>ERZ1066136.457-NODE-457-length-31327-cov-24.686141_pt1 | contig 31327 bp, 26 predicted proteins | sample MGYA00382783_ERZ1066136 | MGnify/ENA primary metagenome ERZ1066136 (study PRJEB33369, sample SAMEA5778366) | biofilm metagenome | biome: Industrial cooling water; feature: Water cooling tower basin; material: Biofilm | place: United Arab Emirates | collected... | reverse complement strand
ACGCCGCCAGCGCTATGCCCCCCTCCTCGCGGAGGGGGGCTTTTTTATTTGGGTCGCGTGCGGGCGCTGTGCGTGACGCGCGGGAGCGCTCGCGGGACGCGGATGCGCCGGTTCCTGGCGCTGGGCGTCTCGGTGCCCCGGGAGGCATCCCGCTGGCCTGTCCCTGTAGACATGTCCGAAGTGCGGGGAGAGCAAGCGGGCGGCTTCCCTGGGCGCGGCGAGGACCGAGACGAGCTCGGGGGCGACGCCGGAGAGCTCGAGGACCTCGGCAGGGGGCGGCTTCCTTGGCAGCGGCGGGAGCGGGACGAACTTGGCGGGCACGCCGGAGAGCTCGCGGACCTCGGCGGGGCCGGGGGCGTCGCAGGGGTCGTCGGTGCGGCTTACTTGGCGGCGGCGGGGACCGGGACGAACTTGACGGCGCCGTCGGAGAGCTCGAGGACCTCGGCGGGGCCGCTGGCGTCGCCGGTGACGGCGCCGACGCGGACGAGCTTGCCGTCGCACATGACGGCGTCGATCTTCTCGGCAGCCGGGCGGGCGATCACGAGGCGCTTGACGGCCAGCTGCTCGACGACGGTGTCGACGGTCGGGCAGAAGGGCTCGTTGCCGCGGAGCTTCGGGGTGCGCGCGGGGCCGGGGACGGCGAGCATGTCGGGCATCATGGCGATCTCGCCGAGCATCCAGCCCTTGCCCTGGTCGTTGATCGTGTCGAGGCCCTTCTGCACGTGCTCGTCGAGCAGGCCGGCGTGGGCGAAGACGCTGTCGCCGACGACGAGCACGAGCTTCTGCTCGGAGAGCTTCTTGGCGAGCGGGCCGCCGGAGGCGAGCACGGCCGCGCGGCCGCGCTGGACCGCGGGCAGGTCGTCGATCCGCGGGTCCTCGCTCTTCTCCTTGGCGTAGTCCTTGAAGCCCTGGGCGTGGACGATGTCCTTGAAGTTGAGGGCGACGTTCAAGATCTCGTTCTCGCCGGTCAGGCGGTAGAGTGCGCCGCCGGCGGCCTTCGCCTGTTCGGCGAGCGCGTCGAGCAATTCGAGGGTCGCCTTCTCGTCCTTGCTCGGGCCGAACTGGTTGCCGAGCTGGACGACGACGAGGTCGCCGCCGGTCCACTTGCCCGAGTCGTCGATCGCGCCGGCGGCCTGGAGGGCGGCCTTCGTGGCCGCGAGGTTGCCGGCGAGCGAGCCGAGGACGACGACGCGGCCCTTGGGGTCGGGCATACGCGCCTTGTCGCTGTTGGGGGCGCGGGGACGCGGCTTCTTGGCGGCCTCGGCGGGCTCGTCCTTGGTCTCGGCTTTCTTGTCGTCGGCCTTGTTGTCGTCGGCCTTGGGGGCGGTCTTGCTGTCGCCGCCGCAGGCGGTGAGGGCGAGGGCGAGGACGAGGACGGAGCGGGCGAGGACGAACGGCATGCCGGCGGATCGTACAACGAGCGTACGGCGGCCGTCACGTCAGGCCGGCGGGGCGTCGCAGGCGGAGAAGTCGGTCAGGACGAGCTCCGCGGCGTGCTTTTGCCATGGGGTGCGCAGGCGACGGCTGGCCTTTTGGACCTGTGCGAGGATCGCAGGGGCGGGCGCGCCGGCGGGCTCGGGGGTGTAGGTCGGGGCCGGGCCGAGCCAGACGGGGTGGAAGCTGGCGCGCGCCGGGCAGCGCCGGCCGGGCTCGTAGCGCAGGCGCAGGACGCCGCTGTGGCGCGAGCGCTCGTCGGTGTTGGCGAACAGGAAGTTGCCGAGCGAGTAGGCGACGAGGCCGTGGCCGTGGCGCTCGATGCCCTGCAGGACGTGGGGGTGGTGGCCGATGACGAGGTCGGCGCCGCCGTCGAGCAGGCGCCGGGCGGTGACGCGCTGGAAGTCGTCGGGGTCGTCGGTGAACTCCTGCCCCCAGTGGAGCAGGACGATCAGGAGGTCGTGGTCGTCGCGCGCGGCGACGAGGCGCGGGAGGAGGCGGCGCGGGAGGTCGCGGGTGCGGTAGAGCGGCAGCGCGGGGTCGCCTGCGCCGGGGCTGTTGTTGACGTAGGTGGTCGCGGCGACGAGGCCGATCCGCCATCCGGCGCGCTCGACGGTGACGATCGCGACGGGATCGGGGTCGTCGGTCGCGGCGCCGACGGGGGCGATCCCGAGGTCGCGCAGGACCTCGGGGGTCTGGCGCAGGCCGTCGCCGAGCAGGTCGGTGGCGTGGTTGTTGGCGACGCTGAGGGCGTCGAAGCCGGCCCGCGCGAGCGCGCCGGCCTGGGTCTGGTCGGCGCCGAAGCGGTAGCCGATGTGGATCGGGCTGCGCGCGGGCCGGGTGCGGACGAGCGGGGTCTCGAGGTTGCCGACCAGCAGGTCGGCGGCCAGCAGCTCGCGCACGCGCGCGAACGGGTCGGCGTCGCCGTCGACGAGGCTGGCGTAGCCGTGCAGGACGTATTTTCCGAGGATCAGGTCGCCGACGAAGGCGAGCTCGAGCGGGCCCGGCGGGAGCGCGCGGCCGGGGGCGCCGGGGGTGTCCGGAGATCGGGAGCTGTCCGCAGGGACAGATGAGAGGGCCGAGGTCGCGGGCGCGGCGTGTGCCGGTGAGCTGGTCGCAGGGACAGGGGAGAGGGCGGGGGCCGCGGGCGCGGCGCGTGCCGGTGAGCTGGTCGCAGGGACAGGGGAGAGGGCGGGGGCCGCGGGGTTGAAGGTGTCCGGGGGGACAGGTGAGCCGACGGACGGAGCGGCGGGGTTGGAGGTGTCCTCGGAGGCAGGTGGTCCCGCGGGCGCGGGGTCGCAGGCGAGGAGGAGGGCCAGACACGCGAGGAGCAGGCCGCGGCGCATCGCCGGGACGATCGCACACTCTGCGGGCGGGTGTGGTTCGCCGGCCCCGCGAGAGCTCGGGGTTGGGGGCGAGATCGCGCTGTGGTACGGTGGCGCGGTGGTGACCATGCGACGAGTCGTGTGTTTGATCGGCGGTGCGGTGCTGGCCTGGGCCTGCGGTGGTTCGGGCGGCGAGACGGGCAGCTCGGCGGGGACGACGGAGGTGGCGTCGTCGAGCGGGACGACCGGCGGCGGCGCGGGCACGGAGGCGACGGCGGTGCCGACGACGGGCGAGGGGTCGACGGGGGTGCCGGCGGGGTGCGGGGAGACGGCGACGCCGGCCGAGCCGATCGCGTGGGATCGCGGGCAGCCGGATCTGTCGGGCTGCGCGGAGGTCCGCGGGCTGCGCGAGTTCCGGGCGATCATGCACCTGCACTCGCACCACTCGCACGACGCCTGCGACAACGATCCGCAGCCGGGGGGCGTGCCCGACGAGGACTGCCTCGCGGACCTGCGCGAGGGGCTGTGCGTGCCGCGGATCGACGTGGCGATGATGAGCGATCATCCCGCGCACGCGAGCGAGGTGCCGCTCGAGACGCTGCTGCTGCTGCGCGAGACGGACGAGCCGATCCTCGGGGACAAGGGGACGCCGATCGCGAGCTGGCTCAAGTGTCCGGACGGGCACCGGGTGCTGGTGATGCCGGGGATCGAGAGCTCCGAGATGATGCCGTTCGGGCTCGAGGAGCACGTGACCGCGGTGTACGGCACGAGCTCGCCGGCGGCGTTCGCGGCGATCAAGGAGGCGGGGGCGCTCGCGTGGGTCGCCCACACGGAGGGGCGCGACGTCGCGGAGCTGGCGACGCTCGGGCTCGACGGGCTCGAGTTCTATCAGCTGCACGCGAACCTCGACCCCGACATCCGGATGGAGCAGCTCGGGCTGCCGGCCGACGACTACCTCGCGGAGGTCGTGCCGTACTTCCTCGCGCCGGGGCGCCAGCCGGACCTCGCGCCGCTCGCGTTCGTGCTGCCGAACGAGCCGTCGATCGCGGCGCTCGAGCAGCTCGGGCAGACGCAGCGGCTGACGATCTCGGCCGGGACCGACGCGCACCAGAACGTGTTCACGACGATCGCCACCGACGGCGAGCGCGGCGACTCGTACCGGCGGATGATCCGGTGGTTCAATAACCGGATCCGCGCGGCCGAGCTGACGCCGGCGGCGATCAAGGCGGCGCTCAAGGCCGGCAACAACCACATCGTGTTCGAGGCGTTCGGGACGCCGCTCGGGTTCGACTTCCGCGCGGAGGGGGCGGGCGTCGTCGAGATGGGGGCGGAGGTGTCGCTCGCGGGCGGGCCGCGGACGCTGGTCGCGGCGCTGCCGCGGCTCGACCCGCGCAGCCCGCAGGGCGACCAGGCGCCGGGGCTGCGCGGGGTGCTGATCCGCGCGGCCGGCGGGCAGCGCGAGGTCCTCAAGACATGGTCGGAAGGCCAGGTCGAGGTCGAGGCGCCGGGGCCGGGGGTGTACCGCGTCGAGGTGTGGATCACGCCGCGGCACCTGCTGCCGTACCTCGGCGACGCGCCCGAGCACGCCGAGCTCGAGGTGCCGTGGATCTACAGCGGGCCGCTGTTCGTCCGGCCATGAGGCGGGCGGCCCGGTCAAAGAGCTCCGCGGGGGCGGTCGGCGGACCGACATCCCCCGCGGGCGCGGCGACCCCGGGCGGGGCCGTCAGAAGTCGTAAAGAGCTCCGCGGGGGCGGTCGGCGGACCGACATCCGGCGCGGCGACCCCGGGCGGGGCCGTCAGAAGTCGTACTCGGCGTTCTCGGGGTCGAAGTCGGCGTCGGTCAGGCCGACGTTGAGCTTCGTGTTCTCGTAGCCGTAGTCCTCGAGCAGGTCGCCGTCGCTGTTCCACACGGTGATCCGGGTCGGCATCTTGGTGCGGACGTCGAAGCAGACCTTGGCGCGGGCGGCGTAGTAGACGGAGACGACCTCGCCGGACGGGCGGCGGGCCTCGAAGCAGCGGCTCCTGGCGCCGTAGACGATCCGCTCGCCGAGGTCGGTGTAGCGGACGTCGTCCTGCGGGCGCGACTCGCTGAGCCGGGCGTCGCGGGCGATCACGCCGATCGAGTGGCCGAAGTGGGCCTCGGTGATCCGGTGGCGGTTGCCGTCCATGGCGAGGCCGGAGTCGACCTTCAGGTTGACCGTCATGTCGGGGAACGAGCCCTTGTGCGCGCGGATCTTGTCGTTGTTCCAGCCCTTGACGTAGATGACCTCGCGGGTCTGGTTCACCTCGCCGACCCACTTGAGGTACAGGCTGAGCGGCTTGCGGAACTTGAGCTCGATCCGCTCCTTGGGCAGCAGCTCGCCGTCGACGCGCTCCTGCTTGTGGAAGGTCGTGGTGTAGTCCTGGACCCGCTCGAACGCCTTCTCCATGTCGTAGACGTACTGGCGGATCGTGGCCGCATCGACCGACTCGTCGGCCCTGGCGACGTGCGCGGCGCAGGCGAGGGCGATCGCCGCAGCGAGCGGCGCCGGATGACGCATAAGCCATTTCATGGGGAGAGCCTTGTGCATTGCCTTCCTCCTCGAGTCAACCCGTCCGCGACTGGGGGAGCGTTCGCGAGCGGATGAGCCCAACGCGAGCGCGGGCTGCTGGATGGGGCCCCTCGGACGCCGGCCCGCGGACCCTATTCACGCGCGAGACGACGTTTCGGTGGCAGGAAACAATGTCACATCTCGGTGATCCGAGGCAGACAACGCGCCCGTTTTGGCAGAAAGCCCGGGCTCGAGCGCGAGGAGTGGCAGAAAGCGCAGCCGAGCGCCCGATTGTCGGGCGGCCCGCGCGAACAGCGTCAGCGCTTGAGCACCTGCAGCAGGTTGCTGTAGGCGTCGGTCCACAGCGGGTACGGCGCGTCGGGGTCGAGCCTGGGCGCGAAGGCGTCGACGAGGTCGGGGCTGTTCATGTCGGCGGAGTCGCGCGCGAGCAGCATCCAGTCGCTCTGCCAGACGATGTCGTCGCTGGTGGTGTCCTCGACGTACTCGACGACGAGGCCGAGCTTGTCGGCGATCCCGCGGACGACGGGGTCGAGGTCGAGGTAGCGGTTGGAGATGTGGATGGCGAGGATGCCGCCGCTGCGGAGGTGGCGGAGGTAGAGCTGCACGGCCTCGACGGTCAGGAGGTGGGCGGGGATCGAGTCGCTGCTGAAGGCGTCGATCGCGAGCACGTCGAAGTCCTGCGGGGCCTCGCGCTCGAGCGCGACGCGGGCGTCGCCGACGACGACCGCGACGTCGCCGCGGCAGTTCTGCAGGTACGTGAAGTAGGGCTCGTCGCCGGTCGAGAAGCCGACGACGGCGGGGTTGATCTCGTAGAAGCGGACGCGGTCGCCCTTGCGGCCGTAGGCGGCGAGCGTGCCGGCCCCGAGGCCGACGACGCCGATGTGCAGGCGCTCGCCGGCGAGCCGGCGCGGGTGCTTGTCGATCGCCAGGCCGACGCCGCTGCTCGGGCCGTAGTAGCTGGTCGCCATCGTCGCCAGGGTCTCGTCGTGGAACTGGATCCCGTGGGAGATCCGGCCGTGGCGCAGGCGGGTGTAGACCTCGGGGGTCTCGCCGCGGGCGTGGTCGACGCGCAGCACGCCGAAGAAGTTGCGGGTGACGACGAGGTTGTCCTCGAGCTGCTCCTGCATGTGGTAGGCGAGCGCGCCGGCGAGGACGAACAGGCCGGCGAGCGCGCCGGTGCCGCTCGTGACGCGCAGCCACGGGCGGCGCGGCCAGGCGGCCCGGTAGACGACGAACATCGCCAGGCCGTAGCCGGACAGCAGCGCGAGCGGGAGCTCCCAGAACTCGGGGAACAGCAGCGGGGCGACGATGCCGGTGAAGATGCCGCCGAAGGCGCCGCCGGCGGAGACGATCAGGTAGAACTCGGTCAGGTACTTCGGGTCAGGTTTCTGGCGGACGAGCTCGCCGTGGCAGACCATGCAGTAGGCGAGCAGTGCGACGAGGTAGATGGCGAGCTGGAGGAGCATGCCGGCGTAGACGCCGGCGAACAGCGCGTAGGTCGCCCCGCCGGCGCCGAGCACCAGCAGCGGCAGCCACAGCGGGCGGACGTAGCTGCGCTCGTACTCGAAGCAGAGCACGAAGCTGAGCAGGTAGAGGGTCAGCGGGAGCATCCACAGGAACGGGATGACGGCGACCTCCTGGCTGATCTGGCTGGTCGTCGCCAGCAGCATCACCGAGGCGACCGCGGCGAGCGCGAACCACAGCAGGCGGCGGCCGGCGGTCGGTGGCCTGGCCGAAGGGGCATGTCCCTGGGGACGGGCGAGCGGCGGGGCCTTGCCGGCGATCACGGCGCAGGCGGCGCAGGCGGCGGCGAACCCGAGGAAGCCGACCGACCAGAACCAGCCCTGGCCGGCGATCGCCAGCGCGGGCTCGAGCGCGAACGGGTAGCTGACGAGGCCGAGCAGCGAGCCGAGGTTGGACAGCGCGTAGAGGCGGTAGGGCGAGGCGCCGGGGTTGGTGCGCGCGTACCAGCTCTGGAGCAGCGGGCCGGTCGCGGACAGCACGAGGAAGGGCGGGCCGATCGTGAAGGCGAGCAGCGCGAGGATCGCGGTGATCGGGCTGGCGTCGGCGGCGGGCTTCCAGGCGTCGGACGGGCTGATCGGCGAGGGCCACAGGAAGGCGCGCGCGAGCAGCAGCAGGGCGGCGAGGCCGAGCGCGGCGAGGTGGATGTCGCGCTGGCGGGCCGGCGTGAACCGCTCGCTGAGGAGGTGGGCGTAGCCGTAGCCGCCGAGCAGGAGCAGCTGGAAGAACAGCATGCAGGTGGTCCAGACGGCCGGCGCGCCGCCGAACCACGGCAAGAGCTGCTTGCCGAGGATGAATTGCACGAGGAACAGCAGGAAGGCGCCGGTCCCGATCGCGGCGGCGAAGACGAGGACGTTGGCGGGCGAGCGGGGGGCGGGCTGCATGCGTTCGCGTGAGATTACTGCATCTGCAGCGTCCTGGCGGGGCGGGGCGGGCGCACGGCCGCGCGGGCCGCCGGGCGGTCGGGCGCGCGGGTCTTGCGGGTCCGGCAGCGCGGCGGCGAAGCTCCTGCGCTTGGCTTGCGCGGGCAACGGCGGTAGTGGTTCGGGCCATGCGCCGCCCGCTGTCCGCCCTGCTCCTGCTGACCCTCGCCGCCTGGGAGGTCGCCTGCGATCCGCCGACCGGCGAGGCCGGCAAGCCCGCGGCGGCGCCGGAGGCGGGCAAGGCGGCGGCGAAGGCGGACGCGAAGGCCGAGGCGTCGAAGGCCGAGGCGTCGAAGCTCGAGGAGTCGAAGACCAACGTCACCGGCGACCGCAAGGCGCTGAGCGAGTGCCTCGCCGGCTGCGACGCGGCCAAGCTGAGCGCGACCGACAAGGCGACCTGCCGGCTCAACTGCGAGTCGGGGATGCCGGCGGCGCCGGCGGTGCCGGCGGTCGACGGCGGGGTCGGCCAGGCGCTCGCGTGCGTCAGCGGGTGCTACGAGGACACGAAGGCCGAGCCGAAGGCGTGCGTGGCGGGGTGCGTCGCCGCGGGCGCGGGGGTGGCGAACGCGCCGGCGCCGGCGGTGCTCGAGCAGCTCGGGGCGTGCGTCGGCGAGTGCTACGCCGACAAGACGCTCAAGCCGACCGACCGCGAGACGTGCAAGCTGACGTGCTCGCAGGTCGCGGCGACGGCTGGCCCCGGGGACAGCAAGGCCGCCGGCAAGTAGCCGGGCCGCTTCACTGGGCGAACAGCTCGGCGCGGGCGCCGGCGGAGATCGCCACGACCCCGGGGTGCTTGATCCGGCGCTCGCCGGAGATCGCGAAGTAGCGCTCGACGAGGCCCTCGGCGCGGCCGAGGGGCTGGACGTCGTAGCGCTGCGCGATCTCGGCCTCGAGCACCGCGGGTCCGGCGAACACGCCGGCGCCGGCCTGGCCGAACACCTTGAGCAGGGCGCTGTCGTCGAACTCGCCGGCGACGTCGGGGCGGATCTCCTGGCGGTCGAACCACTTGGCGAGCTCGCGGCGCAGCGGCGCGGCGGGGGCCGGCAGGAGGAACGGGGCGCCGTCGAGGCTGCGCGGGAAGCCGCGGCGCAGGCGGGCCGCGAGCGCGGGGGCGGCGAAGATCGAGATCGCGCTGTCGCCGAGCGGGTGGTTGTAGGCCTTGACGTCGTGGTGCTGCGCGACCGGCGAGTCGGAGAGGATCAGGTCGAGCTCGCGGCCGGCGAGGCGCGCGAGCAGGCGCTCGAGCTTGTCCTCGGGGCACTCGAGGCGTACGCCCCCCGGCAGGCGCAGCGCGGGCTCGATCATGCGGTAGGCGATCATCTTGTGGACGGTGTCGGTGACGCCGACGACGAGCCGCAGCGGACCGCCGGGCTTGTGCTGCAAGGTGTCGACGAGCTCGCGGCCGAGGCCGAAGATTTCATCGGCGTAACGAAGCGCGACCCGGCCCGCCTCGGTCAGCTGGAGCCGCCGGCCGCTGCGGTCGAACAGCCGGACCCCGAGCCGCTCCTCGAGCTGGCGAAGCTGGCTCGAGATCGTCGGCTGGGCGAGGTGCAGGCGCTTGCTCGCGGCCGCGACCCCGCCCTCGCGCGCGACGGTCCAGAAGTAGAGGAGGTGGTGGTAGTTGAGCCAGTCCACGGAGACTTCGATTTTATCGAAGTACCGGCGAGAAAAATCTATTTGCAGGAAGTATGAAGGAGCCTTAACTATGCCGGGCCCCGATGTCCCGCGTCGACGTGCCCCACCACGCGCCGGCGCCGGCGAGTCCGGTCCTGCCGCTTGACGGCCTGTGGCTCGCCGAGCCCGGAGCCGACCCCTCCAAGCTTGCGTTCGCGCGGCTGCGGGCGCTGCTCCGCCTCGAGCGCGGCGACGTCGGCGTGATCCTGGTGTACGCGATCGCGATCGGCGCGATGACGCTGGCGACGCCGATCGCGGTGCAGGCGCTGGTCAACACCGTCGCCCTCGGGGCGCTGGTGCAGCCGCTGGTGGTGCTGACGCTCCTGCTGCTCGCGGGCCTGACCGCCGCGGCGGCGCTCGAGATCCTCGCCGCGAACGTCGCGGAGCTGCTGCAGCAGCGGCTGTTCGTCCGCGCCGTCGCCGACCTGTCGCGCCGGCTGCCGCGGGTCGACCTCGCCGCGTACGACCGCGCGTACGGGCCCGAGCTGGTCAACCGGTTCTTCGGGGTGTTCACGGCGCAGAAGGCGGGGGCGACGCTGCTGACCGACGGGATCGCCACGGCGCTGCAGGCGGCGGTCGGCATGACCCTGCTCGCGTTCTACCACCCGCTGCTGCTCGCGCTCGACCTGGTGCTGATCGCGGTGCTGGCGGGGGTGATCTTCGCGCCGCTGCGCGACGCGGTCCGCACGAGCCTCGAGGAGTCGCACGCGAAGTACGAGACGGCGGCGTGGCTCGAGGAGATCGCGCGCGCGCCGGCGGTGTTCAAGTCGAAGTCGGGGGCGATCACCGCGGCCGAGCGCGCCGAGCACCTGGCGCACCACTACCTCGACGCCCGGCGCGCGCACTGGCGGCGGGTCGTCGGCCAGCTCGCCGGCGGGCTCGGCCTGCAGGTGCTCGCCCAGGTCGCGCTGCTCGGGGTCGGCGGTCTGCTGGTGATCGAGCGCCAGCTGACGCTCGGCCAGCTCGTCGCCGCCGAGCTGGTGGTCGCCGCGGTGTCGAAGAGCTTCGCCAAGCTCGGGAAGCACCTCGAGGCGTTCTACGACCTGGCCGCGGCGACGCAGAAGCTCGGGGTGCTGGTCGACCTGCCGCTCGAGCCGGCCGGCGAGTCGGTGCCGCGGGTCGACGGCCCGGCGCGCGTGCGCCTGCGGGGCGTCCGCTACGACGGCAGCGACGCGCGCCCGGGGCTCGCCGAGCTCGACCGGACGATCTCCCCGGGCGAGCACCTGCTGATCGACGCGCGCGGCGGCGCCGACCCGAGCGCGTTCCTCGAGCTGTGCGCCGGCCTGCGCCGCCCGCACCGCGGGGCGGTCGAGATCGACGACGTCGACCTGCGGCTGTGCGACCTGCCGTCGCTGCGCGAGCAGGTGATGATCGTCCGCTCGAGCTCGATCATCGACGGCACGATCTTCGACAACCTGGCGCTCGGGTCGTCCGAGGCGCCGCTCGACGCGATGCTCTCGGCGCTCGACGTCGTCGGGCTCGCCGACGTCGTCGCGTCCCTGCCGGCCGGGATGCGGACCCACCTGCTGCCGAACGGGGCCCCGCTGACGCGCGCGCAGTCGCGCCGGCTGGCGCTCGCGCGGGCGCTGCTCGCCCGGCCGCGGCTCCTGCTCCTCGACGGCGCGCTCGACGGCCTCGACCTCGACCCGGCGACGCGGGCGCGCCTGCTCGACCACCTCTTCGGCGCCGGCGCGCCGTGGACCCTGCTCGTGATCAGCGAGGACCCGGTGGTCCGCGCCCGCTGCGATCGCGCCCTGCTGCTCGAATCCTGAGGGTTACCGCCATGTCTCCGAGGACCTCGCACCACGATCGGCCCGACGACCGCTACCTCGCTGCGCTCGCCGAGCCCGAGTCGCTGCGCCTGACCCGCTCGACGACGTCGGCGCGGGCGCTGGCCCGCCGGCTGATGCTCGGGTTCGTCGCGCTGGTGATCGCGATGTTGATGGCGCCGTGGCAGCAGTCGGTGACCGGGTACGGGCGGGTCGTCGCGCGGGCGCCGCTCGAGCGGCAGCAGGCGATCGAGGCGCCGATCGAGGGCCGGGTCGCCGCGTGGTACGTCGCCGAGGGCTCGCGGGTCGCCGCCGGCGACCCGATCGCCCAGCTGACCGACAACGACCCGGAGCTGATCGCACGCCTCGAGCGCGAGCGCGACGCGGTGCGCGCCCGGATCGACGCCAACCGCCTGTCGGTGCTGCTGACCGAGCAGCGGATCGCCGCGCTGCAGACGGCGCAGTCGGCCGCGGTCGACGCGGCCCGCTCGCGCGCCGACATGGCGATCGACCGCGAGCGGGCCGCCGAGCAGGCCGTCGACGCGGCGAAGGCCGACCTGACCGCGGCCGAGCTCAACCTCGAGCGCACGCGCTCGCTCGAGAAGGACGGGCTGGCGTCGACGCGGGCGCGCGAGCTCGCGGTGCTGGCCGAACAGACAGCCCGCGCCTCGCTCGGCCGGGCCGAGGCGAGCCTCGCCGCGGCGCGCCGCGAGGTCAAGGCGCTCAAGGCCGACAAGACGCGGACCGACGCCGACACCGGCGCGGCGATCCAGTCGGCCGAGGTCAGCCTGCAGTCGGTCCGCGGCGAGATCGCCAAGGCCGAGCAGGAGCTGGCGAAGGTCGAGGTCCGGCTCGCGCGTCAGGGGGCGATGACGGTCGTCGCCCCGCGCGCGGGCACGGTGCTGCGGCTCAGCGCGGCCCAGGGGACCGAGCTCGTCAAGGCCGGCGACGCGATCGCGTATCTGGTGCCGGACACCGACGACCGCGCGGTCGAGCTGTGGGTCGACGGGCTCGACGTGCCGCTGATCTCGCCGGGGCGGCACGTCCGCCTGCAGTTCGAGGGCTGGCCGGCGATCCAATTCGTCGGCTGGCCGTCGGCGGCGATCGGCACGTTCGGCGGGGTCGTCGCGCTCGTCGACGCGACCGACAACGGCAAGGGCCAGTTCCGGATCGTCGTCGTGCCCGACCCGGACGGCACGCCCGAGGACCACTGGCCGGCGCCGCACTACCTGCGCCAGGGCGTGCGCGCGAACGGGTGGATCCTGCTGAACGAGGTCAGCCTCGGCTTCGAGCTGTGGCGCCAGTTCAACGGGTTCCCGCCGGTCGTCAGCCCGCAGCCGCCCGACAAGGACAAGAAGGACAGCTCGGCGGTCGTCGACCGCGGCAAGTCCGAGGAGTACGGGGAGGGCGCGTGAGGCGGGACCGCAGGCGCCCCGGCGCGCTCGTCGGCGCCGCGCTGGTCGCGGGCTGCCTCGGCGCGTCGGTCGCCCGGGCGGGGCAGCCGGGCGAGGTCGATCTGCCGGCGCCGGCGGCGTCGGAGCCTGCCCGGACGAACATGCGCGAAGGGCCAGCTCCGGCGGCGTGGGGCGGGACGCTCGACCTGCCGGACGTGCTGCGCAGCGTCGCCGCCGAGCACCCGCAGCTCGAGGCGGCGGAGCAGCGGCTGCGCCAGGCCGAGGGGGCGGAGATGGCGGCGCGCGGCGGCTTCGACCCGGTGCTGCGGATGCGCGGGCAGTACATCCCGCTCGGCGGCTACAAGAACGGGCGGTTCGACGTCGAGGTCCGGCAGCCGACGCCGCTGTACGGCCTGCAGCTCTACGCCGGCTGGCGCGTCGGCCTCGGCAAGTTCCCGCTGTACGACTACCGGGCGAAGACGGCGTCGGGCGGCGAGCTGCGGGCCGGCGCGGTGCTGCCGCTGTGGCAGGGCGGGCCGATCGATCGCCGGCGGGCCGACGTGCGGATCGCGGCGATCGGCAAGGACGCGGCGCGCGCGGAGCTCGAGGCCCGCTTGATCGAGCTCGAGCGGACCGCGGCGCGGGCCTACTGGACGTGGGTGCTGACCGGGCTGCGGCGCGCGGTCGAGCAGCAATTGCTCGAGCTCGCGGAGACGCGCGACGCCGGCCTGCAGCGCCAGATCGCCGCCGGCAGCGTCCCCGCGGTCGAGGGCCTCGACAACCGGCGCGCCGTGCTCGACCGCGGCGCCCGGCTCGTCGCCGCCGAGCGCAACCTGCAGCAGGCCGCGCTCGCGCTGGCCCGCCACCTGCGCGACGGCGACGGGCAGATGGTCGTGCCGGGGCCGTCGCAGCTGCCGTCCGGGTTCCCCGCGCCGGCGCGGCCGCCGGACGACATCGACGCGATCGTCGAGGACGCCTGGCAGCGGCGGCCGGACCTGCTGCGCCTGTCGCTGCAGCGCGAGATCGCGCGGGTCGAGCAGAAGCTGGCCCGCAACAACCGCGCGCCGAAGATCGACCTCGAGGCGATGGTCGCCAAGGACCTCGGCTTCGTCGACCCGGTCGACCAGGTGCTGCTGCCGACGGACGTGGTGACGGCGGTGACCTTCGAGATGCCGCTGCCGCTGCGGCAGGCCCGCGGCAACCTGCGCCGGGCCGACGCCGAGGTCGCGCGGATCGAGGCGGAGCTGCGGTTCCTCCGCGACTCGATCGCCGCCGAGGTGCGCGACGCGTACGCGGCCCTGGTCGCCGCGCACGCGCGGGTCGAGCTCGCGCGCGCGCAGGTCGACGCGGCCCGGCAGCTCGCGGAGGCCGAGCGGACCCGGTTCCAGCGCGGCGACAGCACGCTGCTGTTCGTCAACCTGCGCGAGCAGGCGGCCGCCGACGCGCAGCAGCTCGAGCTCGAGGCGCTCGCCGACTACCACCGCGCGGTCGCCGACCTGCGCGCCGCGGCGGGGCTGCGGCTCGGCGGGTAGGCGGACGCTTCAGGCGAAGGTGGTCTCGAGCGCGGCGAGCTCGAAGCCCTCGGTCGCTACGCGGACGACGTCGCCGGGGCGCAGCGCCGAGACGCCCTCGGGCGTGCCGGTGAAGATCAGGTCGCCCGGCACGAGCGTCATGCACGCGCTGATGTAGGCGACGAGGTAGGGGATGTCGAAGACCATGTCGGTCAGCGGGGCGCGCTGCTTCGGCTGTCCGTTGAGCCAGCCGCAGATCGCGGAGCCGGGCGGCGGCACGGACCCCGGGGCAGCGAGGCGCACGAACGCGCCGACCGGGCCGAAGCCGTCGAAGCCCTTGGCGCGGGTCCACTGCTTGTCCTTCTTCTGCAGGTCGCGGTTCGACACGTCGTTGCCGACCGCGTAGCCGGCGACGTGCCGCCACGCCTCGGCGGCCGGGATGTCCCGGGCCTTGCGGCCGATCACGACCACGAGCTCGCTCTCCATGTCGATCCGCTCGTAGCCGCGGGGCAGGGCGACGACCTGCGACGGCGGGGTGACGCAGCTCGGCGGCTTGAAGAACAGGAGGGGCTCGCTCGGGACCTCGTTGCCGAGCTCGGCGGCGTGGGCGCGGAAGTTGCGGCCGACGCCGATCACCTTGCTCGGGCGGACCGGCGCGAGCAGCTCGAGCGCGGCCACCGGGGCCGCGAGCGGGCCGGGAGAGGCTGTCCAGGCGCGCTCCCACGGGTCGCCGTCCTCGTCGGCGAAGGGGTCGGCGATCTCCTCGGCGAGGTCGTCGGGGCCCGGCGCGGCGCCGCGGGTCCGCACGCGCACGGCGCAGGCCCCGGACGCGCCGCGCGGGCGCCCGCGGCCGACCCACAGCACCTCGTTCTCGCTCGCGGTCGTCATGGCCCGTGAGACTGCCCGCCCCGCCGCGTTCGCGCAAGGGCGGGGCGGTCGCTATCCTTCCGCGGCCATGCCCCCCAGGTCCGCGCAGGTCGCCGAGTCCGTGCCCGGAGCGGCCGCGTGAGCCGCTTCGTCCGGCGCGCGCTCGTCGGCGTCGGCCTCGGCGTGCTGGTGTACGTCGCCGCGGTGATCTACGTCGACGCCGAGCGGGTCCGCGGGGCCCTGTCCGGATATACCTGGTCGATGGTGCTGGTGGCGCTCGCGCTGTCGAGCGTCAATTACCTGCTGCGCTTCGTCAAGTGGGAGCTGTGTCTCGGCTGGCTCGGGGTCCGCGGCGACGGGCCGGAGGACGCGCCGGGGCTGACGCGCGGGCGATCGCTGCTGATCTACCTCGCGGGCCTCAGCATGTCGGTCACGCCGGGCAAGATCGGCGAGGTGCTGCGCAGCTACCTGCTGCGCGCGACCGACGGCGTGCCGTTCACCCGCACCGCGCCGGTGGTGGTCGCCGACCGGCTGACCGACCTCGTCGCGCTGGTCGTGCTCGGGATGGTCGGGATCGCCGAGCACCGCGAGTTCCTGCCGGTCGCGCTCGTCACGCTCGCGCTGGTCGCCGCCGGCGTGATCGTGCTCGGCACGCCGCGGCTGTCGCGGGCGCTGCTGCGCGGGCTGGTGCGCCTGCCGGGGGCGCGCTCGCTGGCGGCGCGGGCCGAGCTGCTGGTCGAGAGCAGCGCGGCGGTGCTGCGGCTGCGCGCGCTCGTGGTGCTCAGCGCGCTGTCGGTGGTCGGCTGGGGGCTCGAGTGCGTCGGCTACTGGGTGATCCTGCGCGGCTTCGCCGGGGTCGAGGCGAGCCTGTCCCTTTGTACATTCCTGTGGGCGACGACGACGCTGATCGGCGCGCTCAGCTTCCTGCCGGGCGGGCTCGGGGCGACCGAGGGCTCGCTCGCGGTGCTGGTGGTCCGGCTCGCGCAGGGGGTCACGCAGCCGGTCGCGCTCGCGTCGACGATCCTGATCCGCGCGTGCACGCTGTGGTACGGCGAGATCGTCGGCGCGGTCGCCCTCGCGGCGCTCGTCCGCCGCGGCGCCGACCTCGGTGAGCCGCCGGCCGAGTGAACCGGCGGACGTGCGCCGACCTTCCGCGGGCGCGGGTGGGCGGGTATCGTCGGAGGGATGAAGTACACGATCACCGACGAGTTCGCGACGACGCCGCAGCGCTACTGGGAGGTCTTCTTCGACGAGGAGTACAACCGCAGGTTGTTCGAGCACCTGCGCGTCGGCTACGAGCTGCTCGAGACGAGGCGCGAGGGCGAGGGCGAGTCGCTGGTGATCCGCCGCCGGCAGAAGCTGTCGCCGCAGCGCGAGCTGCCCTCGATCTTCCAGAAGTTCGTCAAGGGCGCGGCGTACTACGTCGAGGACAACCGGTTCGTCGCGCGGACCGACTCGATCGAGGTCGTGACGACGCCGTCGTTCATGGCCGACTCGATCGTCACGCGCGGGACGTACCGCCTTGAGGTCGCGGGACCGCGCGCGGTAAGGCGCGTGTGGGACGGCGAGGTGACGGTCAAGATCCCCCTCGTCGGCGGCAAGGCGGAGAAGTTCATCGTCGACGAGGTCACGGCGTCGTATCGGGCGACGACCGAGTTCACGCGTCGCTGGCTCGCCGAGCACCCGTGAGTCTCCGGGACCACGCGCTCACATGCCGCGCGGAGGTCTCCAGGCAAGGACGTCGGTGTCCTCGGGCCGCGCGCGTGCTCTCCACCGGATCACGCGGGTGTCTTAGGTTGTCGTCATGCAGATCGTCCTCGACAGCTTCAACCTCACCTCCGCCGAACGCCTCCTCTGCGAGACCGCCCTCCACACCGCCGGCAGCATCGTCGAAGCGGCCAAGCTCCTGGGCATCACCCGCCACGCGCTCAAGCGCCGGATCATCAAGCACAACATCCGCTGGGTCCGCGAGGCGGGCGGCCGGGCCGGCCTCGGCGACAGCTCCGGCCGCTCGGCGGCGAACGTCGCCCAGGCCGGCGTCGCCTCCGTGTCCGTCTGACGTCGACGTCGCGGGCGCGGCTCCTCAACGCGCCTGCGCGCTCCTGCGGCCCGCAGCGGACCTCCGCGGCGGGCCGCGCCAATTCGACGTGGTCGCGCCGGGGCTGGCCGTTCGTGCCGGATCGAACCATCCTGTCCTGTCAGCCAGGTGCGAAATTGCTCGCGTGCGCGCGGCGCGTCGGATAAGGTGCGTCGGGCCATGACCCGCTGCGTCTCCGGTCCCTTCGACATCAAGCGCACCGCCGAGCCGCCGCTCGACAGCGAGGGCGTCGTGCTCGGGCGCTCGCGCTTCGACAAGACGTTCCACGGCCCGCTCGCGGCGACCAGCGTCGTCCACATGATCTCGGCGCTGACGCCGGTCCAGGGCTCGGCCGGCTACGTCGCGGTCGAGAAGATCACCGGCGCGCTCGAGGGCAGGGCGGGCAGCTTCGTGGTGATGCACACCGGGGTGATGGACCGCGGCGCGCAGTCGCTGACGATCTCGATCGTACCGGACTCCGGGACCGGCGAGCTGGTCGGGATCGCCGGCGAGATGGCGATCGAGATCGAGGGCGGGGCGCACTTCTACCGCCTGGCGTACACGCTGCCGGCGTGACGCTCACTTGACGTACTGCTTGATCGCGTCGCCGACCGGCAGCGCCTGGCCGTCGCGGCGGCCGGCGAGGCGGCGGCCGAAGGTGCGGCCCATCTCGGCCTCGAGCTCGATCACCTCGGTCGCGCCGACGGCCTGGAGGATCCGCGACTCGCGGGCCGAGCGCGAGCGCGCGACGATGTCGCGCACGCCGACCTCCTTGAGCGCGGCGAGGGTCAGCACGGTCGCCTCGAAGTTCTCGCCGATCGCGACGATCGCCGCCTTGCACTTGAGCGGGTCGACCGAGAGCAGCGCCTGCGGGTCGCTCGCGTCGAGCTCGAGCGCGTAGGCGACCTTCTGCTTGACGGCGTCGACCATCGCCATGTCGCGGTCGACGGCGATCACCTCGGCGCCCTGCTCGGCGAGCGACTCGGCGAGGGCGGCGCCGAAGCGGCCGAGCCCGATGATCAGGTAGCGGTCCTGTGCCATGGCCGGATCTTACCCGACGGGCAGGTCCTCGCGGGCGAGCCGATAGCGCTGGTGGGTGCTCGGCGCCTCGCCGACGGCGAGGGCGATCGTGAAGGGGCCGACGCGGCCGAGGAACATCGCGGCGGAGACGATCAGCTTGCCGGCGACCGTCAGCGAGCCGGTGATCCCGGTCGACAGTCCGACGGTCGCCAGCGCCGAGACCGCCTCGAAGGCGAGGCGCAGGAACGGCTGGTCCTCGGTCAAGGTCAGCAGCAGCGTGATCACCAGGGCGACGCCGATCATCATCACGAGCACGGCGATCGCCTTGCGCAGCACCTCGGGGACCAGCGCGCGGCCGGCGAGCTCCGGCTCGCGGCCGCGCAGCTCCGCGCGCAGGGCGGCGACGACGGCGGCGAAGGTCGTGGTCTTGATCCCGCCGGCGGTCGACGCCGGCGAGCCGCCGATGAACATCAGGACGCAGGTGAGGAGCAGCGTCGCGTCGCGCATCGCCGCGAGGTCGACGGTGTTGAAGCCGGCGGTCCGCGTGTTGACCGAGGCGAACACGGCGGCGAGCGCCCGCCGGCCGACGCCGTGCTCGGCCGCGGGCGCGAGCGCGGAGGAGAACTCGAGCGCGAAGATCGCCAGCGCGCCGGCGACGATCAGGGCCAGGCTGGTCGACAGCACGACGCGGGTCGTCAGCGACAGCCGCGCGGGGACGGGCGCCGCCGGCTTGACGACGCGGACGACCCGGCGCCAGGCGTGGCGGACCAGCTCCATCATCACCGGGAAGCCGAGGCCGCCGAGCACGATCAGGGTCATGATCACGGCCTGGACGCCGAAGTCGCCGGCGAAGGGGGTCAGGTTGCCGGGGAACAGCGAGAAGCCGGCGTTGCAGAAGGCGGAGACGGCGTGGAAGATCGCCATCCACAGGGCCGACTGCTCGCCGAGGCGCGGGTCGCCGGCGAGCAGCAGCCACAGCGCGAGCGCGCCGATCGCCTCGACGACGAAGGTGCCGGCGAAGATCCCGACGACGATCCGGCGCAGGTCGGCGAGCGTGCGCGCGTCGAGCATCGCCGCGTAGCGGAGCTGGCTCTGCAGCGAGGTGTTGTTGCCGAACGCGAGCGCGAGGGCGGCGACGGTCATGATCCCGATCCCGCCGAGCTGGATCCCGGCGAGGATCACCCCCTGGCCGAAGGCCGTGTAGGTCGTCGGCACGTCGTTGACCGTCAGGCCGGTGACGCAGACCGCGCTCGCCATGGTGAACAGCGAGTCGACGTAGGAGACGCGGGCGACCTCGGTCAGCGAGGGCGGCAGGGTCAGCAGCAGGCTGCCGAGCAGGATCATCGCCGCGAAGCTGCCGATCAGCATCATCGCTGGCCGCTGGGTCATGTTCAAGAGCACACGTCCGGTGCGCTCGGGGGCGACGACCAGGCCGCCGGCGACCGCGGCGAGGGCGGTGAACACGAGGTCGTAGGTCTCGGCGGCGGCGACGACCTGCTCGCCGGTCTCGCCGCCGAACATGCGGGCGAGCACGAGCACGCGCGCGACCAGGAAGCCGAGCAGGGCGACGATCAGCGACACCTCGAACCACAGGACCCCGCGCAGGCCGGCCTCCTTGCGCCGGGCGGCGAGCATCTGCCGGACCTGCTCGAACGCGGCGAACGTGACGATCGCCATGCCGAGCACGACCGGCAGGCCGGTCCACGGCGAGGCGACGGCGATGTCGAGCGCGACGACCCCGAGGGCCACCAGGAGGACGATCACGCTTCCGATCGACACGTTGCCACTATACAGGCGGAGGGGGCGGGGACTTGGGGGCGCTCGGCCCCCGGGGCTCGCCGCGCGCGCAAGTCCGTGCGAGGGTGTGGGTATGTCCGCGCGCCCTGCCCTCGTCGCCTCGCTCCTCGCCGTCGTCGCCGCCGCGGGCGGCTGCGCCTCGTCGGTGTGCAGCCGCGTCCGCGAGGAGCGCGACGCGTTCGTGCGCCGCGCCGACCAGCCGGGCCCGCACGTCGCGCTCGCGGTGCCGTACGCGACGCTGAGCCAGAGCGTGCAGCGCACGGTGTCGGCGATCCGTCCGGTGCAATTGCCGCTGCCGGATCTCGGGCCCGTCGAGCTCGGATCGCTCGCGGTCCAGGTCCGCGGCGTCGCGTTCCAGCCGGCGCCCGCGGGGAGCCTCGGCGCGCGCGTCGGCGTCGCGCTGACGAGCCAGGGCCGGCCGGTGACCGCGGTCGACCTCGACGTCGTCGTCGCGCCGCAGCTCGACCCGCGCGAGGGCAGCGTGCGCGTCCGCCTGCGCCCGCAGGACCTCGCGCAGGTGCGCCCGAGCCTGCCGCCGGCCGAGCGCGAGCGGTTCGCCGCGTTCGTGCTCGGGCTGGTGCCGGCGAGCGCGCGGATGTTGATCGGGCGCGAGCAGGTCGAGGCGCTCGCCGACGAGTTCCTGCGCGAGCTGGTCGGGCGGCGCTGGCCGCAGATCCGCGACAACCTGTTCAAAGGGACAGACGCGCTCGTCGACGTCGAGATCGACCTGCCGGCGCTGCCGCTGACGCGGCTCGAGCTGCGCAGCGGCGCGGCCGACCTCGAGCTGTGGGGCCACGCCGCGCTGCCGGCCGCGAGCCTGTCCCCGGGGCCAGCTCGTCCGCCCGGCGTCGACGCGCGGCTGGTCGCGCTGCGGCTGTCGGGCGCGGCCGCGGCGGCGCTCGCCAACCGCGCGATCGCCCAGGGCCAGCTGCCCGCTCGCTACGACCGCGAGGGCCGGCCGGACCCGAGCGGCGAGTTCGTCGCGGGCGTCGATTGGCGTGCGGGCGATCGGCCGCTGAAGGTCCACGCGTGGAGCCTGTCCGGACAATGTGCCCGACTGAGCTTCGGCGGCACGCCGAGCGCGACGGTCCGCGGCGGCGCGCTCGAGGTCGCCGTGCCCGACGGCACGCTCGAGGACGTCGAGGGCTCGCTGCGCGTGCGCGCGGCCGTGTGGCTGAGCGGGCTCGGCCGACAGGCCTTCGCGATCAGCGAGACCGTCGCCGGCGCGACCGAGCTCGAGATCGCCGACGCGACCTATCGCGCGCGCGTCGTCGCGGCCTCGTCGACCGGCAGCGACCTCGTGTTTGCACTGGCGCTGGCGGAGGCTCCGCGGGGGCAAACACGAGGTCGATGATCCGGGGGAGGGAGTGATCCACCGTGAGGCGTGGCACGCCAGGATCATGTGGGCGTGGCCGCGCCGGGTCGTTCTGCACGGCCTGTGTTTGGCCTTACAAAAAAATCAAATGTGACAGTCGTCCGGAGGACGAAAGCGGTCGTGACTGGCACATTTCTCCACAGATCGCATCTCGGTGAATTCGCCGTCGGAAGCGCCGCTGGCCGCTGTTCTGCCCGCTGTCCGTCCACCGCGCGGACGCCCGTCCGCGGGCATCTCCGCGCCTTGTTCCAGCCGCTCGCGGCGCCTCGACTTTCTCGGTACCGCGCGGCGCAACAAAGTGCATATAGTCCGGCCAAGGAGCCGCTCGCGGAATCGACCGCGGCGCCAACGTGGAAGCTGCCCCATGAAACAGCCGATGCGAACGAGAAGCCGCCGCTGCCCCCCCAAGATCGTGGGCAATACTGCGCGCACGCCCCAGCTCCTCCGCTCGATCGGTTCGCTGTCGCTGCGCGACCGGCCGGGCGCGACGCCGCCCGCCGGCCTGCCCGGGGTCCGCAATTTCCCGCGCGCTCGCGCCGCCGCGGGGCCCGGCGAGTGCCATCGCTCGGTCGCCGTCGCCAAGTTCCTCGCGCGCCGCGCCGCCGCCGAGCGCGCCGCCCGCCGCGCCGATGCGCTCGCCGAGGCGCGCAAGGGCAAGGGTCGCCGCAAGGCGACGCCCGCGTGGTCGGGGCGCCCGGTGCAGGAGGCGCCCGAGCTGGCGCACAGCCCGGCTGCCGCGCGTCCGGCGGCGCCGCCGGTCCGCGACGTGCCCGCGCGCGCGCACGACCTCCCGGCGTTCACGGCCGCGCGCCGCAACGCCTTCATGCGGCGCGAGCACGCGCGCGTGCAGCCGGCGCGCCCGCGCCCGTCGCGGGTGCTCGCCGAGATCGTGGCCGAGATCACCGCGGCGGCCAACGCATAACGAGTTTGGACGAGGCGCGACCCTCCGCTCGGAGGGTTGAGGCGGCCCGGGCAATGGTGCTCGGGCCGCCCGTCCAATGTCAGCGGATTGGCTCGGCTGGTCTTTCGGACATCTGCTTCTCGGGCATGAAGCGCAGCGACAGCCCGAGCAGCACCGCGGCGGCCGCGACGGCGACGCGGAGGTCGAGCTGCTCGCCGTGCCACAGCGCCGCGGTCGCGGCGGCGACGACGAACTGCAGGTTGATGAACAGCCCGACCAGCGAGGTCGGCAGCCGCTTCAGCGCGTAGAGGTTGAGCAGGTAGGCGAGCGCGGTCGGGCCGACGATCACGGCGAGCCCGAGCAGCCACACGTGCGAGGGCACCGCGGCGGGCTCGAGCCGCGCGAGCGCGGGGGCGCCGACGACGGCGACCATCGGCAGGGCGCACAGGTAGATCGCCGCGGACAGCGTCACCGGCTCGACCGTCTGCGAGGTCCGCTTCGACAGCGCCATGAACAGCGAGTAGCAGGCCGAGTTGGCGAACATCAGCAGGTCGCCGAACAGCACGGTGTCGGTGAAGGCGGCCGCGGCGCCGCCGTCGCGGGTGCGCAGCCAGGTGCCTGTCCCGACGGCCATCTGGTCGAGCTGCAGCAGCGCGGCGATGCCGAGCACGCCGAGGCCGACGCTGAGCAGCTTGCGCGGCGACAGCGACTCCTCGCCGAGCAGCACGCCGAGCGCGAGCGTCTGGGCCGGCACCGTCGCCATCACGAGCACGCCGTGCAGCGCGGTCGAGCGCTGGATCCCGGCGTTGAACAGCAGCTGGTTGAGCACGACGCCGAGCAGGCTCAGCACGGCGAGCCGGCCCCAGCCGGACCGCGGCCACGGGCGCCGCAGGGCGAGCGCGAGGCCGATCAGGAGCGTGGCGCCGCCGAACTGGCGCAGCGCGGTCCACGCGATCGGGTCGAGGTGCGCGGTGATCTCCCGCGCGACGCTGTAGTGGGTGCCGAACAGCAATTGCACCGCCACGAGGGCGGCGACCGCCTTGCCGGTCTCGCTGCGCGCGTCCGCCTGCAACCGGGCGACTCGTAGCAGGCCCGCAGGTCCGCCGGCGCCGGCGAGCGCACCCGCGGCGGATGAGCGTCCACACGGGGGGCGCCGCGAGGGCCGGCCGCGCGCTTGACAGCGGGCGGCCGTGGGGCAAGCGTGGCCCGGCGATGAACCCCTGGCACGACATCTATGTCGACGAGCAGCTGATCGAGCGCACCTTCCCGGCGGTGATCGAGGTGCCGGCGGGCAGCAAGAACAAGTACGAGATCGACAAGGACACCGGCTTCCTGGTGCTCGACCGCGTGCTGTTCTCGGCGGTCCACTATCCGGCGAACTACGGCTTCATCCCGCGGACGTACTGCGACGACGGCGACGCGCTCGACGTGCTGGTGCTCGCGCAGGTGCCGGTCCACCCGCTGACGATCGTGCCGGCGCGCGCGATCGGGGTGATGCGCATGCGCGACGACAAGGGCGAGGACGACAAGATCGTCGCGGTCAGCACGCACGACCCGTGGTTCAACGACTACTCCGACCAGGCGCAGCTGCCGGGCCACATCATGCGGGAGATCCGGCGGTTCTTCGAGGACTACAAGACGCTCGAGAACAAGACGGTCGTGATCGACGACCTGCTCGGCGCGCCCGAGGCGGTCAAGATCATCCGCGACGGGCTCGACCTGTACAAGAAGCTGCGGCGCGGCGAGATCCACCGCAAGTAGCCGCGCGGCGCGAGGCTCAACCGCTGAGGCCGAGCCGCTTGAGCGCCTGGCGCAGGCCCTCGCCGGACATCTCGGCGGCGCGGGCGGCCTTCGTCTTGGTCGGGTGCTGCGACAGCAGGCTGGCGAAGTACAGGCGCTCGAACTCGGCGACGGCGCGGCCGTGCGGCAGCAGCAGCAGGCCCTCGTGGGCGACGGCGCGGCGGGCGTTGGCCTCGGGCACGAGGGACAGGTCCTCGGCCGTGATCTCCTCGCCGTCGGCCATCACGTAGGCGCGCTCGATCACGCTCTTCAGCTCGCGCACGTTGCCCGGCCAGGTGTGCGCGCGCAGGGCCGTCGCCGCGGACCGGCCGAGCGCGCGCGCCGGGCCCGAGTCGCCGGCGAGGCGGCGCAGGAACAGCTCGGCGAGCACGAGCACGTCGTCGCCGCGGTCGCGCAGGCTCGGCACCTCGACCCGGACGTCGGCGACGCGGAAGAACAGGTCCTGGCGGAAGCGCTCCTCGGCGACCATCGCCCGCAGGTCGCGGTGGGTCGCGCAGATGACCCGGACATCGACCTTGCGCGGGGTCCGCTCGCCGACGCGGACCAGCTCGCCCTCCTGGATCACGCGCAGCAGCTTGGCCTGCAGGTCGAGCGGCAGCTCGCCGATCTCGTCGAGGAAGATCGTGCCGCCGTCGGCCTCCTCGAAGCAGCCGGGGCGGTCGGCGACGGCCCCGGTGAACGCGCCCTTGCAGTGGCCGAACAGCAGGCTCTCGGCGAGCTCGCGCGGGATCGCGGTGCAGTCCTGGACGACGAACGGCCGGCCGCGCCGCGACGAGCGGTCGTGCAGCGCCCGCGCGACCAGCTCCTTGCCGGTGCCGGTCTCGCCGCCGATCAGCACGCGCAGCCGGTCGCCGCGGGTCGCCAGCCGCTCGAGCGTGGCGAACAGCTCGCGCATCACGCCGCTGCGGCCGTAGAGCTGCTCGAAGTGGTCGATCAGCGGGAGCGGGACCTCGACCGGGTCGGCGCCGACGAGCTTGAAGGTGGTCTCGCCGGCGCGAAACTGCGCGTTCGCGTCGAGCCAGGCCTCGCGCACGCGGACGCCGTTGAGGGTGACGCCGTTGGTGCTGTCGAGGTCGCGCAGCAGGAGGCCGCGCGAGGTGATCGCGATCTGGAAGTGCGTGCCGCTGACGTGGGTGTCGGACAGCACGATGTCGTTGACCGCGCCGCGGCCGACGGTGATCAGCTTGCGATCGTCGAGGTCGACGCGGAACTCGCGGCCGCGATCGGGGCCGTCGACGACGCGCAGGAGGACCCGCCCGAGGCGCTGATACGAGCGCGCGAACTGCGGGCCGAGGACCGTCGATTCGGGCTTCTTCGCGTCGGTGCTCACGGCGGCGACAATGGCTCCAGCGCGGAGCGTATCACGCTCGAGCGCGGACCGTCCAGCCCGGCGGGGCGCGTCAGCCCGGTACGACCGGCGGCTCGTCGTCGGGCAGCACGCACGCGGTCAGGTCGAACAGCATGAACACGAGCGCCTTCTCCTGCGGCGACAGCTCGGTGGTGACGCAGCCGGTCGGGAACGGCTGGCCCGTCTGATCGCCGGACGAGACGTGCAGGTCGGAGAACACGACGCGCCCGCACTGCTGCTCGGGCGGCACGCCGATCGGCGTGTTGAAGGTGAAGTACTGCACCGAGTTCTGCGACGCGATGTCGATCCACGGCTGGACGAGCTGCGCGTCGATCGACTTGACCGACTTCTGCGCGGCCTGGAGGACGATCTTGGCGTACTCGGGCGAGCCGCCGACGTGGACCAGCCACTCGGCGAGCGCCTTGCCCTTGGGGAAGGTGTCGATCACGGCGCCGTCGATCGGGCTCGGCAGGTCGGGGTCGAACTGGAACTGCGCGACCGTCGGGAACGGCGGCGGGCCCTTGCGCAGCCAGAAGTTGTGGATGTGCGAGGCGAAGATCCGGCCGCCGGCCTGGGTGTAGTCGAACACCGCCTCGATCGCCTGCGCCGGCTTGTTGCTCTCGTCGAGCGTGCCCTCGCAGGCGAGCAGCAGCGCGTCGTACTTGAACAGGGTGGCGACGTCGTTCCACAGCGCGGTCGCCGGCGACAGGCCCGCGCCGCCGTTCAACTCCGGCGCGAACTTGGAGGCGCCGCCGAGGCCGCCGAACAGGTGGACGCGGCCGTCGCCGGCCTCGGTGGTGAACTCGGCGTCGTCGACCCCGATCTTGCGCAGCAGGCACTCGAGCGGGTCGGCGCCGCCGGTGGTGATCGCGATCTGCGGCAGGTCGCCCTCGGCCTTGTTGCGCGGCAGGCGGGTGAGGTCGGCGGGCACGGGGGTGTCGACGCACGGCTCGACCTTGGGGACGGTGACCTGCCGGCGCCACTTGCCGATCTGCACGACGAGCGGGATGTCGTCGCCGGCCGGGACGTCCTTGAGGACGAACGCGCCCTGGGTGTCGGTCAAGGCGGCGACGATCGGGTCGCCCGACGGGGCGGAGTCGCAGGTCAGGCACTGCGCGCCGGAGGTGATCGGCTCGGGCGGCGCGTTGGGGACGTAGACGACGGCGTTGTACAGCGGGAGCTTGCCGGCCGGGTCGTACACGACGCCGGTGAGGTTGGTCGTGGTGTTGCCGCCGCACTCGACCTGCTGGCACTCGAGGCCGACGCAGCCGGTCGTCGCGTCGGTCGAGCCGCCGGTCGAGCCGACCGGGCCGGTCGTGCTCGTGCCGGTCGTGGTCGTGCCCGAGGTCGTCGGGTCGGCGGTCGTCGTCGGGTCGGCGGTCGTCGGGCTGGTCGTCGAGCCGGTGCCGGTCGAGCCGGTGCCGGCGGGCAGCGTCGTCGTGATCTGCGGATCGGTCGCCGAGGCGGTGTCACGCCCGGCGTCGGTGCAGGCGGACAAGCATGGCGCAAGGGACAGGACGAAGCGGAGCGAGCGGACGCGCGGCAAGGTTCACCTCTCGCCGCGACGGTAGCAAACGGCTCAGATCAGCGCAAGCACGTCGGCGGGCGGGGGATCGGCGAACAGCCGCGCGACGTCCTCGGCGCGGCGGCGCAGCACCGCGCGCTGGTTGATGTACCCCTTGTCGGTGATCTCGCCGGCGTCGATCGCGGGCGGCTCGCGCAGGATCGCCGCGCGGCCGATCTGCCGGCTGTTGCTGCCCGCGCGCGCGTTGTGGGCCACGAGGCTCGCGTGCAGGTGCGCGCGGATCCGCGGGTCGCCGGCGAAGTCGTCCGCGTCGGGGGCGATCGTTCGGCAGCCGTCGGGGTTCAAGAACACCAGCAGGCCGACGACGTCGCGGCCCTCGCCGGCGACGACCGCGTCCTGCACGACCGGCGCGGCGGCGGCGATCGCCGCGACGCGCAGCGCCCCGACGTGGACCCACGTGCCGCTGGTCAACTTGAAGTCTTCGGCGACGCGGCCGTCGAACACGACCCCGCGGCGCGGGTCGGCCGGGTCGGCGAGGCGGCCGGCGTCGCCGATGCAGTAGAAGCCCTCGTCGTCGAACGCCGCCGCGGTCAGCTCGGGCTGGCGGTGGTAGCCGGGGGTCACGTTCGGGCCCTTGACGCGCATCTCGAGCTTGCCCTCGCGCGGGACCAGCTTGAGCACGCAGCCGGGCGCCGGCAGGCCGATGATCCCCGCGTGCTCGATCGGGAAGTGGACGCTCGTCACCAGCGGCGCCGTCTCGGTCGAGCCCCAGGCCGAGGCCATCAGCACGCGCCCGGCCGCGCCGGCCTGCTCGGCGACCGCGGCGAGGCGGGCCCACAGGTGCGGCGGCAGGGCGGCGCCGGCGTAGAAGATCACGTCCAGGCGCGAGAAGAAGCGCTCGCGCAATTCGCCGTCGCGCTCGAGGAACGGCAGCAGGACCTCGAAGCCGCGCGGCACGTTGAAGTACAGCGTCGGCGGGCAGGCGCGCAGGTTGGCGACGGTCCGCTCGATCAGCCCCGGCGCCGGCTTGCCCTCGTCGACCAGCAGCGTGCCGCCGTGGACGAGGACCATGTTGAAGTTGTGGTTGCCGCCGAAGGTGTGGTGCCACGGCAGCCAGTCGACGAGGATCGGCGGGCGCGCGCGCAGGAACGGCCAGCACTGCGCGATCGCCTGCTGGTTGGAGCAGAGCATCCGCTGGGTGTTGATCACGCCCTTCGGCAGGCTGGTCGAGCCGGAGGTGAACAGGATCTTCGCCACCGTGTCGGGCCCGGTCGCCGCGTGGGCGGCGTCGGCGGCGGCGAGATCGTGTGGCCCTTCGAGCAGGTCCGCGAGGACAGCCTGATCGGGGCCCGGGCCGGCGCTGACGAGCGCGGGGGCGCCGGCGAGCGCGAGCGCGCGCGCGAACCGGGCGCCGTCGGCCGCGTAGACGAGCCCGGGCCGGACCAGGTCGGTGATGTGGCGCAGGTTGGCGAGGTCCTGCGAGACGAGGCTGTAGGCCGGCGAGACCGGGACCGCGGGCGCGCCGACGTACATCGCCGCGAGCTGCAGCAGCGCGTTGTCGACGCTGTTGTCGGACAGCAGCAGCAGCGGCCGGTCGGGGCCGAGGCCGCGGGCCAGCAGGGCGGCGCCGAGGCGGCGCAGCAGCGTCCAGGCGTCGCCGTAGCGGAGCTCGAACAGGGCGCCCGCGCGGCGCTCGGCCAGGAGCACGCGCCCGGGCGCGGCCTCGGCCCACCGGCGCAGCGCGGCGAGCAGGGTCGGGGGGTAGGGCGCGAGCGGCTGCGGCGAGGTCAGCTCGATCACCCCGCCGGCGCGGTAGGTGGCGACGACCTCGGCGGGCGCGAGATCGAGGGACAGGTCCTTCGGGTCAGCCATCGACATTCATCCGCCGCACGACCAGCGGCCCTCCGTCGTCAGTCCGGCCGGTCCCTGGCGCTCGATCGACAGCGAGAAGCCGTCGTCGTCGTACGTGTTGAGGTAGAGCTCGCGCGCGCCGTCGCCGTCGAGGTCGAGCGCGCCGATCACGGTGTAGCGCTCGCGCGTGTGCTCCCGCCCGCGCAGGAGCGCCGGAGGGCCGGCGGCGGCGGCGAGCAGCAGCGCGCTGAGGCGCAGCGGGGCGTCCTCGTCGTTCGCCGGGCCGGGCACGCTGGCGGCGATCAGCTCCTCGGGCGCGCCGTCGCCGTCGAGGTCGAGCGCGGCGCGCTGGTCGATCCGCGGCTTGTTCGCGGGCCCGAGCGCGGGGAAGGCGGCGGCGAGCGCCGCGGCGACGCGCTCGCGCAGCTCCTTCGGGGCGGCGCGGTCGACCTCGGCGGGCACGGTCGGCGGGGCGTAGGCGAGCTCGCGCTCGAGCGCGGGCGGGGAGACGGCCTCGCCGCGCAGCCGATCGCGCGGGGCGTCGATCGTCGCGGTCGGCTCGTCGGTCGCGTCGGCGCAGGTGGCCTGGCCGCGGCCGGTGACCCTGGCGACCTGGCCGGACATCAGCGCCACCTCGGCGCCGACCGGCGCGAGCGCCAGGCACGCCTCGCCGGCCGCGAATTGCCGGGTCTGGTCCAAGAAACAGGCGACCGGGGACAGCCCGAATTCGCCGGCGACCCACAGCGCGCGGCCGGTCGGCGGCGGCGGTGGTTCGGGCGGTGGTGGCGGTGGTTCGGCCGGCTTCGCGGCGGGCGGCGGGCTCGCGGGCGGCGGGGCCGGGTCGCCGCAGGCGGCGAGCGAGGCGAGCGTGGCGAGCAGCGCGACCGGGCGGCGGGACCTCATGACCTCGCACGATACCACGGCCTGCCGCGCGCGCGCCGGAGCGCCCGATCAGAAGCTCGCCAGCAGCTGCAGGCGGAATTGTTCGGCGCGGCCGCCGGGCAGCCCGGGGCCGACGCTGTGGAAGAAGTCGGCCTGCAGCTTGAGGGCGTGGCGGAAGAAGTAGTAGCTGAGGCCGCCGCCGAGCTCGTCGAGGCGCCCGAGGCTGGTGTCGCCGCGCCGGGCCGGGCGCACGCCCGACTGGCGGGCGGCGACCTCGAGGCGGGTGCGCGGCACGAACATCCCGAGCTGGGCCGTCCAGCCGAAGCCGCCGCGCGCCGCCTCGACCGGGATCGGGGCGCCGGACATGTCCCTGGCGTCACCCGGCAGGCGCCAGCCCTGGCGGACATAGACGTCGAGCAGGGCGGAGAAGCCGGCCATCTTGAACATCAGATCGGCGGTCAGGTTGTTGCTGCGCATCGAGCCGCCGTCGGAGAACGGCGAGCCGCCGAGCGCGCGATTGCGGCGGTCGCGGTCGCTGAACGCGTAGGCCGCCCCGAGCGACAGGTGCGGCCGCTTCGAGCGCTCGAAGTCGGCCTCGCTGTAATCGTCGAACATGCCGAGCGGCAGGTAGTCGACGCGGGCCATGTAGCTGAGGCCGAGGTCGCTCGCCTTGTACCAATCGTAGCCCTCGCCCATGAACACGCCGGCGAAGTAGCGCAGCTTGCCGAGGCCGGCGACGTCGGGCGAGCTCACCTGCACGCCGATGTCCTGGTCGAGCGTGAATTCGTGGCTGGCCGCCGAATTGTCCATCAGCTGCAATTTCGGCAGCGGCTGCATCCGCTGGCGCGCGTACGGCACGAAGAAGAAGCCGGCCTGGACGTTGAAGTGGCGGTAGCGCGTCCAGCTCGTGTACCACTGGAAGATCGGCGACTTGCGCGGCGTCCCGTCCTTGAACCCGAGGTCCTTCGGCGCGAATTGCAGGTGCACGTAATAGCCGACGTACGGGCTCAGCAGCTTGCCCGACAGCACCAGCCGGGCGCGCCGCAGCTCGAGCGTGTGCGCGAGCGGCAGCGGCTCGCCCGGGGCCGCATGGTCGCGGCGCGCCGTGTACAGCAGCTGCGCCCACAGGCTGAGGTTGAGCGAGAAGCGGCCGTCCTTGCTGGCGATCTCGAGGCCGCGGCCGGGCTTCCATCGGGCCTTGCCGACGTCGACCTCGGCCATCCGCTCGGCCTCGCCGCGCGGCAGCCACGGCGGTGGTTCGGGCGGGGGTCCGCTCGGCCTGGGCAGCACCGGCGCCGGCGGATTGGCCCGCGCGGGCGCGGCCGCGAGGAGGACGAGCGCCGCGGCGGCGCCGCGGGACCAGGGCGAGCGCATGGGGGGGACGAGGATTGGACCCGGCCCCGCGGGCCCGTGTCAAGCGCGCGCTCTGCGGACGAACGAAAAGAGAGCGCGCCCGAGGTGACGGAGCGACGTTCCGCCGAGCCGTCCTTGGCGCGGGCGCGCCCATCAACCTGTCCGAAGGGTCATTGTCGAATGAGCGCAGGGCGCCGCGGGGCCGACGGCCTCACGGCGTCCTGCGCCCATCGTTCCCCCGATCAGAAGGGAATTCGTGGATCAGCGCTTGCCCTGACCGCCGCCGCCGCCGCCGCCGCCGCCTTCCTCCTCTTCCTCCTCGCCGCCGCCCTCGCTGCGCTGGCCGCCGTGCGAGTGGTGGCCGCCCTCGCGGCCGATCTCGGCCATGTGCTCGCGGTCCTGGCTGACGCTCTCGCCGCCCTTTCGCC
>ERZ1066136.454-NODE-454-length-31594-cov-20.847173_pt1 | contig 31594 bp, 25 predicted proteins | sample MGYA00382783_ERZ1066136 | MGnify/ENA primary metagenome ERZ1066136 (study PRJEB33369, sample SAMEA5778366) | biofilm metagenome | biome: Industrial cooling water; feature: Water cooling tower basin; material: Biofilm | place: United Arab Emirates | collected... | reverse complement strand
GCGCCGAGGCGTGGACGTCGCCCGATCAGGCGACGCTCGTCCGCCTCGCCGCCTGGGCCGGCGACCGCCGCCTCGCCAGCGCCGATCGCTGCCTCGCCCTCGCCGCGCTCGCCGGCCACCGCCCCGACCGCGACCGCTTCACCGCGACCACCGAGCGCCTCGCCGCCGACCCCGACGCCGGCGTGCGCGCCTGCGCGGCCGGCGTGTCGACCTGGTTGCCGCCTCGCGCCGCCGAACCACTCCTCTCCGGCCTCCTGCGCGACGCCTCCGCCCGCGTGCGCACCAGCGCCGCGCTCGCGCTCGCCTGCCGCCCCGATCTGCCGGACGCGCTCGCGCTCGACCTCGCCGTGCTCGCCGCGCGCGACCCCGAGCCCGCCGTCCTGCGCGCCGCCGCGCTCGCCCGCGCCTCCCGGGCCCGCTGCGCCCGCTGGTCCCCCGTGCTCGCCCCCGAGGGCACCACCGGCCCGTTCCTCGCCGCCGAGTGGCGCGAACGCCCGCTGCTCCTCCCGGCCGAGACCCTCGGCCCGCTGCGCCTCGCCTGGGGCCCCGGCCTCGCCGACGCCGTCCCGCTCGTCGGCCCCGCGATCCTCGACCCGGTCACCGGCGCCCGCGTGATCTTCGACTGACCGCCTCGCGTCCTCAGCGCGGTCTCACGCCCCCGCCCGCCCGCGCAGGCGGCCGCCGCGCCAGAAAGTCACGAAAAATCGCATCGTCGACACGAATGCAATCCGCCGCCCCGCGCGCCTGAGGCCCTCTCGGCCAACCGCTTGATCTACTTCGCGTTTTTCCCTGGATCCGCGCTTGCTTTCCAGGTCGGGCATGCGAGCCGCCACCCCCGCCGACGAGTTCTTGCGCCAGATCACCCCGCACCTCCCGCGCCTGACCAGCGTCGGCATGCGCCTCACCCACCAGCGCAGCGAGGCCCAGGACCTCGTGCAGGAGGCGCTGACCAAGGCCTGGGCCAACTGGCACCGCTTCAAGCCGGGCGGCAGCCTCGGCGCCTGGCTGGCGCGGATCCTGATCAACACCTTCATCTCGCGCCACCGCCACCAGCGCGTCGTCGACGTCACCGCCAGCCGCAGCGACATCGCCGCCCACCTCTTCGACGAGGGCCGGATGGACGCCTGCAGCGCCCCCGAGGAGGCCTGGCAGGCCGAGCAGCTGTCCGACGAGGTCACCGCCGCGCTCGCCAGCCTGCCGGAGCACTACCGCGAGGTCGTCGAGCTCGTCGACCTGCACGGGCTCGCCTACCGCGAGGCGGCCGAGCAGCTCGCCTGCCCGCTCGGCACCGTCATGAGCCGGCTCCACCGCGCCCGCCGCCTCCTCCGCGACCAGCTCTCGGACTATGCTCAGCAGTACGGCCTCCACGCCGCCGCCGCCTGATGCCTCGCCCCGCCCCTCTGCACCTGTCTCTTCGCGCCTGTCTGATCGGCCTCGTGCTCCTCGCCTGCGAGGGCAAGCCCGACGCCGGCCGGACCGCCCCGCCCGTCCTCGCCGTCGGCGCCCCCGCCCCGCCGTTCGTCGGCGCCACGATCCGCGGGCTCCCGTTCGCGCTCGACGACCTGCGCGGCAAGGTCGTCCTGCTCAACGTCTGGGCGACCTGGTGCGAGCCCTGCCGCACCGAGCTGCCCGACCTCCAGGCCCTGCACGCCCGCCTCGAGCCGCGGGGCTTTAGCGTCCTCGGCGTCAGCATCGACGCCCAGCGCGACGCGACGACCCTGCGCAACATGGTCTCGAGCCTCGGCCTGACCTACCCGGTCATCCACGACGCCCGCAACCAGATCGGCGGTCCCTACCGGATCGTCGGCTACCCCGCGACCTTCCTGATCGATCGCAAGGGCACCCTCCGCTGGCGCCGCGACGGGATCCTCCAGTTCGACGACCCCGAGTTCACTGCCCTGATCGACGCCGCCCTCGCCGAGAGCCCCTGACGTCCCGCCCTGGGGCCGGCGAGGTCACGTGCACCGCTTGGTGATGCACCCCAGGCTTCAACAGAGCCGGTGCTGAGCGACGTCGCGGCTGCGCCAGGCTCCCTCTCAGTCGGTGCTCATGGCGCCGCAGGAGGGCGAAAATGCGGTCAGTTGCGATGGCAGCACGGATGAGCCGTCACGCGGCGACAAGCGGGGCTGAGACGTTCTCCGCTCCGGCGGGCAGGGGCCGGCGAACTGGGACGCAGGCGCCCGCCGGCCCAGGCCTCCGAGCCCCGCGTCCCCACCCAACGCCCAGTCCGCGTCCCCACCCCAACGCCCAGCGCCCCGACGATCGAGGGCCCCCGTCGACCCGACGGAGACCCTCGGCTCGACGAGCTACTTCGCGGCCGCCCAGCGCCGGATCTCCTCGCGGAACCACGCGTCGGCCTCGTCCGTGAACTTGTAGTTGTCACGGATGTGGGCCATCGTCTCCTTCTCGACCTCGGTGTAGCGGCCGCCGTCCTTGACCGCCTCGATCAGCTGCTTCGCGTCCTCGAGGGAGATCCGGCCGTCGCCGCGCCCTGACGTCGCGCGGTCGGCGATCTCCAGCATCTCGCGGTCGAACTTCTTGCCATCGATGACCTTGTAGTAGCTCTCGCTCATGGGGGTCTCCTCCGGGGACAGGCTCTATCACAACTCGCGCGGTCCCGGCGGCGCGAGCGCCGGCGCGCCTGCGCGAGAGCGCGCGGGCCTGTCCTTTCCGCCAGCCCGGTCCGCGCGCGGAGGGTCCCCGGGACAGCCCCCGCGCCGCCGCCATGAACGCCGTTCTGCTGGCGGCGCCTCGCGCCCCCGGCCCGCCGGAGCGCGCGCGTTTCCGCCCATCGTTCGCGCGCCGATCTCCGCCGGCTACTCGCCTGTCCCTTCGACCCGGTCGTGACGGCGCAGCCAGTCGAGCAGGATCGCGTTGACCTCGTCCGGCCGCTCCTGATGGAGGAAGTGCCCGGCCCCGGCGACCCGGCGGACGCTCAGCCCTTGCGGGAAGTCCTCGCTGCGCATCAGGTGGTCGAACAGCCGCGTATCGAGGCAGCCGTCGGTCGCCCCGGTCAGCGCCAGCGTCGGCACCTGCACCTGCGAGCGGGCCAGCTTCCACGACGCCGCGCCGGCGCGGGTCCACAGGTCGGGCAGCTGCCGGTAGTAGCGCAGCGCCGCGGCCGCCACCCCTGGCTGGCGGAACGTCCGCTTGAGCAGCCGGATCTCCTCGGGCGGCGGCGCGAACCCTGGCGACCAGTCCTGCCACAGCCTGTCGATCAGCGCGAAGTCGTCCTTGCGCAGCACCGCGTCGGACAGCAGCCGCAGCTGGAAGAACAGGATGTACCACGAGTTGCGCAGCTGCTGCGGCAGCAGGCGCAGGACCGCCGGGCTCGGCGCGATCCGCCGCAGGTGCGGCACCGCCATCGTCGTCAGCGAGAGCAGCCGCTCCGGGGCCGTCGCCGCCACCTGGTACGCGACGATCGCCCCCCAGTCGTGGCCGACCAGGTGGACGCGCAGGCAGCCGAGGTACTCGATGAACCCGAGCACGTCCTCGACCAGGCGGATCGTGTGGTAGTCGTCGTCGATCGGCTGGGACATCGGCTCGTAGCCGCGGAGCAGCGGCGCGACCACGCGGTAGCCGGCCTCGACGAGCGCCGGGATCTGCAGGCGCCAGGTGCGGTGGTGGTCGGGGAAGCCGTGCAGGCACAGCACGACCGGGCGCTGGCGGTCGCGCGCCGAGGCCCGCGAGCCCTCGATCGCCGTGAACTGCAGCCCGCTCGCGCTCAGGGTGGTGGTCGGGAAGGTCGCCTCCATCGCGGCCAAGGGGTACCACCCCTCGGCCGCCCGCGCGAGGACGGCGTTTTCGCGCGCCGTGCTCGCCGCCTCGCGGACCCGCGCCGCCCGCCGCGGCGACGCGGTTATAACGTGGGGGTCATGCAGCAGGTGCTCATCGTCGACGACAACCCCTCGGTCTGCACCGCGCTCGAGATCCTGTTCGACGTCCACGGCATCCCGACCCGGGTCGCCAACACGCCGGAGAGCGCGCTCGAGATCGTCGCCCGCGGCGACGTCGGGGCTGTCGTCCAGGACATGAACTTTCACGCAGACTCGACCTCCGGCCAGGAGGGCGCGGCGCTGTTCCGCGAGATCAAGCGGCTCGACCCCGAGCTGCCGGTCCTCTTGATGACCGCCTGGACCTCGCTCGAGACCGCCGTCCAGCTGGTCAAGGAGGGCGCGGCCGACTACCTCGGCAAGCCGTGGGACGACGCCAAGCTGGTGACGACCGTCAAGAACATGCTGCGGATGCGCGAGCTCGGGCTCGAGAACCACCGCCTGCGGGCCCAGTCGGCGCGCGCGCGCAACGAGCTGCAGCGGCACTACGACCTGTGCGGCCTCGTCTACGCCAGCGAGGCGATGCACCGCGTCGTCTCGCTCGCGACCAGCGTCGCCCGGGCGGACGCCCCGGTCCTGATCACCGGCCCGAACGGCTCCGGCAAGGAGTTGCTGGCCGAGATCGTCCACGCCAACAGCCCGCGCAAGGCGATGCCGTTCGTCAAGGTCAACGCCGGCGGCCTGCCCGACGAGCTGCTCGAGGCCGAGCTGTTCGGCGCCGAGGTCGGCGCCTTCACCGGCGCGACCAAGCGCCGGCTCGGCCGCTTCGAGGCCGCCGACGGCGGCACCCTCTTCCTCGACGAGATCGGCAACCTCTCGCAAAAAGGGCAGATGAAGCTGCTGCGGGTCCTGCAGACCGGCGAGTTCGAGCGGCTCGGCAGCACCTCGACCAAGAAGGTCGACGTCCGGATCGTCTCGGCGACCAACGCCAACCTCCGGCAGATGATCCAAAACGGCGCCTTCCGCGAGGACCTGCTGTTCCGCCTCAACGTGATCGAGATCCGGATCCCGCCGCTGCGCGAGCGCGGCGAGGACGTCCTGCCGCTCGCCGAGCACTTCCTGCGGACGCAGGGCCAGCCCGGGCGCGAGCCGCTGCGCCTCGGCGCCGAGGCCGTGCGCGCATTGATGGGCCACGACTGGCCCGGCAACGTCCGCGAGCTGCAGAACCGGATCCAGCGGGCCACGCTGCTGTGCCAGGGCGGCGAGGTCACGCCCGCCGATCTCGGGCTCGACGACAGCGTCGCCTCGGCCGAGGCCGCCCCGACCCCGCGCACCCACGCGAGCTCCGAGGCCCGGCCCGCCGCCGCCCCGGCGAGCAGCGAGGAGATCGAGGCCGAGCGGCGCTCGATCATCGCCGCGATCGAGGCCCACGGCGGCGTGATCGCCCGCGCCGCCGCCGAGCTCGGCCTGTCACGCCAGGCGCTCTACCGCCGGATGGACCGCCTCGGCATCAGCCTAGAGCGCCAGCTGAAGCAGAGCTGACCCGCGGGGGACCCTGGTTGCGCCGGCCCGGCGGCCTTGATACCAACGCTCGTCCCCCATGAACATCCTGCTCCTGTCCCCCGGCTACCCGGGCGAGATGCCCAACTTCACGCGCGGCCTGGCGGAGGTCGGCGCCAACGTCTACGGCGTCGGCGACCAGCACCCGGGCGCCCTGCCCGACGACGTCCGCCGGCGCCTGAGCGGCTACCTCCACGTGCGCTCGCTGTGGGACGAGGCCGCCGTCGTCGAGGCCGTGCGCGCCTGGCCCGACGCGCGCCGGCTCGACGCCGTCGAGTGCCTGTGGGAGCCGGGCATGGTGCTCGCCGCGAGGATCCGCGAGGCGCTCGGCCTCAAGGGTCTCACCGTCCAGCAGACCCTGCCCTTCCGCGACAAGGAGCGGATGAAGCAGGTCCTCGACGCCGCCGGCCTGCGGACCCCGCGGCACATCCGCTGCACGACCGCGACCGAGTGCTGGGAGGCCGCCGAGCGGATCGGCTTCCCGATCATCATCAAGCCGATCGCCGGCGCCGGCTCGGCCGACACCTACCGCGTCGAGTCGGCCGACGACCTGCGCGCCGTGCTCCCGCGCCTGCAGCACGTCGCCGAGGTCAGCGTCGAGGAGTTCGTCGACGGCGACGAGTTCACCTTCGACACCGTCAGCATCGGCGGCCGCGTCGCCTACTACAACATCGCCTGGTACCGCCCGCGCCCGCTGGTCGCGCGCAGCAACGAGTGGATCAGCCCGCAGGTGATCGCCCTGCGCCGCGTCGACCAGCCGACCCTCGCCGGCGGGGTCGAGCTCGGCCACGCCGTGATCCGGGCGCTCGGCTTCCAGTCGGGCTTCACCCACATGGAGTGGTACCTCAAGGCCGACGGCGAGGTCGTCTTCGGCGAGATCGGCGCCCGCCCGCCCGGCGCGCACCAGGTCGACCAGATGAACTACGCCTGCGACTTCGACGTGTTCCGCGAGTGGGGCCGCGCCGTCGCGTGGGGCCGCTTCGACGCCGAGATCGACCGCAAGTACAACGTCAGCACGATCTACAAGCGGGCCCAGGGCCAGGGCCGGATCCAGCGGATCACCGGCCTCGAGCGGGTCCTCCGCCGCTACGGCGAGCACGTCGTGTGGAACAACCTGCTCCCGGTCGGCGCCCCGCGGCGCAACTGGCGGAACACCCTCGTCTCCGACGGCTTCCTGATGTTGCGCCACCCGGACCTGCGCACGCTCGTCGACATCAGCGACGATATCGGGCAAAACCTGCAGCTCTTCGCAGGGTGACGTCCTCGTCCCCCTGTGCCCGGGCGTCAGGTGAGGCCGTGTGCGCCTGTCCGATCGGGCAGGCGCGCTCCTGTGCCGTGTCGCGCGTCGGCGTCCGCGGGTCATGATCCGAACGGCCCGCACATGTCGCATACGATCATGTCCTTCGGCCGAACTCCCACCGGGCGCGCCTTGCAGGGGTTTTCGGCTCAGAGTTTCCCGGACGTCGAAAGCAGGGGTCTCGGCGCCCCACGATGCGGGATCGGCGAGGATCCGGTAAAATTCTCCGCGGAGGGGGTAGCCCGTGCGGACGAGGCAACGACGGCGCGCCCTCTGGTGCGCACTGCGGCGTCGCGCGAGCCGCAACACCGGCGCGCGCGACGGACTTGAGCGGAGGGATCCGAGCATGGTGAGCAGTTACGCGAGGAGCACCAGTCACATGTCCAAAGACATGTCCGAAGAGCCAGCCTCCGCGCGTGACGGCGAGGCCGCCTACGTCAAGCAGGGCCCGCGCCACCTGCCGGTGCCGAGCCGGCAGCGCAAGGTGCACCTCTCGAGCATCGACTGTCCGTACCTGCCCGCCGTCCACCCCGCCGCCGACGACCTGCACGAGCGGACGCTGCAGTGGGCCCGGGCGATGGGGCTCGTCCGCAAGCCCGAGCACATCCAGGCGCTCGACGGCAGCCGGGTCGGCCACCTCGTCGCCCGCGTGTTCCCCGCGACGACCGACCTCGTCGCGCTGCAGCTCGCCGTCGACTGGACGACCCTGTTCTGCTGCCTCGACGACCACCTCGAGCAGATCCACGGCGCCGTCCTGACCGCCGCCTACCTGCGCGGCCTCCTGCGGGTGTTCCGCGACGGCATGCCCCCGCACCTCACCGACCCGTACTCCAACGCCTTCGGCGACCTGCGCGAGCGCATGCTCGCCCGGCGGATCCCCAACTGGATCCCGCGCTTCGTCGCCAGCGTCGAGCGTCTGTTCGACGCCTTCGTCGACGAGGCCAAGTACCGCAACCTCGAGGTCGCGCCCGCGTTCGCCAACTACCGCCAGATCCGCCAGATCACGATCGGCCTCTACTCCGGCTTCCTCCTCAGCGAGCTGACCGACGGCATCGTGCTCCCGCCCGAGGTCCTCGCCCACGAACACGTGCGCGCGCTCGAGAAGACCGCCAGCGACATCGTCGGCCTCGCCAACGACATCCTCACCGCCGAGAAGGAGCACGGCCGCGGCGAGGTCAACAACACCGTCGTCGTCCTGATGGTCGAGGACGGCCTCTCCTTCGACGACGCGCTCGCCCGCACGATCCAGCTCCACGACGCCGAGCTGCGCGAGTTCTCGCGGCTCGCCGCCGACCTCCCGCGCTTCGCCGACGAGGACACCGACCAGCAGCTCCGCCGCTACGTCGACTTCCTCGCGACCTTCATCTCCGGCCACCGCGACTGGGCCCGGCAGACCGGCCGCTACGCCGCGGTCGACGCGCCGATCCTCGACGAGGGCGACGAAGAAGCGGCCCCCTGACCCCGTCGCCCGGCGGACGCGCCGGCCCCGGGCCTCGCCGAGCCGCTCGCGCCGCCAAGGCGCACGCCCGCGCCCCTTTTCAAGCGGGCCGCGCTGCGTCACCCTCGGGTCGCCCGCATGACGACCCCGACCCTGTCCCGCCGCGGCGCCCAGGCGCCCGCATCCCCGATCCGCCGGCTGACGCCCTACGCCGACGCCGCCAAGGCGCGCGGGATCACCGTGCACCACCTCAACATCGGCCAGCCCGACCTCGCCACCGTCGGCCCGATGCTCCAGGCCTACCGCGCCTACGACGAGCGCGTCGTCGCCTACAGCCCGTCCGAGGGCTACCTGTCCTATCGGCAAGCCCTCGCCGCCCACTACAACGACCTCGGCGCGGCTCACGGCGGCGCGCCGATCGACCCGTCGGAGATCCTCGTCACCGTCGGCGGCTCGGAAGCGCTCCTGTTCGCGATCGGCGCCGCCTGCGACGTCGGCGACCAGCTCCTCGTCGCCGAGCCCTACTACACCAACTACAAGGGCTTCTCGCACCTGCTCGGCGTCGACGTCGCCCCCGTCTCCACCTTCTCGGGCGAGCGCTTCGCCGTCTCGCCCGAGCGTGTCCGCGCCGCGATCGGCCCGCGGACCCGCGCCTTCGTCGTCCCCTCGCCGGGCAACCCGACCGGCATGGTCCTCTCCGAGTCCGACCTCGCCACCCTCGGCCGGATCTGCGTCGACGCCGGCATCTACTTCATCGTCGACGAGGTCTACCGCGAGTTCGTCTACCCCGACCCCGCGCCCGGCCCCGCCGATCCGCTGCCGCTCGCCCCGAGCGTGCTCGCCGTCCCCGGCCTCGCCGACCACGCGGTGATGATCGACTCCGTCTCCAAGCGCTACTCCGCCTGCGGCGCGCGCGTCGGCTGCCTCGTCACCCGCAACAAGCCCCTCTACGGCGCCTGCCTCAAGTTCGCCCAGGCTCGCCTGTCGCCGCCGACCGTCGACCAGTACGCTGCGGCCGCCGCCCTGCGCACCCCGCCGACCGAGATGCGCGCGATGGTCGAGGAGTACCGCGCCCGCCGCGACGTGATCGTCGCCGGCCTCAACGCGATCCCCGGCGTGTCCTGCCCGACGCCGACCGGCGCGTTCTACCTGATCACCGACCTTCCGGTCGCCGACGCCGAGGATTTCTGCGTCTTCATGCTCCGCGACTTCGACCTCCGCGGCGAGACGATCATGATGGCCCCCGCCGAGGGCTTCTACGCCACGCCCGGCCTCGGCAAGAACCAGGTCCGGATCGCCTACGTGCTCGGCCGCGAGAAGCTGACCCGCTGCCTCGAGATCCTGCGCGCCGGCCTCGACGCCTACAACGCGCGCCGCTCCGCCTGACCCGACTCGCGCGACCGCTCGCGTCGAGGCCCCCACCACCGCCCCACGACACTCGCCGCGGTCCGACCTCTCAAGCGACCGGCTGGACCGCGAGGGGGCCGTGGGACGAGCGCGAGGGACGAGCGTTCGTCCCGCGGCTGGCACCTGCCTCGAAAGTCAGCCTGGCAACGGAGCGACGGACCGGTCGCGCCGCATCTCACGAAGTCACCGTGCATCGGGTCGGGCATGCGGGCCTTCGCCCATCTGCAGGCGATCGAGGGCGACGAAGTCGACCTCGATGCCGAAGCCTGGGCGAAGGCCCGCATGCCCGACCCGCTGCGAGGCGCCTTCGGCAAGTTGCCCTGCGCGGTCCCACGCCCGCCCGCATCCACGCCCGCGAACCGAAGCCGCCGGACGCGCGTCTCCGCCCCTCTGCGCCCACAGCCCCGCGCGAGCCCCTCGCTCGACCCGGCGCCCCCCAACCGGCTCGCCGTCCGGCTACACTGACCCGCCATGAGCCTCGTCGCACCCACGCCGCTCGGCTTCGAGCGCAGCCCGGTCGCCGGCGCCACCATCGACGACCTCGACCTGCCGGCCCTCGAGGCCTACGTCCGCCGCCGCGTCCCCGGCCTCGGCCCCGAGCCCGGCGCCCACGAGAAGGCCGCCGTCCGCCTCGGCCTGATCGGCGCCGCCGCCGGCCAGCCGACCCCGACCGTCGTCGGCCTCATGGCCTTCGGGACATTGCCGCAAGTATCACGGCCCGAGTGGGGCCTCTCGGTCGCCCGCGTCCGCGGCGCCAGCCTCGCCGACCCGGTCGCCGCGCGCCTCGACGCCGAGGGCAACCTCGTCGAGCTCGTCCGCCAGGCGCTCGAGTTCGTGCGCGCCAACACCCGCGCCGCGCCCAACCTCCTCACCCCGACCGACCTCGCCCCCGAGTACCCCGACGAGGCCGTCCGCGAGGCCCTCGTCAACGCCCTGATCCACCGCGACTACCGCCTGAGCGGGCGAGTCTCGCTGCGGATCTTCAACGACCGCCTCGAAGTGTGGAGCCCCGGCGGCCTCGCCCTCCCGATCTCGCTCGACGAGCTCGCGCAGCACGGCGGCGCCTCGTTCCCGCGCAACCCGCTGCTCGCCGCGACCGCGCGCCACCTCGGCCTGCTCGAGCAGATCGGCCGCGGGATCCCGGCGATCCGGCGCAGCATCGCCAGCGCGACCGCCCTCCCGGTCCAGTTCCACACCTCGCAGACCGAGGTCCGCGTCGTCCTCCCGTCGTACATCAACGCCTCGATGGGCAACGTCGCCGGCAACTGACACCGCACGCACGAACCCGGCTACGCTCGTCCCCGTGGATCCCGACGAGCTCGCGCTCGCCCGCACCCAGGGCCTCGATCTCGGCGACACCGACCCGATCGCGCGCACCGCCGCCGCCGAGGTCCCCGCCGCCGAGGTCTCCCCCGCCGGCTCGCTGCGCGCCGCCCGGATCGGCCGTCACGCGATCCTCCGCCCGCTCGGCGAGGGCGCGATGGGCACCGTCTACCTCGCCTACGACGAGGAGCTCGATCGCAAGGTCGCCCTCAAGCTCCTCCACGGCGAGACCAGCGGCGGCACCGAGGGCCGCGCCCGCCTGATCCGCGAGGCCCAGGCGCTCGCCCGCCTCTCGCACCCCAACGTCGTCCAGATCCACGAGATCGGCGAGCACCAGGGCCAGGTCTTCGTCGCCATGGAGCACGTCGACGGCGCCACATTGTCCGCCTGGCAGCGCGCCGAGCCGCGCCCGCTCGCCGCGATCCTCCGCGCCTATCACCAGGCCGGCGAGGGCCTGCTCGCCGCGCACCGGGCCGGCCTCGTCCACCGCGACTTCAAGCCGGACAACGTCCTCGTCGGCCTCGACGGCCGCGTCCGCGTCGCCGACTTCGGCCTCGCCCGCCGCGATCTCGCCCCTGCCGCCGACCTCGCCGCGACCGCCCCCGCCGCGCCCGTCGACGTCTCGGCGACCGCCATCGGCGCGATCGTCGGCACCCCCGCGTACATGTCCCCCGAGCAATTTCGCGGCCGCACGGCCGACGCGCGCAGCGACATCTTCTCGTTCTGCGTCGCCCTCTGGGAGGCCGTCCACGGCGAGCGCCCCTTCGCCGGCGCGACCGTCCACGAGCTCGCCGACAGCGTCACCGCGGGTCGGCTCCGCCCGCCGGCCCGCGAGCTCCCGGCCCGCCTGCAGCGCGCGCTGGAGCGCGGCCTCGCCGTCGACCCCGACGCCCGGTGGTCGACCCTCGAACCCCTCCTCGCCGCGCTCGCCGTCGACCCCGAGGCCGACCCCTCGGGCGCCGCGCGCGAGCGCCGGATCTTCGCCGGCTTGGCCGGCCTCGTCGGCCTCTGCTTCTTCGCCGTCATGGGCAGCGCGATCGCCCGCGGCGAGGAGCTCGTGCGCGCGCGGATCATCGAGCTCGGCGCGCTCGGCGTGCTTCTCCTGCTCGTCCTGACCTTCGCGTTCCGCCGCAGCCTGCTGCGCAACCGCTACCACCGGCGCGTGATCCAGGTCTTCGTCGTGGTCGCCGCCGTCAGCGCCTCGCAGCGCACCTTTGCGATCCTCCACGGCACCCCGCTCGTCGTCGTGATCGTCGACACGGTCCACATCATCGCCGCCGTCACCTTCATCGCCGCGGCCTTCTTCGTCCGCTGGATGGCGCTGCTCTCCGCCTACGCCGCCGTCGCGATCGTGCTCGCCTACGTCGACCCCTCGCTCTTCCCGTCCGCGCTCGCCGTCCTGTTCCCCGCGATCGCGCTCACCGCCGGCTGGTTCTGGCGCCGCGACGCCCGCCGCGGCGCCCCTTGACGCGCGCCTGCGGGCAGCGTCCCCGGTCGCGGGCGGCCCCGCCGCGGCCCGCCCGCTTTGGTACACTCGTCCGGCGATGCAGCCCGACGAGGCGCTCTACGCCGCCTGGCGCGGCGGCGACAGCAAGGCCGGGGCCGCCCTGTTCGAGCGCCACTACCCGGCGATCGCCCGGTTCTTCCGCAACAAGGTCGACGCCGACGCCCCCGACCTGATCCAGAAGACCTTCCTCGCCTGTCTCGAGGGCAAGGAGAAGATCCGCGGCGACTCGAGCTTCCGCACCTATTTGTTCGCCGTCGCGCACAACGTCCTCTACAAGCACCTGCGCGGCAAGGTCCGCGAGGGCGCGCGCCTCGACTTCGGCCTGACCAGCGTCCACGACCTCCAGCCGACCGCCGCGACCCTGCTCGCCCGCCGCCGCGAGGAGCGGCTGCTCCTGCAGGCCCTGCGCCGGATCCCGCTCGATCACCAGGTCCTGCTCGAGCTCTACTTCTGGGAGAAGCTGACCGCGAAGGAGATCGCCGACATCCTCGCCTCGAACGAGGGCACGATCCGCACCCGCTTGCGCCGCGCCAAGCAGCTGCTCGAGCAGGCGATGACCGCGCTGGCCGACAACCAGGACGAGCTGCGCGACACCCTGAGCAACCTCGAAGCCTGGGCCGAGGCCGTCCGCGCCCGGATCGACTAACACTTCTCGCACGGCCGCCGCGCGCCCGCGGCCCGCCGCTCACGATCGCCCGCCCTCGCATGCCCCTCTCCCCCGCCCTCCGCCGACAGCTCGCCGTCCCGGCCAACCGCCGGCGCTGGCTGCTCGGCCTCTACGCCCTCGCGCTGACCACCCAGCCGCTCGTCGGCGCCCTCGGCTACGAGGCCGCGCTCGCGCTGACCACCCCGCTCAGCCTCGCGGGCCTGGCGATCGGCGTCGACGCCGTCCGCGACGTCCGCGCCGCGCACGCCACCGACCCCGTCGCCATGTCCCTCGGGACACCCGGCGAGCGCCTCCACCAGCTCGCCCTCCACGGCCTGCGCGACCTCGGCCTGCTGCTCGCGCTGGTCGTCGGCGTGTTCCTCGTCGGCAACTTCTGGCAGCCCACCTGCGACCTGCCGACCGGCCTCCTGTGGTTTGTCGTCCTCCCGGCCGCCTCCGGCCTGTGCGGCCTCGTCGCCGGCTTCTGGGGCGGCGCCCTGGCGACCGCCCGCGGCGGCCAACTGCTGCTCGCCTCGGTCCCGCTGCTCTTCTCGCTCGCGCTCGGCCTGTGGCGGATCTACCTCGACCCGGTCGTCTACGCGATCGACCCGTTCTTCGGCTACTTCGCCGGCCCGATCTACGACGAGGCGATCCCGATCACCGCCCGCCTGTGGTGGTTCCGCGCCTACAACGCGCTGCTCTGCGGCGCCGCGCTCGCCCTGCTCGGCCTGACCTTGGGGCCAGGTCTGCGGATCCGCCTGCGCGGCGTCGACGTCCGCCGCGCCCCGTTCACCGTCGCCACCCTGTTCGCCTGCCTGATGCCGGGCCTGCTGCTCGGCCTGCACGCCGACGACGTCGGCTTCACCGCGACCGAGGCGAGCCTCGCACGCGCCCTCCCGCGCACCCGCGTCACCGAGCACTTCGTCATCCACTACGCCGCCAATTCCACCGCCGCCCGCGACATCGACCTGCTCGCCGCCGAGCACGAGTTCGCCTGGCAGCGCCTCGAGCGGGCGATCGGCCGCGCCCCGCGGGTCCCCGTCCACAGCTTCGTGTTCCCCAGCCCCGAGCAGAAGCGCGCCTGGCTCGGCGCCGGCAACACCGAGGTCGCCCCTCCGTGGCGCGGCCACATCTACCTCAACGAGCAGCCGTACCCGCACCGCGTGCTCCACCACGAGCTCGCCCACGTGTTCTCCTACACCGTCGGCGAGCCGCTGTTCGGCACCTCGTCGGCGCTGTCGTGGGGCGGCCTGCGCGTCAACCTCGCGCTCGTCGAGGGCTTCGCCACCGCGTTCGCCCCGCGCTCCGAGTCCGGCCTCGACCTCCACGACCAGGCCGCGATCCTCGACCGCCTCGAATTGCGACCTGACCTCGGGGACATCATGGGCCTCGGCTTCTGGGGCAAGGCCTCGCGCCGCGCCTACACCGCCGCCGGCTCGTTCTCCCGCTGGCTGATCGACACCCGCGGCGTCGAGCCGTTCCTGACCCTCTACGGCACCGCCGGCGACTTCGACCTGGCCTACGGGACACCCCTTCCAACCCTCGAGGCCGAGTGGCTGGCGTTCCTGCGCGCCCGCCCGCTGCGCCCGCGCGACATCGAGTCGCTGCGCCAGCGCTTCAAGCAGCGCCCGATCTTCCAGCGCCCGTGCGCGCACCGGGCCGCCGACCTGCTCGCCGAGGCCGCGCAGGCGCAGGTCCGCGGCGAGACCGAGCTGCGCCTCGAGGCGATCCGCACGCTGTGCGCGATCGAGCCCGAGCAGACCGAGCACCGCCTGCTGCTCGCCCAGGCCGAGGCGCAGGCCGGCCTGCACGACGTCGCGGCCGCGACGCTGGCCGCGGTCTCGCTCGAACCTGACCTGACGGACACCCTGGCGGCGATCGTCGACGAGCGCCTCGGCGACCTCGCGCTCGCCCGCGGCGACCTGCCGGTCGCGCTGGCCTACTACGACCGGGCGATGACCCGCGCGCTCGCCGAGCCGCAGCTGCGCCAGCTCCAAATTAAACGGATCGGCGCGGCCGACCCGGCGCTCGCGCCCCGCCTGCTGGCCTACTTCGATCCGTTCGAGCCGAACCCGGAGCACCCGTCCGAGGCGGTCCTGCGGCTGCACGCGGCCCAGCAGATCGCCGCGCTCCCGCGCTACGCCCCGCTCGGCGGCTACCTGCTCGGGCGCCAATTGTTGAACGTGCACCAGGGCACGGCCGCGATCGAGCCGCTGCAGCGCGCGCTGCACCCCGAGGACGGCGACACGCCGCTCCAGACCCCCGAGCTGATCCGCGGCGCCCGGATGATGCTGCTCGAGGCGCAGGTCCGCGCCCGCAACTACGAGGCCGCCGGCCGCGTGCTCGCCGAGCTGCAGGCCGACCCGCTCGCCGACAGCGGCCAGCGCCTCGACCTCGCGCTGTGGACCGAGCGCCTGGCCTTCCTGCGCGCCCACCTGCCCTGAGCGCCCTGCTCCTCGAGACCTGCTCTCATGGGCAGGGCTGATCGAACATGTCCCGAACACTTCCCGCCCCGAAGGCGCGGGGCCCCGGAGACCTGGGTGGGTCGGCCCGGCGGCGGCTGCGCGGGTCCCTCGCTTCGCGGGTCCTCCCGGGCCAGGTGCTCGTCGGCGATGCAGGCTGGCGCGTGTCCGACGATTGATCCGCCGCCTGCGCGCCAGGCCCAGGTCCTCCCGCTGCGTCCCACTCCGCCGCCGCCGGGCCGACCTCCGAAGGCCCAGGCGGGCCCCGCTCGTCGCCGCGCGTAGGGTTGTGCTCCGACGGAACGCAGTCAACCAAAACCGATGAAATATTACTTCCAATTCAATCAAAAACAGCTTTGAATTTGGCGAGATGAGACTTTCTCATTTCCGCGCACGGCTCCGCAAGCCGACCCGCACCCGCAGGCCCGTCCGCGGACCTTTCCACCAGGCTCGATCCGCCATGTCCCTCCGGCCATCCCTCTGCGCGCTGCTCCTGCTCGCCTGCAACCTCCAGCCATACGACGCCGCCGCGACCACGCCCTCCACGAGCGACACATCGACCACGACGACCTCGAGCACCCCGACGACCGCGACCCCCGGCGCGCCCACAACGACCAGCACCGCGTCCGACCCGACCTCCACCACGAGCGACGCCACGACCTGCACATTCATCTGCGGACCCGACTCGCCCGACTCCGGCTGCGACCTCTGGCGCGAGGACTGCCCCGAGGGCCAGAAATGCATGCCCTACGCCAACGACGGCGGAAGCGCCTGGAACGCCCTCAAGTGCTCCCCGCTCGACCCGACGCCGGACATGGTCGACGAGCCCTGTACGGTCGAGGGCAACTATGTCAGCGGCGTCGACTCCTGCGAGAAGCACGCGATCTGCTGGAACATCGACCCGCAGACCAGTATGGGCACCTGCATGGCGATGTGCGTCGGGGGCCCCGACGAAGTCTACTGTGAGGACCCGGACGCCTTCTGCACCTTCGGCGGCGACGGCGTCCTGTTCGTCTGCATCCCGGAGTGTGACCCGATCGTCCAGGACTGCGGGACCGGCGAGCTGTGCATCCCCTTCCCGTGGCTGTACGGGGACAAGTTCATTTGCGTTCCCGACTTCAGCGGCGACGAGGGCCAGCTCTTCGACCCCTGCAACTCCGACAGCGACTGCGACCCGGGCCTGTACTGCGCCGACCCGGCCGCCGCCGTCGAGTGCGACCCACAGGCCGTCGGCTGCTGCCTCCCCTTCTGCGACCTCGACGACCCGAACACCTGCCCCGGCGCCGGCCAGCAGTGCCTCCCCTGGTACGACGCCCCCGCCGACGCCGCCCCTTACAACACCGACGTCGGCGCCTGCGCCCTCCCCTGACTCTCCCGACAGGCCCTCTCCGACAGGACCGAAGCGCCATGCTCCTCGAACCATCCCCGAACCTACCGTCTCGACGCTCCCCGCCCGCCTCCGCCCGGCCCGCCCGTCCGCGCGCGCTCGCCCTCGTCGCCCTCGCGCTCGCCTGCACCGCGCGCCCGCTCGACCCCGCGGCGAGCGCCACCGACGCGACCGGCGGCGACCCCTCGACCGCGACGTCCCTCGACCCGGGGGCGAGCACCGCCGCGCCGACCAGCACCTCCCCGCCCACGACGACGAGCACCACCAGCACCTCGAGCACCTCGGCCGGCTCGGGCGACGACGGCACCTCCTGCAACTTCATCTGCGAGGCCGCCACCGACCCGATCGAGGACGGCTGCGACATCTGGCTCGACGACTGTCCCGAGGGCCAGAAGTGCATGCCCGTCGCGCTCGACGGCGCCACGTTCTGGGACGGCCACCGCTGCGTCCCGGTCGTCGCCGACCCCGCCGCCCCCGGCGATCCCTGCACCGTGCTCGGCACCGGCTTCGACGGCCTCGACACCTGCGACCGCCGGGCGATGTGTTGGTACACCGACCCGGACACCAAGATGGGCACTTGCCTCGCCATGTGCAGCGGCTCCCTGGACGCGCCGTTCTGCGACCCAGGGTCGTTCTGCGCGCTCTCGTCCGATCCGGTGCTGATCCTCTGCGTCCCGAACTGCGACCCGCTCGTCCCGGACTGCCCGAACGGCGACCTGTGCATCAACAACCCGCAGGACCCGACCGGCTTCGTCTGCGTCCTCGACGCCAGCGGCGACGAGGGCCAGATCTTCGATCCTTGCGAGTTCGCCAACGCCTGCGACCCCGGTCTGCTCTGCCTGCTCCCCGAGCTCGCCGCCGAGTGCGACCCACAGGCCCTCGGCTGCTGCCTCCCGTTCTGCGACCTCTCGCTGCCGAACACCTGCCCCGGCCAGGGCCAGCAGTGCCTCCCGTGGTTCGAGCAGGGCCAGGCCCCGCCCGGCTACGAGAACGTCGGCGTCTGCGGCCTGCTGGTTCCCTGACCCCATCTCTGTCTCTGACCCTATCGACAGGTCTCTTTCACCATGTTTATTCGACCATCTCCGACCGCCCCCCTCTCCCCCGCCCGCGCCCGGCCCGCTCGTGTGTGCGCGCTCGCCCACCTCGCCCTCGCGCTAGCCTGCACCGAGCGCCCGCTCGACCCCGCGGCCAGCGCCACCGACGCGACCGGCGGCGAGCCATCGACCGCGACGTCCCTCGATCCCTCGGCGAGCACCGCCGCGCCGACCAGCACCTCCCCGCCCACGACGACGAGCACCTCCGGCACCTCCGGCACCTCGGCCAGCTCGGGCGACAACGGCGCCACCTGCAACTTCGTCTGCGAGGCCGCCACCGACCCGATCGAGGAGGACTGCGACCTCTGGACCGACAACTGTCCCGAAGGCCAGAAGTGCATGCCCGTCTCGCTCGACGGCGACCTCACCTGGCAGAACAGCCGCTGCGTCCCGCTCGTGGCGGACCCCGACGAGCTCGGCGAGCCCTGCACCGTGCTCGGCACCGGCTTCGACGGCCTCGACACCTGCGACCGCCGGGCGATGTGCTGGAGCGGCGATCTGGACGACAAGACGGGCACCTGCTTCCCCATGTGCAGCGGGCCTCCCGAGTCGCCCTCCTGCGCGCCCGGCTCGGTCTGCACGATCTCCGACGACAGCGTCCTGATCCTCTGCCTGCCGAGCTGCGACCCGCTGGCCCAGGACTGCCCGAACGGCGACCTGTGCATCAACAACCCGCAGGACCCCCTCAGCTTCGTCTGCGTCCTCGACGCCGGCGGCGACGAGGGTCAGGTCTTCGATCCTTGCGAGTTCGCCAACGCCTGCGACCCCGGTCTGCTCTGCCTGATCCCCGAGCTCGCCGCCGAGTGCGACCCGCAGGCCCTCGGCTGCTGCCTCCCGTTCTGCGACCTCTCGCTGCCGAACGCCTGCCCCGGCCAGGGCCAGCAGTGCCTCCCGTGGTTCGAGCAGGGCCAGGCCCCGCCCGGCCTCGAGAACGTCGGCGTCTGCGGCATCCCGCTGCCCTGACCCTTCGGGCATGTTCTCTCAGCCATCTCCCCCACGTGCGCCGCGCCCACGCGCGCCGCTCCCACGCGCCGCACGCGGACGCGCCTCCTCGCCCGCGCGCACGCCCGCGCCCGCGGGGCACGCCCTCGCGCCTCGCGGCGCGGCCGTGACACCTGTCCCGCGGGACACCCGGCCCGACTCGCCCCGTCTCCTCCTCCCTCCAGCCCGCGCCCGCGCCCGCCGCGCCCGTCCGGGCCGCGTCACAGATGTCCCTTCGGCCACCTCGCTGCGCCGCCGCCGCGCCGCCGCCCGTGGTACCCTTGGCGGGCATGATCGCCGGCATGACGCCCCTCGCCCTGCTGCTGAACGCCCTGCTCGCGGCGCTCGCGGGCTTCATGCTCGGCAGCCTGTGGTACCGCCACCGCAAGGCGCTCGCCCGCGATCGCGCGCGCTGGACGGGGCTGGCCCAGCGCCGCGGCTGGCACGTCGTCGAGCGCGGCGGAGGCTTCGCCGTGATCGGCAACGCCGGCCCGGTCGCCTTCCACCTCAGCCAGGGTGCGCTGGCCCACGGCGACCTCGGGGTCTTCCTCGAGACGCGGATCGACCGCAGCCCGTGGGTCGTGCTCGAGGTCTTCGCCGTCAACTCGCCGATCGCCTTCACCGCGCGGCGGCCGGGCGAACAGATCCGCACCGGCGACCCCGAGTTCGACGCCCGCTTCGTCACCCACGCCTCGCCGCCGCGCCGGGCCGCGGACCTCTGCGATCCGCCGCTGCGCGCCGCCCTCGCCCAGCTCCCGCGCCCCTACTTGATGGTCCAAAACGGCATCGTCGTGCTGATCTGGCCGTGGGACAAGCTGCCGACCGACGCCCAGCTCGACGCGGCCCTCGCCTGCCTCAAGGCCCTCGCCTCGCACGCGACGCCCCCCGCCGCGTGAGCCGGGCGCCGCCTGCGGCGCCGTGCCCCACGCCGCACGCCGGGCCGCTCCTCGGCTACCCTGCGCGCCGCGCATGCTGCTCCTCTCCGAAGCGACCGGCCCGGCGAGCTCCGCCGTCGCCGCCAGCGCCGAGACGATCGTCCTCCGGCTCCTCTACCAGCTGATCCTGATCCTCGTCGCCACGCGGCTCGTCGTCGCCGTCGCGCGCCGGCTCGGTCAGACCGACGTCGCCGGCGAGATCCTCGCCGGCCTGCTGCTCGGCCCGAGCCTGCTCGGCGCGCTCGCGCCCGACCTGCTGCGCCACGTCTTCCACGCCTCGACCGCGCCGATCTTCATCGGCCTCGCGCAGCTCGGCCTGATCTTCCTGATGTTCCAGATCGGCCTCGAGTTCGAGTTCCGCACCCACCTCCGGGCCGGCCGCCGCGACATCGTCCTGATCAGCGGCCTCGGCCTCGTCGTCCCGTTCGCGCTCGGTTACGTCACCGCCCCCTGGTTCCACGCCCGCCTGCTCGAGGCCCCGCCGCCCGCGCTCGGCTTCCAGCTGTTCTTTGCGATCGCCATGTCGATCACGGCGATCCCGATCCTCGGCCGGATCTTCATGGAGCTCGGCCTCTCGCACACGCGGACCGCCGCGCTGACGATCGGCGCCGCCGCGATCGACGACGTCGCCGGCTGGCTGCTGCTCGGCGTCGTCTCGCTGATCGTCCGCGACGAGTTCTCGGCCTCGTGGTTCCTCGCGCGCGTCGGCCTGCTCGCCCTGTTCCTCGCCGCCGTGTTCCTCGCCGCCCGGCCGCTCCTGCTGCGCTTCGTCGCCGGCCGGCGGCGCGGCGGCGCCCGCCTGTCGACCGCGACGATCGCCTCCCTGCTGGTCGTCCTGTTCGTCTCCGCCGCGATCACCTCCAACCTCGGCGTGTTCGCGATCATCGGCGGCTTCGTGATCGGCGTGGCGATGCACGAGGACCGCGAGTTCGTCGAGCAGTGGAAGTCGCAGATCTCGCCGCTGGTCTACACCTTGCTGCTGCCGGTCTTCTTCGCCTACACCGGCCTGCGCACCGACATCGGCACGCTCGCCAGCTGGCGCGAGGTCGGCCTGTGCGCGCTCGTCTGCCTGATCGCCTTCCTCGGCAAGTTCGGCGGCGCCTACGCGGCCTCGCGGATCATCGGCCTCGGTCGCCGCGACGCCCTGACGATCGCCACCTGCATGAACACCCGCGCGCTGATGGAGCTCGTCGCGCTCAACATCGGCATGGACCTCGGCGTGCTGACCCCGTCGATGTTCACCAAGCTGGTGATCATGGCGCTCGTCAGCACCTTCATGGCGACCCCGCTGATCCGCTGGCTGATGCGCGACCAGATGCGCCCGCCGGCCTGAACCCGCGCCGCCGCGCAGGCGCGCGTGCGCGCCCGCGAGCGCGTGAGCGCGCGCTGACACGCCCGCGCCCGCGTGCGATCCTCCAGGGTCACGATGAGCCAGCCCGTCCCGCGCTACGCCTTCAGCGACCGCCTTGACGCGCTGCGGCGGCGCCCGCCGGAGGCCGTCACCGCCGCCCACGCCGAGCTGCTGCTGCGCCGGCTCGACGCCCGGTGCGAGTTCAGGGAGCTCGCAGACGGCTCCCCCGCACGCCGCCTGCTGATGCTGTTCGCCCGCGACGTGATCCTCGCCGCGCAGTGGTACGTCGAGGAGGAGCTCGGCTACGTCCGGCGGCGCCAGCTCCTCGTCGGCTTCGCGCTGGCGATCACCCTCGTGGCGATGGTCGTCACGCTCGTGCTGTCGATGTTCAAGATCACCTCGGCGCTGTTCGAGTACAGCGCCGCGTTCGTCTCGCTGGTCGTCGCCGTCAGCCTCGGCGGCCTGCGGATGCTCGGCGCCGCCGACAACATGCAGGCCCACCTCGCCGCCTGCGCCGAGGTCCGCGCCGCCCTGACCGAGAACATCGAGTACTTCGAGGACACCTGGCGCGGCAAGCTGAACGTCCCGTTCAGCGACGAGTTCCTCGACGCCCTGCGGACCGAGATCGGCAAGGCCCGCGCGATCGTCCGCGAGGAGCGCAAGTCCTACTACGCCGCGCTCAAGTCGATCGACGAGGTGTTCCGCGAGGCCGAGACCCAGGTCTCCGGCGTCCGCGCGGCCGCGCTCGCGCTCGTCGGCCTGCGCGCCGCCGAGAAGAAGGAGCGCACGGAGCAGCAGGAGGAGCGGCGCAAGGAGGCCGGCGACCTGACGCGCGCGCCCGGCCTCGTCGAGCGCGAGCTCGCGGCGGCGCGGCGCGAGCTCGAGGTCGAGACGCGGCGGCTCGCCCTGCTGGCCGAGGCGAACGTCGACGAGCCGCAGCTCGCCGACGCGCGCATGCGCCGGATCGACGCGCAGCTGCTCGTCCACCGCCTCGAGGCCGAGCTGCGCGACGCCCGGGCGCGGATCCGGATCGAGCCGCCCTGGGCACGGCACTAGAACGGCTGCTCGGCCGACAGCATCAATTTGAGCGACAGCTGGTACAGCTCGCTGTCGCGGGTGACGAGCCGCGGCGAGCGGGCGATCACCTCGTCGAGCGGCGTCACGATCACGTGCGGCCCGCGGCAGCCGATCATCACGTCGCCGTCGACCTTCGGCTCGCCGCCGAGCCCGCCGAGCTGCACGACGTCGGCCGCGCCCGAGCCGAGCAGGCCCGCGAGCGTGTTGTCGAGCGCGGTCGGGCTGCCGCCGCGGGCGACGTGCCCGACCGAGTTGATGCGGACCTCCATCGGGTGCCCGAGGTGCGCCTCGATCGCGCGGTCGCCCTCGATCTTGCGGCGCAGGCTCTCGCACCAGTCGGCGCCGGCCCGGCGCAGCACGCCCTCGGCGACGACGATGATGAAGTAGCGGTAGTCGCGGCGGACCCCCGCGACCAGCCGGCGGACGATCTGCTCGTGCTCCCACGTCTCCTCGACCTCGGGGATCGCCACGACCGCCGCTCCGCCGGCGATCGCCGACTGCAGCGCCAGCCAGCCCGAGGTGTTGCCCATGACCTCGAGGATGATCGCGCGCCGGTGCGACTCGATCGTGTCGCGCAGCTTGCGGATCGCGTCGACCACGTTGTTGAGCGCGGTGTCGTAGCCGATCGAGTAGTCGGTGCCGTGGAGGTCGTTGTCGATCGTCCCGGGAATCCCGATCACGCGGAACGGCCGCCGCGGGAAGTGGGCGCGGAACGCGTCGCCGATCAGGCGCGCGCCGCGGAACGAACCGTCGCCGCCGATCACGATCAGGTTGTCGACGCGCATCTGGTAGAGGTTGATCGCCGCGACCTTGAGGAAGTCGTCGCGCGCGGCCAGCCGGTCGGCGAAGTTCGGCGCGTCCTCGGGCGGCAGCACCAGCTCGGGCACGCGCCCGGTGCCGATGAACGTGCCGCCGCGGTGGATGATGTCGCGGACGGCGCGGCGGTCGACGCTGCGGTCGGACGACGAGTCGAGGCGGCGCGCGAGCCCGCGGAAGCCGTCGCGGAAGAACAGCAGCTCGCACTCGGGCTCGCGCATCTTGAGGGTGCGAAAGGCCGCGCGGACGGCGGCGTTCATGCCGGGGGCGTCGCCCCCACTCGTCAGGATCCCGATGCTCATGGCGGCTCGCTGCTCGCTGCTGCGGTTTTGTGCGGCAGAGCGGCCGGGAGTATACCGGACCCGTGAGCGTCGCCCACCGCCCGCGCCTCTCCCTCCTGGCCCCGGCCGTCGCCCTCGCCGCCCTCGCGTGCCGCCCCGTCTACACGGTGCAGGCGCCCGCCCCGGCCGCGTGCCCCGAGCCCGTCCAGGCCGCCGCGCCCGCGCCCGCGGCGCCCGCCGACGCCAAGCCGCCCGCCGCCGACGACCTCCCGACCTACCTCGCCGCCCACTACACCAAGCGCGAGGTGCGGATCCCCATGCGCGACGGGGTCCACCTGCACACGGCGATCTACACGCCGAAGGACACCTCGAAGCCGCACCCGATCCTCCTGCGGCGCACCCCGTACGGCTGCGCCCCCTACGGCGAGGACAAGTTCCCCGGCCGCCTCGGCCCGAGCCCGCCGTTCGTCCGCGCCGGCTACATCTTCGTCGACCAGGACGTCCGCGGCGCCTTCATGTCCGAGGGCGAGTTCGTCAACATGCGCCCGCACCTGGCCCAAAAGTCAGGCCTGAAGGACATCGACGAGAGCACCGACACCCACGACACGATCGCCTGGCTGCTCGCCAACGTGCCCGGCAACAACGGCAAGGTCGGCATGTACGGCATCAGCTACCCCGGCTTCTACGCGGCCGCCGGCATGATCGATCCGCACCCCGCGCTGGTCGCCGTCAGCCCGCAGGCGCCGATCGCCGACTGGTGGTACGACGACTTCCACCACCACGGCGCGTTCTTCCTGCCGCACACCTTCAACTTCTTCGCCAGCTTCGGCAAGCCGCGCCCGCAGCCGCGCAGCGAGTGGCCGCCGCGCTTCGAGCACGGCACGCCCGACGGCTACCAGTTCTTCCTCGACATCGGCCCGCTCAAGAACCTGCAGGCGCGCCACCTCAAGGGCGAGATCGCGTTCTGGAACGAGCTCGTCCGGCACCCCGACTACGACGACTTCTGGAAGCAGCGCGACCTGCTGCCGCACCTCAAGAACGTCGCGCCCGCGGTGATGACCGTCGGCGGCTGGTACGACGCCGAGGACCTCTACGGCCCGCTGAGCATCTACCGCACCGTCGAGACGCAGGGCAGCGCGCGCTACAACGTCCTCGTGATGGGCCCGTGGAGCCACGGCGGCTGGTCGAGGACCGACGGCGAGCGCCTCGGCGACATCGGCTTCGGCGCGAAGACCTCGCACGAGTACCAGCAGCGGATCGAGCTGCCGTTCTTCGAGCACTTCCTCAAGGGCGAGGGCGCGCCGCCGCAGGGCGAGGCGTTCGTGTTCGACACCGGGGCGATGCAGTGGCGAACCTTCGACGTGTGGCCGCCGCCGGCGCGCCCGAAGGACATGTTCGCCGGGCCAGGCGGCGCGCTCGTCGAGCAGCCGCCGGAGGGCCGCGCCAGCTCCGACGCGTTCGACAGCGACCCGGCGCGCCCGGTCCCGTTCACCCAGGACATCGCGATCGGCATGACGAAGGAGTACATGACCGAGGACCAGCGGTTCGCCGCCCGCCGGCCCGACGTGCTCGTCTACCAGACGCCGCCGCTCGCGGCCGACCTGACGATCGCCGGCCCGATCGACGCCGAGCTGTGGGTCTCGACCACCGGCACCGACGCCGACTGGGTCGTCAAGCTGATCGACGTCCTGCCGCCCGACACGCCCGACCCGCCGGACCTCCGCCGCGGCGTCAAGCTCGGCGGCTACCAGAGGATGGTCCGCAGCGAGGTCGTCCGCGGGCGCTACCGCGACAGCCGCGAGCGCCCGGCGCCGTTCGTCCCGAACAGGCCGACCCGCGTGCGCGTGCCGCTGCAGGACGTGCTGCACACGTTCAAGCAGGGCCACCGGATCATGATCCACGTCCAGAGCACGTGGTTCCCGCTGGTCGACCGCAACCCCCAGACCTTCGTGCCCAACATCTTCGAGGCCGACGAGGGGGACTTCAAGAAGGCGACCCACCGGGTCCACCGCGCCGGGGCGCACCGCAGCAAGATCGTGCTACCTGTCCTCACGGACAGCCCGCCGCCGCAGTGAGCGTCAACCACGCCGTCGCAGCACGAACTCGCCCTTGCACCACCTGGACTGCGGCGACACCAGCGGCGCCTGCACCTTCGGCCGCTCGTTCGGGCACACCGTCTTCGTCACCAGATCGAAGAAGCACGTCTCGACCGCGATCGCCCCGCCCTCGCCCGGCGCCAGGCGCAGGAAGCAGATCGTGTTGTTCTGGTCGGTCCCGAAGTGGTACCCCGCGAGCCTCGGCGCCCCTGCGGCCGCCCCGGGGAACCGCAGCGGGAACGTGATCGCCCCGCGATCCTGCACGTCGAACGCCTGCGCCGCGATCGACTCGATCGTCGGGATCATGCACGCCGGCGAGCTGACGAGCTCGAACACCCGGCGGCCGCCGCCGACGTCGAACTCGAGCAGGCGGCTGTGGTGGACGTCGCCCGACATCACCAGCACGTCGAACGGCGCCGTCGCCAGCGCCCGCCAGATCCGGGCGTACTGCGCCGCGAAGTCGGGCGGATGGTAGTCCATCCAGCTGCCCTTCTCGATCCAGAGCGGCTGGCCGAAGATCGCGATCCCGGGCGCGCGCAGGCCCGCCGCCCACCGCTCGAACGCCGCCAGCTCGCCCTCGCTGGTCATCCGCGGGCTCGCCGTCTTGAACAGCGTCCGCCCGGCCCGCAGGTCGAGCGCGAAGCACGAGATCGGCGGGATCTCGAACTGGTACGACAGCCCGCCGCGGGCGATCGGCGGCGGGTTCAGGGACGCCTGGAACAGCCGCAGCGCCGCGAGCCCCGACGTCTCGTAGTTGGCGCGCACGGCGTCGCCGAGGCTGCGCGCGAGGAAGATCTGCCGCTCCGGGTAGTTGTTCCACAGCTCGTGGTCGTCCCACAGGCAGAACGTCGGCAGGTACGACAGCACGTCGGCGTAGCCGCCGCGCCAGTAGTACTGCAGGTAGCGGCCGACCGTCTCCTCCGCGCCGCTGCGATCGGCCGTCGGCGCGCGGCCGACGTCGACGTAGACGTTGTCGCCGACCAGCAGCTTGGCCGCCAGCGGCCCGAAGCCCGGCGCGGCGTGCAGCGAGCGCAGGTAGTCCCTGTCGCGCCCGAACGCCTCGTAGTAGCAGCTCGCCAGCGCCAGCGAGACGCCCTCCTTCGGCAGCTGCGCGGCGAACGTCTTGAAGTGGACCGGCGGGCCGCCGCCCTCGCGCAGGTGATAATCTGTCCCCGGGGTCAGCCCGCTCGCCTCCGCGAGGAACATCCGCAGCCCCGCGCGCCGGACGTGCTGATCGACCAGGGGCTCGCCGGCGTCGTGCTCGAGCAGCTTGATCGCCGGCGCCGGCCCGCCGGCGACCGCCTCGAGACGCAGGGCCAGGTTCGCCGTCGCGTCGGTGAGCACGAGCGCGCGCGCGGTCGTGCTGCTGATCGCTCCAGGGATGATGCGTGTGGCCACAGATCCTCCGTCACACCAGCGTAACGCAGACATCACAACCCGGCCAAGCGCGGGCTTGCCCGCGTCGGCCCGCGGGCGCTGCCGTGGCGCGTGCCCGCGATCTCCCGCATGGGGCAGCGCCTCGCGTTCGACGACCTCGGCGCCGGCCGTGCTGCTCGCGCACAGCCTCTTCAGCGGCCGCGCCGGCCACGCCGAGGTCGCCGCGCGGCTCGCCCGACGTACCCCCGTCCTCAACGTCGATCTCCGCAGCCACGGCGAGAGCGGGGGCACCCGCGCCGAATTCACCGTCACCGACCTCGCCGACGACCTCGCGGCCGTGCTCGCGCCCGCCGATGTCCACGAGGCGGCGCTCGTCGGCACCTCGCTCGGGCGCTCGTCGAGTCGCGGCTCGGCGCGCCGTGAACGAGCGACACGGCGGCGCTGGGCTCTGACCCCTTGGGCATGTCCCCCGAGACATGCCCGCACGAGCATGCCCGCGGGGACCTGTCTGCGTCAGGCCGCGCGGGCGAGCCGCTGCACGTGCGTCCGCCGCTCGGCGGTGATGCTCGGCCGGCGCAGGAAGCGGACCATGTCCTCGAGCCCGGCGAGCGTCAGCTGGAACATCGGGAACACCCGCGCGATCTCGGCGATCGTGCCCGAGCGCCACAGGCCCGGCGGCTCGGGGTTGAGCCAGACCGAGCGGGGGAAGCGGTCGGCGAGCCTCGCCAGCCACGACAGCCCCGACGGCCCGCGCTGCGACTGCCACCAGTCGCCGCTCGTCATCGTCAGCTCGCCCGGGTGCATGTATGCGTCGCCGACGAGGATCACCGTCCACTTGGGGTCGAGCTCGCGGAGCAGGCCCGCCGTGTCGACGCCCTTGCGGAACGCGGCGTCCTCGTAGACCCGGCCGTACACGCAGTTGTGGAAGTAGTACGAGCGCAGCTCCTTGAACCCGCCGCCCTGGTGCGCCGCGCTGAACAGCCGCGAGACGAGCTGCGCGTGCGGGTCCATGCTGCCGCCGACGTCGAGCAGCAGGAGCAGGCGGACCTGGCTGTGGCGGTCCGGCGTCAGCACGACCTCGATGTCGCCGCAGTTGCGCGCGGTCGCGTCGATCGTCTCGTCGAGGTCGAGCTCGAGCTTGCCGTCCTCGCGCGACAGCCGGCGCAGGCGGCGGAGCGCGGCGGCGATCTGGCGGGTGTCGAGCACGAGGTCGCGGCGCAACTCCTGGAACCGCCGGGCGTCGGCGACGGCGAGCGCCGAGCGGCCGCCGCCCTGCCCGCCGACGCGGATCCCGGCCGGGTTCTCGCCGCCCTGGCCGAACGGCGAGGTCCCGCCGGTCCCGACCCACTTGTTGCCGCCGTCGTGGCGCTCCTTCTGCCGCTGCAGGCGGTCGAGCAGCTCGCGCCGCAGCGTCTCCAGGTCGAGCGCCTGCAGGGCCGCGCGGGTCGCCTCGTCGAGCCCCTCGAGCACCTTCGGGTCGCGCAGCCACTCCTCGAGCTGCGACAGCATCTCGCGCATGTCGACCGCGACGCCGCGGAAGGTCTGGGCGAACACCCGGTCGAAGTCGTCGTAGTGCGCCTCGGTCGCGACCAGGAGACAGCGGGCGACCTGGTAGAAGCCGTCGAGCGAGTCGCCGTGCAGGCCCTTTGCCAGGGCGCCGAGCAGCGCGATCCAGTTGTGCGTGGTCACCGGCACGCCGGCGCCGCGCAGGTTGAAGAAGAAGTCGAGGAACAGCGTCCCGCCCGGAGCCGTGTACGGTGTAGCGAACATGACCCTAGGACCCTGTCCTCGGCTTGTAGCGCCGGGCGACCGCGTCGAAGTCGTGCTCCTTCTTGAGCAGCGCGCCGAGGAACGGGATCTTCGCGCCGAGCAGCTTGGCGGGGTCGATCCCGCCGTGACGCAGCGCCGACAGCCAGTCGATCAGCTCGCTGGTGCTCGGCGGCTTGCGCAGGCCCTCGACCGCGCGCAGGGCGTAGAACGCCTCGAGGGCGCCGGCGAGCAGTCGATCCTCGACGTCCGGGTGGTGGACGCGGACGATCCGCGCCATCAGCGCCTTGTCCGGGAACTCGATCCAGTGGAACACGCAGCGGCGGAGGAACGCATCGGGCAGCTCCTTCTCGTTGTTGCTGGTGATGATCACGATCGGCCGCTGGCGCGCGGCGACGGTCTCCCCCGTCTCCGGGATGGTGAACTCCATCGCGTCGAGCTCGTGCAGGAGGTCGTTCGGGAACTCGAGGTCGGCCTTGTCGATCTCGTCGATCAAGACGACGACGCGCCGCTCGCTCTTGAACGCCCGCCCGAGCGGCCCGAGCGTGATGTAGCGGGAGATGTCGCGCACATCACCGTCGCCGAACCGGGAATCGTGGAGGCGCCTCACCGCGTCGTACTGATACAGTCCGTCGACCGCTTTCGTCGTGGATTTGACATGCCAGCGCTCGAGAGGACAGTTGTAGAAGATCGCAATGTCCCGCGCCAGAAGCGTCTTCCCCGTGCCGGGCTCGCCCTTGATCAGGAGCGGCCGCTGCAGCGCGATCGCCACGTCGACCGCGCGCGCCAGCTCGGGAGAGACGATGTACTCCGAAGTCCCTGAGAAGCTCTGCACCGCGACCGATCTTGCCACATGTCCCGGCGCCGCGCCGCCGCTGCGCCCTTAGGAACGTAACGATCATGCACGCCCCCAACGCACGCTCCCCCCGCCCGCGCAGGCCCCTGCTCGCCGCGCTCGCCGGCCTCGCCCTGCCGGCCGTGCCGACGCTCGCGGTGCTGCTCGGGCCGAGCTGCGACAGCGCCGACGACAGCGAGCCCCCGCAGCCTCCGCCGACGGTGACGCGCGAAGAGCCGGCCGCGCCCGCCGACGCCGCGACGCCCGGACGGCCGGCCGAGCCCGCGCCGGTCGAGGTCGCCGCGGCGCCGAGCGAGCCGGCCGCGGCCGAACAGCCGCCGCCGGCCCCGATCGGGATCCGCCTGGCCTCGCGGACGATCCTCGCCTACGCCGCGCCGCGCTACGGCAGCGACATGCGCGGCCGGATCGACCTCGGAAGCACGTTCGCGATCTACGGGATGGTCGAAGGGACAGGCTGTAGCGGCGAGGGGTGGGCCAGGGTCGACCACGACAGCTACGCCTGCCTCAAGCACGCGCTCGTCGACGACCGCGCGCCGGTCCAGCGGCCGATCCTGCCCGAGGGCCTGCTGGTGCCGTACATCTACGCCAAGCCGAAGGCCGACCGGAAGGGCAACCTGCTCGCCGAGGTCCCGCGCCACCGCAACAGGGCCGCCCTGCTGTCGGGCCGCGAGCCGGTCGACTACCTGGTCGCCAACCGCCAGTACGCGTTCGTCGAGGAGCTCGAGATCCCGGGCCACGGCGAATTCCTGCGCGACGAGGACGATCAGCTGGTGCCGACCGGCGAGCTCAAGTTCGAGAAGCCGAGCGAGTTCCACGGCCGCGAGCTGGCGACCCGGCCGATCCCCGACGGCCTCGCGCCCGCGTGGGCGATCTCCCGCGAGGCCGACCTGCGCCGCGCGCCCAGCCTCAAGGCCAAGATCGAGGGCCGGCTCGAGTACCACCAGGCGCTCGACGCCAAACCCGACGTCGTCAGCGGCGGCGGCTCGCGCTGGATCGAGATCCCCGACGCCCTCGGCGCCGGCGTGCCCGGCTACGTCGAGGCGAGCAAGGTCCGCGTGTGGACCCCGGGGCTGGCGCAGGACGACATCGCCGACGACGAGATCTGGGTCGACGTCGACCTCGCCCAGCAGACGCTGGCGCTGATGAAGGGTCAGAAGCCGACCTTCATCACGCTGGTGTCGAGCGGCACCGGCCACAAGCCCAACACCGCGACCCCGAAGGGCGTGTACCGGATCCGCAACAAGCTCGCCTACGGGCCGATGCGCAACCGCCCCGAGGACGCCGAGGACTCGCCCTACCACGTCGAGGCGGTCCCGTGGGTGCAGTACTTCTACAAGCGCTTCGCGCTGCACGGGGCGTACTGGCACAACGGGTTCGGCCACCGCAAGAGCCACGGCTGCGTCAACCTGGCCCCGCGCGACGCGAAGTACGTGTTCGAGCGCACCGGGCCGCACCTGCCGGCCGGCTGGATGTCGACCTACGAGCACGCCGATCGGCCCGGCAGCGTGGTCCGCGTGCGCAAGGGGACGGAGCCGGTCCCCGACCGCCGCACCGAGCCCGAGTCCGGGCCCGACGACGAGCCGCTGCTGGCGCGCGCCGACGGCTGAACCACAGGACATGCCCTCCGGGGCAGGTCCGACGCGCGCGCGCCGGGGTCGAGGTCCGCGGCGAGGGCCAGCCCCCGCGAGGCGGCCCGCGCCAGGCGAGCCGGCGCTGACGTGCGCGGCTCGATCGGGCGGGCGACGATCGCTCCGTCCTGTCGTTCCGGTTCGGTCATGGTCGAACCGCCATGGCCCTCGAAACATGGCCGAGAGGACATGTCTCGAAACGAAACAAGCGCGCGCCGGCTCGGGTCGAGCACGGCGCGCACGGGAGCGCGGGCGAGGCCCGCGGCCGCTCACTTGGGCGGCGGCGGGAGGTTGCCGAGCGGGTCGCGCGGGGGCCGGCTCGGCTTGATCGACGGCTTCTTGGGCTCCTCCGTCTTCGGGACCTCTTTCTTCGGCTCTTCCTTCTTCGGCGTCGTCGTCGGCCGCTTCTTGGGCGTCGGCGCCTTGGCCGGCTCCTTCGGCGCCTCGGCGGGCGGCGGGGTCCCGGCCGCCGGCGGCGTGCCGGCCGCGGGCGGCGTGCCTGCAGCCGGCGTCGTCCCGGCCGCGGGCGGGGTCC
>ERZ1066136.453-NODE-453-length-31841-cov-15.109168_pt1 | contig 31841 bp, 25 predicted proteins | sample MGYA00382783_ERZ1066136 | MGnify/ENA primary metagenome ERZ1066136 (study PRJEB33369, sample SAMEA5778366) | biofilm metagenome | biome: Industrial cooling water; feature: Water cooling tower basin; material: Biofilm | place: United Arab Emirates | collected... | reverse complement strand
CCGCGGCGCCCCCGCGGGCGGCGAGCGTGGCCCGGATCGCGGGGCCGCGCCCCGCGGCGGCGGACGCGGCTCCGGACGCTCGGAGTGGAGCGAGCGCGGCGACAAGCCCGGGCGCGGCGACTGGGGCGAGAAGCCCCCGCGCGGCGACTGGGGCGAAAAACCCCCCCGGGGCGGCGCCAAACGGGGCGGCTGGGGCGGGGACGACGACGACAGCTATTGACCGGTTGAGAACGGTCGGCTCGGGCCACGCCCGAGCCGCGATACCAACCCGGCAGATGCCCTAGGGCCGGCCTCCGCCGGCCACGGGGCCTGGGATCGGCGCTGCGCAGCGATCGCTTCCCAGGCCGCGACCGGTTGAGCGCGAAGGACCGGCCCCGCGGGCGGCTCAGCCCGCGGCCGGCGGGCGCCAGGCATCGCTGGCGGCATCGATGTGCGCCACCAGGCCGGCGATCGGCACCCGCACCTGGGTCATCGAATCGCGCTCGCGCACCGTCACCGTGCCGTTCTCGAGGGTTTCGCCGTCGACGGTGATGCAGAAGGGCGTGCCGACCTCGTCCTGGCGCCGGTAGCGGCGCCCGATGGCCGCCTTTTCGTCATAGAAGGTCGAGAAGCGCGCCCGGCGCAGCAGCCGTCCGATCTCGGCCGCCTTCTCGGGCATGCCATCCTTCTTGACCAGGGGCAGGATGCCGCAGGTGATCGGCGCCACCCGCGGGTGCAGGCGCAGCACGACGCGCAGCTCGTCCTCGACCTGCTCCTCGTGGTAGGCGTCGATCAGCAGCGTCAGGGCGATGCGGTTGATGCCGCCCGCCGGCTCGATCACGTGCGGCGTGTACTTCTCCTTGGTCTGGGGATCGAAGTACTCCAGCTTGACCCCGGAGGCGGCGCTGTGGCGGGAAAGGTCGAAATCGGTGCGGCAAGCGATGCCCTCGAGCTCGCCCCAGCCGAAGGGGTACTCGTACTCGATGTCGCTGGTCGCCGTGGAGTAGTGGGCCAGCTCGTCTTGGTCGTGGGGCCGGATGCGCAGCTTGTCGGGGCGGATGCCGAGATCCAGGTACCAGCGGTGGCGCTCGGCGACCCAGTACTCGAACCACTGGCGCTCCTCGGGGGGCGGCACGAAGAATTCCATCTCGGCCTGCTCGAATTCGCGCGTGCGAAAGACGAAGTTTCCCGGGGTGATCTCGTTGCGGAAGCTCTTGCCGATCTGGGCGATCCCGAAGGGCGGCTTGAGGCGCGCCGCGTTCATCACGTTGAGGAAGTTCAGGAAGATCCCCTGGGCCGTCTCCGGCCGCAGGTAGGCGATCGCCCCGGAATCCTCGACCGGCCCGATGGTGGTTTTGAACATCAGGTTGAAGGCCCGCGGCTCGGTCAGCTCGCCCTCGCACTGCCCCGGACGCTTGCTGGGTTTCTCGGGACAGCGCGCGTCCTCGAGCTTGTCGGCTCGGAAGCGGGCCTTGCAGCGCTTGCAATCGACCATCGGGTCGGAGAACCCGCCCACGTGGCCCGAGGTTTCCCAGACCTTGGGGTTTTGGATGATGGCCGAGTCCAACCCGACCACGTCCTCGCGCTCGGTGACCATGCGCGCCCACCAGGAGTCCTTGACGCGGCGCAGCAGCTCGACCCCCAGGGGGCCGTAGTCGTAGGTGTTGCCGATGCCCCCGTAGATCTCGGAGGCCTGGAACACGAAGCCCCTGCGCTTGCACAGGGACACGATCTTCTCCATCAGGGACGGTGCTTGAGCCATGGCTGCCGCAGGGGACCTAGGGAACGCGGGGCGGAGAGTCTAGCCGCGCTGCGACCCGCGCCGAGCTGGGGCCGCGCAAGGCCCGGCTCGGGACCGCGGCCCAGCGCAGGGGCCCCGGGAGACCGCGGGCCGCGATCGCTGGGCCAGGCGACGCCGTGGCCGGCACCCCCGAGCGCCGCCGGCGCTTGGCGCTGCGGCCGGTGGACCTTCGGCGGCGCCCGTCCCGCGGCGTCCCCGCCACAGCGGGCGGGGAGCGCGCTCAGGGCACCAGGCGCAGCGAGCTGGTCGGCGAGGCGAACAGGTCCGCGCCGGGGCCGCTGAACTCGACGAAGGCATGCCGCAGCAGCAGGCCCGCCAGCGCCGGGTTCAATCCGGCCGGCAGCACGATGCCGGCCCGTCCGTCCCCCGCGGAGTCCAGGAGCCCCAGACCGTTCACGAAGGGCGGCGCCGTGGGTCCGGCGAGCCACAGGGAGGTGTAGGCGTCGGGTTGGAGGAACAAGACCACACCGGGGGCCAGGGGCACGCCCGGGCCCGTGCCCGAGGCGCTCCCGAGCACCAGGTAGAGGCTGCCCGACGCGCTGCTCGGCCGATCGAGCTGCAGCACGATCGGCTCCGGCGCCGCCAGGGAAACCTGCGAAGGTCCGCTCTGCAGCGCCGTCGGATCGAATCCCCGGATCCGGGCCGCGGCCGCTGCGCCGATGTTCCGGTCGCCGACCAAGGCATAGCGCCGCATCCCCTCGACCGCCAAAGCCGCCCCGGCAAGCTCGGGCGCGTCGAATTCGTAGCTGTCCATGGCGGCCCCGGTGCGCAGGTCGAAGCCCTGGATGGCGCGGACCTCGCCCGAGGCCTCGCCGAAGGCCACGATCGCCTGGCGGCCGGCCGCATCGGCCACGGCGTCGAGCAGGCGCCCGGGTCGATCGACCTGCCAGAGCAGGGCCCCATCGACGGTCGAAAGACCCGCCAGCCGGACCGCTGCCGGCTGGCGTTCCAGGATCGCGACCACGGCCGAGCCGCTCTGGTCGCAGAACAGGAACCCCGCGGCGGTGGAAGGCGCAGCCCCGGGAGCCGTGCCGACCACGCGGGCCGCGAGCAGCGCTCCCGTGGCGGCATCAAAAATCGCCAGGCCGAAGGAGGGTTCGCCCGCCAGGCCGCCGCCCCCGCGCACCAGCAGGAACAGTTTGGTTCCATCGGGCGAGAAGCACACATCGGAGGCGGAGAGATTCCCCACCGGCGGCAAAGCGCCGAAATCGGCGCTGGAGAGGGTCTTGGCGTAGAGCAGCTCCCCGTCCACCACCTTGCGGTGCAGCAGCGTGACCTGGCCCCCGAGGATCGGCGCCGCATAGCCCGCCACGGTCTGGCCCGTGGGGGACACGGCGAGGGCACCGGCGAAGGTCACGACCGATCCGCTCGTCGGCCACTCGGCGGCCCAGGCGACCGCCCCGGTCAGGGGCTCGATCCCGACCATGCGAGAGCGCCCGAGGAACGAGTTCTGACCCTCTTCCTGGACCAGCAAGCGCTGCGGCTGCCCAGCGGCCTCCACCAGCTCGAGATCGAGGATGCGGAAGGCGCTGCCGAGGTCCAGGCCCCATAGCTGGGTCCCATCGGCTGCCGCCAGGGCCACCAGCCGGGCGTCGTGCTCGAACTCCTCCGGGTCCTCGACCGTGTAGACCATCGAGCCATCGGAGCGCGCCAGGAGCCGGCGCCCGGCCTGGACCGGGTCGCCGTTCAGCCAGGAGCCGCCGATCTGGGTCGACCACTGGGGGGTCCCGGTCTGCCGGTCGAAGGCCGCGATCCTGCGCGGGCCGCTGCTGCCCTCGCGGGCGGACAGAAAGCCGCGGGGCCCGCCGGCCGGCAGTGCCAGGCCGAGGGGCCGTGCCTGCCCGATGGAAAAGCCCCCGGTGTGGGCCGCTAGTTCGACCTGGCTCGCGGGATCGCGCAGGCTGACGCGGAATTGGCCCTTTTGGATCGGGTCGTCCTGGCCGTACAGCCAAGCCAAGGGACCGCCGGGCCCGGTCGAAGCCAGCGGGACGCGGACCGCCGCGCTGGTGGCTCCCAGGGGCAATTGCAGGCTCGATTCCAGGGCCCCGCCGAGCAGCGACAGGCGGCTCAGGGCGGAGGTGCCGGGAACCGTCCCGGGGTGCACCAGGTGGATCGCCTGGGCGGCTTCATCGACCAGCAGGCCGTAATGGCGGAACGGGCCGGCGATGCCGTTGTCGAGCGCCAGGGCGGTCGACCACTTCTTGAATCCGGTGTTGAGGCGCAGGCTGGTCAGCTGGGCCGCGTAGGGGCCGGACCAGAGCACATCGGCGAGCACCAACAGCGAGTCATCGACCTCCTCGCGGGCCAGGGCCTTCGCGATCCCGGGCACGTTGGCGGTCCACAGCGGGGAGCCATCGGCCCCCGAGAAGGCCGCCACCCGGCTGGTCAGCGGGGAGGCCCCGGAGGCCAGATAGACCGCGCTGCCAGTGGAGCTGGCGAGCAGGGCCTGCGTGAAGGTCAGCCCGATCTGAGCCGCGACGCTGAGATTCCACAGCTGGGTGCCGGTCGCGCCGTCCACGGCGATCAGGACCCGATCGTTGAATCCCGACTGTCCGAACTCGGTCATCACGAACACGCGGTCGCCGGCGCTGTCGCTGGCCAATCCGGCCAGCTCGGCGCCGCTCGGCAGCGGGATTTCCCAGCGCAACGCGCCGGTCCCGGGATCGATCGAGCGCAGGCGGCCCAGGGCCGAGTTCTCCTGGAAGGCGACGAAGACCCGCGAGCCGGCTTGGTCGCCGTGCACGAAGACCGGCGGGAAGATCAGCGCGCTTTTGACCAAGGGCGCGCCGTATTCGAACGGTCGGCTGCCGTCGGCCCGGAAGGCCAGCAGCTCGACCTGCTGCTGATCGCGCACGCTGGCCACGAAGGCGGTCGATCCGGCGGGCGGAGCCCAGAGCTGGAACGGGATCGTGCGGGCCGAGTCCTCGCGGAAACGGAACAGCTCCTGCCCCGCGAGATCGCAGGCCGTGACGTAGAGCACCTCGGCCACCGAGCCCAGCGACGGTTCGCTCACCCCAGCGTGGAAGATCGCCGCGCCCTGGGCGGCCACGTAGGCCGGGCCATCATCCCGCGGGACGCCGAACGGCAGTTCCCCGGACAGGGCCGGCGCCAGGTCCTCGAGGGTCTGGGCGGCCGCCGCGGCCGGAGCGAGAACGAGCGCGGCCAAACACAGGCTCGGATGGAGGGCCGACCGGAGTCCGGAGGGGATGAGCTTGGGCATCATGGAGACCAAAGAACGGCGCCAAAGCGTGTGTGCCGCATGGATGCGCACGGGGTGGATCCCAAGCTAGCACGCTGCGAAAGGCGCGGGGGCCGGATCGCTCGAGGGCTGGCGGGGAGCTGGCGCAGGAACGCCCCGGAACATGCCGGAACAAGCCGAAACGTGCCGACCGCGCACGCTCTGGAGCGACCGTGCGGCCCTCGGGGACCGACCGGGCCGGCCCCAACGCAGCCGCGCGCGAGCGACCCGGCCTCGGGCCGCAGCCGGTCCGGTCGGCAGCGGATTCCTGTCGCTGCGCCGGAGCGCAGCTCAGGGGCGCGGCGCGCGGGCGGGCCAGCGGGTCTTGGGGCCGATCGCCGGAGCGGCGCTCGGCGGGCCGGCCGCTGCAGGCCAGGAACCAGGCGGGATGCCGCCGTGGCCGCCCGTGGGCCGAGCTCTGCGGCCGCGACCTCTGCGCAGTCCCCGGCCGCACAGCCCCTCGCGCTGGGGCCCGGCGGTCGGGCCCCCTGCCGCGGACCGAGCGCTTGGCCCCCGGCGACCCGAGCGGGTGCGATCACCCCGCCGACCTCCCCAGAGCCCGGCCTCGGCGCCCGGAACTCGAGCTGCGCGGCCCGGAATCGCCCGCGCGCTGCGCAGGGTCCCGGGCGGACCCCCGGGCCCCGAGCGGCTCCGTTGGCACGATCGGGACCCCGCGCGCGGCGTGCATTGACCCCCGCGGGGCCCGGCCCCCATGCTCCGGGGTCATGGCGCTGCCCCCTCCCACCGCCGGCCCGGTCCAGGGCCCCGCGGCCCTGCGTCTGATCGGGATCAGCCTGTGCTCCGGTGCGACCCTGTTCCTGGGGATGGCCCTGTTCCTGCCGCTCGAGGCCGCGGCCGAGGATCGCGGCCCCGGATCCACGGCCACGCTGCTTTCCATGGTGCACGCGGGCTTCTTCGCCATGGCCTTCGCCGCGGTGCTGTTCGTCGGCCGGCCGCGGCTCGAAGCGGCGCGCCAAGCCCGCGATCAGGCGCGCCTGAGCCAGGCCATGATCCTGCGCTGGGCCGGGCTCGAGGCGCCGGCGCTGCTCGGCATCGGGGTGCTGCTGATCGCGCGCCTCGAGGGCAGCCTCTCGGGCAGCCCGCTGCTCTACGCCAACCTGACCAGCTATGCCGTCTTCCTGGCGGCGCTGATCCTCGACCTCGGCAGCTCCCTCGACGCCAGCGAGCCCACATGACGACCCTGGCACGGCGCAGCGCCCCCCAGCGCCTGTTCTCCGAGTTCCTGGCCGCCGATCCGGGCCGGCTGCATTTCGCGGCCCACAGCCACCATCTGTGGCCGGATGCCACCCGCGCCGCCCAGGACCAGGCCTGGAGCGACGCGGCCAGCGGCGTGGACCACAAGTGGGGCCGCATCTTCGGCGAGGTGCTGCCGGAGGCACAGGGGCACCTGGCGCGCCTGCTCAACGTTCCGGACCCGGCCGCATTCGCTTTTGCCCCCAACGTGCACGAGCTGTTCGTGCGCCTGTGTTCCGCGGTCGAACGCCAGGGCCCCCTGCGCCTGCTGGCCAGCGGCAGCGAATTCCACTCCTTCAGCCGCCAGGCGCGGCGCTGGGTCGAAGCCGGCCTGGCCACGCTCGAGCTGGTGCCCGCCGAGCCCTTCGGCGATTTCCCGCAGCGCTTCCGCAGGGCGGTGGCGCGCGGCGGCCACGACCTGATCTGGGCCAGCCACGTGCTGTTCGACTCGGGCTATGTGTTCGAGTCCGTGTTCGAAATCCTGGCCGCGGCCCCCGCGGAAGCCCTGGTGTGCGTGGACGGTTACCACGGGTTCATGGCCCTGCCCACCGACCTCGGGCCCCATGCCCAGCGCGTCTTCTACACCGCCGGCAGCTACAAGTACGCCATGGCGGGCGAGGGGGTGTGTTTCCTCTACGCGCCCCCCGGCCTGGCCCCGCGGCCCCGCGACACCGGCTGGTTCGCCTCCTTCGGGACCCTGGAAGGCGGTCCCTCCGAACAGGTCGCCTACGGGCCCGGGGGCTTGCGCCTGATGGGCGCCACCTTCGACCCGAGCGGCCTGTACCGCTTCAACGCGGTGCAGCGGCTGCTGCAGGAGGAGGGCTGGACCGTGGCCCGCATCCACGAGCACGTGCGCGCGCTGCAGGACGAGCTGCTCGAGCGCCTGGAGCGCGCCGGCCGGCCCCTGGGTCTGTGCGCGGAGCAGCTCGTGCCCGGGCCCTCGGCCCCCGATCGCGGGCATTTCCTGACCTTCCGGCGCCCGGACGCGGCCGCCATCAAGTCCGCCCTGGAGCGCGTCGGCGTGGTCGTCGATTCGCGCGGCGATCGCCTGCGCGTCGGGCTGGGCCTCTACCACGGATCGGCGGACCTCGAGCGCCTGGTGCAGCGCCTCGACCGCCTGACGCGGGCCTGAGCCGGGCCCCGGTGCTGCCCGGGGCGGCCGCCCGCGGGCCGGGCGGATGCGGCGCCTCCCACCCGACCGCCGGCGCGCTCGAAACGCCTTGCGCGGGAGCCCGGACGCCCGCGCCCCGTGCGATTGCCCGCCGCGCCGCCCGGCGGGGCTTGGGTCCGCCCGCGCCGAGGCCTAATCTTGGACAGCCGGCCGCGGTGGACCCGCGAGCCGTCCCATCGACCCCCAAGACCGCGGGCCCCGCCCGCCGCCCCCCATGCCGCCGATCGCCGTTGGCTCCTCCGCTCCGGACTTCACCCTCAAGACCCAGGACGAGAAGGAGTGGAAGCTCTCCGCCCACAAGGGCAAGAAAGTCGTGCTGCTCTGGTACCCCCTGGACTGGAGCCCGACCTGCGAGAAGGAAAACTGCAAGATCTCCGCGGAACCGGTGCTCGCGGGCCCGGACACGGTGGTGGTCGGCATCAGCCGCGACTCCACCTGGAGCCACAAGGCCTGGAAGGCCAGCAAGGGCATCAAGCACGACCTGCTCGCCGACCCGCTGCTGGCCGTGACCAAGCAGTTCGGCCTCGAGCACCCGGCCGTGCCGTTCATCAGCCACCGCGCCACGGTGGTGGTCGACAAGACCGGCAAGGTGGCCTTCGTCCAGGTCCAGGAAAAGACCGGCGAAGAGCGCAATTGGGCTCCGATCCAGGACGCGCTCAAGAAGCTCTGAGCGCCGCCCCGCCGCCGGCGGGCGGCCTCGGCGACCCAGCCGAGGCAGCGCTCTCCGGCGGCGCCGGCCGAGCCCGCGCTCCAACCCGGCCCGGACGGCCGCGGCCCCGCACCGGCGCCGCGGACGGGCCGCGACGACGCCCCGGGGCGCACCTCAGTCGCGATTGCGGGTCGGGCTGGAGCGCGTCCGGCCCGCCGCGTCCGCGGCGCCGCCGGCGGGGCCCCGCGCCCGGTCGCCCACCGCCCCCAGCAGGGCTTCCAGGTGCTCGACGGCCTCGGAGGCGCCGACGTCCCTGGCGGCGATGCGGCCCTCGGCGTCGAGCACGAACAGCACCGGGAAGCTGCGCAGATCCCAGGTCCGCGGCCAGGCGGCGTTGGGTTCGCCCAGGAACAGGTGTTGCCCGCGCAGGCCCGCGGCGCGCACCTCGGCCTGCGCAGCGGCCGGGTCGGAATCCAGGTTGACGGCCAGGAGCCCGAAGCGGGCCGGGGCCAAGCGTTCAAGCCCGGCTTCGAGCAGCTCCCAGCCCGGCACGAAGCCGCCGATTTCCGAGCTCCAGAAGGCCACCACCAGCGGCTGCCCGCGGAAGTCCGAGAGCCGCTCCGGTCCGCCGCCCACCGCTCCCAGGGCGATATCCGGGGGTTGCTGTCCCACCTGCAGGCGGGTCAGGGCAAAGATGCGCGGCCCGACGCTCTGCGCCAGACGATGGCTGGGCAGCTCGCGCAACAGGCGCTGATAAGCGGCCAGGGCGCGCGGGCGCTCTGCGGGCTGCGCGGCGAGCAGGCCGGCCAGGGAAAACAGCGACCACGCGCGCACCTCCGGGTTGCGGCTGGATTCGGCCAGGCGCTCAAGCAGCTGGGAAACCGCGGCGAACGAGAGGTCGTCCACCAGGCGCGCCGACTCCTGGATCGCGGGCAGCAGCCAGTCGTCGTCGGCGTGGTGTTGGAGGATCGCGGCCAGGTAGCGCTCGCGGCGCCGCTGCTGTTCTTCCGGGTCCGCCTCGGAGCGCGGGGCGTGGACCGCCAACCACCAGCGCGCGGGCCCCACGCCCTCCTGGGCCAGCCCCTCGAACCGCGGCCACCAGGAGCGCGCCGGGTGCCGGGCCGGATCCGGAGGCTCCACGGAGGTGCTCCACTCCTGCCACCAGCGTTCGCGATCGGCCTCGTAGCGGCGGATCAACACATCGCCCAAGCGGCGCCGGCCGCGCTCGGCCGAGCGGCTCTTGGGATAGGCCACGATCAGCTTGACCAGCAGCTGGTCGGCCTCGGCCAAGGCCGCCGCCTCGCCCCGGGACAGGTCCCCCAGGGCCGCTTCGGCGAGGGCCAGCAGGGCCGCTGCCCGCACCGGGTCCGGCTGGCCGTCGGCCAGGCCCGACAGGGCCCAGGCATCGGCGCGGGTGCGCGGCAGTCGGGAAACCGCGTCGCACAGCGCCAGCAGCGCCTGCTCCAACTCGGCGGGCGCAAGCTCCGGGCCGGCGAACAGGCCCTCCAGCAGGTCGGCGGTCAACTGGCGCTGCTGGGCGCTGGTCAAGCGGCGCAGGGGCAGGTGCTCGAGCAGCCACAGGCGCCCCTGGCGGTGCCCGCGCTCCACCAGGCCGGCCATGCTCAGCCAGAACGGCTCGATCTCGAGGCTCGCCCCGGGGGCGAGGGCCGCCCGCGCCGCCGCCAGGTCGCTATCGAAGCGCTGCAGGGCCGTGGCCAGGTCGTGCTCCTCGGCCGCGGCGGGGAGCTCGCTGGCGGGGCTGGACTCCGGCGCGCCTGTCTTGATCTGCGCCCCCGCGGGCTGCCCCAGGGCCAGCAGGAGCAGGCCCGCCAAGGGGCCGGAGAGGGGGCCCCAGGGGGGCCGCGGCGCGTGGGTCGAGGGTCGGGGAGACATCGGGGGAAATCCGGCGCCGGCGGCGAGGCGCTGGCGCTCGGACCCTGGCCCCCCACTGTAGCGGCTGCCGCCGCTCGGTCGGGAGCCCGCCGCCGCCCCTGGGACGGGCCGCGCCCGGGCCCCTGGATGCGCATTTCGCGGCGCAGGCGCCCCTCGGAGGCGGGCGCAGGTGCACCTATATTCCGGGCATGCAAGCGCAAAGCCCCGCCCCCCCCGCCTGGCGTGCCCCGCTCTCGGCGCGGGCCGGCCTGGGAGAGACCCGCAAGGAGCTCGACCGGATCGAGGACAAGGTCCTCTCCGGCGGCCGCCTGAGCCCCGCGGAGGGTCTGTACCTGCACGAACACGCCGATCTCAACCGGCTCGGCAGCCTGGCGGATCAGGTGCGCCGGCGCTGGCACCCGCGGCCGGTGGTGACCTACATCGTCGACCGCAACGTCAATCCGACCAACGTCTGCATCACGGATTGCGGCTTCTGCGCCTTTTATCGCCGGCCCGGGCAGCAGGGCGCCTACGTGCTCGAGCGGGAGGTGATCCACGCCAAGCTGGCCGAGACCGCGGCCCTCGGCGGCCGCCAGGTGCTGATGCAGGGCGGGCACCACCCGCAGCTCAAGACGGCCTGGTGGGCCGAGCTGTTCGCCGACCTCAGGCAGCGCTTCCCGTTGATCAACCTGCACGCGCTCTCGGCGCCCGAGCTCGACCACCTCGCCAAACTCGACAAGCGCCCGGTCGAGGCGGTGATCGCCGAGCTCTACGCGGCGGGCCTCGGCTCCGTGCCCGGCGCGGGCGCGGAGATGCTGGTCGAGCGCGTGCGGCGCCTGATCGCGCCCAAAAAAACCTCCACCGAGCGCTGGCTCGAGATCCATCGCCGGATCCATGAGGCCGGCCTGCGCAGCTCGGCCACGATGATGTTCGGCCACCTCGAGACGCCCGCCGAGCGCATCGAGCACCTCGATCGCCTGCGGACCCTGCAGGACGAAACCGGCGGCTTCACCGCCTTCGCCTGCTGGACGATGCAGCCCGAAGGCGTCCCCGAGCAACACAAGTATCCGCCCAAGGCCACCCCGGGCGTCTACCTGCGGGTGCAGGCCCTGGCGCGCATCTACCTGGACAACTTCGCGAACCTGCAGACGAGCTTCGTGACCCAGGGGATGAAGATGGGCCAGATCACGCTGCGCTTCGGCTGCAACGACTTCGGCGGCACGATGCTCGAGGAGAACGTGGTCTCCGCCGCCGGCTGCAAGAAACTCGAGGGCATCGAGGTCATCGAGCGCATGATCTCCGGGGCCGGCTTCGCCCCGCGGCGCAGGAACTCCTGGTACGGCATCGACGACGATCGCGAGCCCGGGCCGCCGCTGCCGGATTGTCGCGAAGCCGCGCGCTCCGAACGACTCTTCCCCAAACAGCCGGCGGCCGCCGGCCACCGCCCGTGACCAGCCCCGATGCCTCCCAGGGCCGCGCCCCCGCGGCCCGGTCCGCCGCCGGCTCGCCGAGCCGGGCCCCCGCCGCCGTCCGGCCCGTGGAGCGCACCGGAGCGCTCGAGTTCTCGGCCCGCGAGCTGCGCCGCGCCGAGGCCGCGGGGCTCTCGAAGGTGGCCGGCAAGCTGCGCGCGGGCGAGCGCCTGGATGCCGCCGATGGCCTGTGTCTATACGCCGCCGAAGACCTGCAAGCGGTGGGCGCCCTGGCCAACCGCGTGCGCGAGCGCTGGCACGGCGACCGGGCCTACTTCAACGTCAACCAACACATCAATTACACCAATTACTGCAACAAGTTCTGCAAGTTCTGCTCGTTCGATCGGCTGCCCGGCCAAGAGGGCGCCTACCTGCTGAGCCCGGAACAGGCGGCCGACAAGATCCGCGCCCACCTGCATGAACCGGTGACCGAGGTGCACATGGTCGCCGGCGTCTGGCCCAAGATCCCCTACGGCTACTACCTGGACCTGCTGCGGGCGGTCAAGGCGGCGCGCCCGGCGATCCACATCAAGGCCTTCACGATGGTCGAAATCGACCAGATCTGGCGCGCCGGCAAGCGCGACGCGGGCAAGGTCGAGGTGCGCGAGGTGCTCGATGACCTGGTCGCCGCCGGCCTGGGCTCCTGCCCCGGCGGGGGCGCCGAGGTGTTCGCCGAGCGCGTGCACCAACTGGGCTACGCCAACAAGATCAGCGGCGAGCGCTGGCTCGAGCTGGCCGGCGAGGTGCACCGCGCCGGGCTGCGCTCCAACTGCACCATGCTGCACGGCCACCTGGAGACCCGCGAGGAGCGCATCGACCACCTCTCGCGGCTGCGCGCCCTGCAGGACCAGACCGGCGGGTTCCAGACCTACATCCCGCTGTCCTTCCACCCGGCCAACAACGAATGGAACCACCTGCCCGGGCCGACCGCGGTCGATGAGCTGCGCGAACTGGCGGTCGGGAGGCTGATGCTCGACAACATCGCCCACATCAAGGCCTATTGGATCTTGATGGACATCCCGGTGGCCCAGACCGCCCTGTCCTTCGGCGCCGACGATGTCGATGGCACGGTGGTCGAAGAGAAGATTTACCACGACGCCGGCGCCACCACGCCGCAGCAGGTCAAGCGCGCCGAGCTGATCCGCTGGATCGAGGACGCCGGCCGCATCCCGGTCGAGCGCGACACGCTCTACAACGTGCTCTGGAGCGCGGAGAGCGCCTGAACGGCGGCCGCCGGGGCGGCTGCAGCCCGAGATCGGGAGCAGGCCGCGGCGGCGGTGGCGGCGGCGCGCGCGGGCCTGACGGCCCAGCGGCCGATCGAACTCGGAAAAGACGCCCCAGCCGGAGCCCGGCAGGGCCTTCCAGCCCGGCGCCGGAGGCCCGCCTGGGCCCGCCCCTGACCGCCGCCATGCGCCCCTGACCGCCGCCGTGCGCCCCTGCCCGCCTCCCGCCAGCCCGCGGGCCCGGCGGCCACGGCAGCCCCGGATCCCGGCCCCGGGCAGCGCCGCGGCGCGGGGCTGCGGCGCGGGGCTGCGGCACGGCGCTTGCAATCTGGGAGCCGGCCCCGGGAAGGGACCCCGCCGCAGACCCGCGGCGCCCACTCCCGAGGACCCACGCCCTCCCCGGAGGACAAGCCATGCGCCCCTGGTTCGCCCCGCTCGCCGGCCTGGCGCTCTGCGCCTGCGGCATCGAGCACCGCACCCACGATCCCTTCGACCCGACCTTGAAGGTGCTCGAGCAGGAACCCAACAACCAAGCCTTCAGCGCCAACGGCATCGGCCCGATCGGCTCGGGCGCCCAGATCGAAATCTACGGCCAGGTGGCCGGCCAGGGCGGCATCGGGCCGGACGCGGTGGATGGTTTCGCGTTCGTGGCCACAGAGCCCCTGTGGATCGACTTCGCGCTGCTGGCTGGCTCGGCCTTCCCGGCGGACCTGGACCTGTGCCTGTACGACCCTTGGAGCGGCCAATACGTCGACTGCTGGCAGGGCTACGGGCCGAGCGAATTCGGTGGGTTTTCCGTGCCCGCCGCGGGCCAGGAGTTCCACCTGGTGGTCGTGGCGGCCAGCGGCGCCGCCAGCTATCAGCTGAACCTGTCGGTGCAGGGGCTCTGGGGCTACGCCCTGGCGGAAAGCAACCCGACGCCGCGCGGTTTCGACCGCGGCGAGCGGCCGGCCCTGCGCCACGGCGAGGCCCTCGAGCGCTATCGCGCTGCGAGCGCTGCGGCGGCCGAGCCCGTCCTCCCGCCCGAGCCCGAATTCGAACTCTGGACCCTCTCGGCCGACGGCCAGCTCGAGCGCCGTCCCGGCTGGCGCCTCGGCCAGCGCCTGGCGATCGGCGCGCCCCTGCCCACGCCGCCGCGGGATCCGGTCCACGGCGACTGAAGCCGGCAAACGAGGACGCCCCCGGCCGGCCGAGCCTCTGCGGGCTCGGCCGGCCGGAATCAAGTCCGTCGGGCGGCGGAAGGAACGCCACAAGGTCACGATCGCACCCGAGGGCCCGGGTTCGCTCGGGGACCTTGAACTCAACGGGGCCCGCGCCCCCTGGCTTTGCAGCGGACAGGACGGCGGATCCCCCGGCGCGGCCTCGCCCCCCCGTCACGCCCTGGTGGGGTCCCCTCGGCCTGCGGAGTCCTGGCGAGCACCGAACGACCCGTAGGGGTCTTCGCCAAGCAAGGCCAGCGGCTCCCGCTCACGCGGCTCCGCGCCGCGAGGATCGCAGCCCAGCAGCCTGCCCGCCCAAAAATCAGGGCAGGAGAATCGGAGCCAACACGATCCGGAAGCCGATGCTGCTGGCCTTGTAGCCGGGACCATTGTAGTCCCGCGAAGCGGAGCGGCAGGCGGTGGACGCGAAGTTCCAGCTGGCGCCGCGGAAGATCCGGCTGGTGCCGCCGGTCACGAAGGGATCCGTCTTCGGGGATGCGGTATAGAAGCCATAGCTGTCCAGGCACCACTCGGCAACATTTCCGTGCATGTTGTGCAGTCCCCAGGCGTTCGGTGCGAAGCTGTCCACCGCAACGGTTCCGTGCGAGCTGCAGCCGGAACTCGAGTGATAGGAGTATGAGAATTTGGCCTGATCGCAAAGCAGGGCGGCGCCCACATTGAACTCCGTCGTCGTCCCTGCCCGGCAGGCGTACTCCCACTCGGCCTCCGTCGGCAAACGGAACTGGTAGCCCGCCGGCAGATTCCCGAGCGCCGCTTGTTGAGCGGTGAGCGCCGCGCAATACGCCTGGGCATCGATCCAGGACACGCGCTCGACCGGTAGGTTCTCGCCCACGAAGGTCGAAGGATTCCAACCCATCACCGCCTGGAAGCGAGACTGACTGACTTCAAAACGGCCCATCCAAAAAGGCTTGGTGATCGTCACCTGCTGCACCGGACCTATCGGGCCGAAGTAAGGCGGTCCACTGGAAGCATTCGACCCCAGCTGAAAGCTGCCCGGTTGGATCGCCACCATGCCAGGAAACTGCGGAGCGGGGCCCAGCTCGAATTGCAGGCCGTTGGTCAGACCCAGCGAGTAACCGTAGGCCGGGGTCACCAGCAGCCCCTGAGCGAACAGGTCCAGCCCGACCACGGCCAGGTTCTCCGGGACGCTCACACTGAAGCTCGTACCCGGGGACGATCCACCCAGGTAGAGCTCGGGACCAAGGATCAGGAAGGGGTTGGGGGCGGCCAGGTCGAGCAGCAGCTCGCCGATCGCCCCAGGGGCAGCCATCCCGAGACCCGCAACCGAAAGTCCCGCCGGGAAACCGATGGCGGGTTGGTTGGCGAAGGCTAGGTAGGCGACCGCGAAGGGCGGGTTCGCAAGCGACGTATTGCGCAGGGTCAGTTGGAAGCTGGTGCCGATCTGCGGGCTTCCGAAGGTCAGCTCCAGGCTACCTGCCGGGTTGATGCCGCTGCCGTAAGGGGAAACCTGGGGGGCGCCTTGAAGCAACAGGCTGCCGAATCCGAAGGCCACGCCATGGAACCGGGCAAGTCGGAGCAGGGAGCGCATGGTTTTTTGGGGTTTATGGGCAAAGCGAACGATCCCGAACAAGGCGGCGCGAGCCGGCCCGAGGACCCAGGCTAGCACGACCCCAGCCGACCGGCGGAGATTCGACCACCCCCGGCCGGACCGAGGTCCCGAGAGCCCCCGGGGGTTGCGCCGCTGGCTCGTGCCCACGCTTGGCACCGCTGTCCGCGCAGGCACGCCCGCCCCGCCGCCCCCAACTGACCAAGGAGCCCGCAACGGCGGCCGGCCTGGTCCAGCAGCCGAGCGCCGGGGCCCTGCCGGCGAGGGCCGGCCTGGGACCGGCGTCGCCCCGGGGCGTAGGAGGCGGCCCGAGCGCTCGGGGCCGGCCCAGCGGGGCTCCTCCCGGGCGCCGTAGCCAGGCCGAAACAGGGCAGGCTACGCTCACGCTCCCCCATGCCTCAGCTGCCGCACAGAGTCCCCGCTCGGTACTTGCTCGCCCTGGCCAGCGCCTTGCTCACGGCGCTGCTGGCCGATCGGTGTTTGTGGTTCTGGCGCGCGCGGGCGGGCTTGCCGGCGGATGCCGCGGCGGTGGAAGGGGCCCTGCGCCAGCGCCTCGACCGGCTGGCGGACTTCATGCCCCGCACCGGCGATCGCGAGCGCAGCGAGGCCAGCGATGGGGTCACGCGCCTGCATCCCTACACGGGCATCGAAGCGGGCTTCGACGAGGGCCGCGTGCTGGCGCACTTCCGCGATCCGTCGAACGCGGGCAAGTTCGAGCTGCTGGTGATGGGCGGATCGGTGGCCGTGCACCTGGGCGACTTCCTGGTCGCCAGGCCGCCGGAGGCGCTCAAGGCCGCGGCCCGCGCCGCCGGGCGCGAGCTCGTGCTGCTCAACTTCGCCCACGGCGGCTTCAAGCAGCCCCAGCAGGCCAACCGGCTGCTGTACCTGCTCTCGCTCGGCGCACAACCCGAGGCCGTGCTCGAGCTGGACGGCTTCAACGAAGTGGCGGTGGCCTTCGAAATCGGACGCGACTTCGGGATCCATCCGCTCTATCCCTATGGGTGGCAATCGGTGCTGCCCGAGCGCCTGGCCAGCGGGCAGGAGCGCCTGCGGGTGATAGCGGCCCTGTTCAGCGAGCGAGAGCGACTGACCGGGCTCTTGGACCGAAGCCTCGCGCGGGGCTGGCTGCGGAGCGCCGTGGCCAGCCGCTGGATCGAATCGCGCTTCAACCTGGGCCTGGCGCGCCTGCAGGCCCTGCGCGCGGAGCGCGTGCGGCTGGAGCTCGGCCGCGAGCAGGGCGGTCCGGTGCCCGAGCGCGACGGCCCGCCCTTCGACGCGGCGCCGGCGGCCTTGATCGAAACCGCCCTCGGGGCCTGGGAGCAAGGTTCCCTGGCCATGCAGGCCCTGTGCAATTCCCACGGCATCCGCTATCTGCACGCGCTCCAGCCGACGCTGCACGACCCCGGGGCCAAGCCGATGCACGAGCGCGAGCGCGCCATCCCCCTGCCGCCAGAGGCCTGGCTGGAGGGCGTGCGCCTCGGCTATCCGCGGCTGCGCGAGCGCGGCGCGGCGCTGCGCCAGCGCGGAGTGCGGCTGGTGGATGCCACGGGGCTGTTCGCGGGCGAGCCGGCGGAGCGCTACTACGATCCCTGCCACCTGAACGGGGAGGGGATCCGCGACCTGGCGGAGCACCTCACGGGGCCCCTGGTGGAGGCCTGTTTCGGAGCCGAGCGCTAGCGGCGCGCGAGCGCCCGCGGTGACCGGTCGCCCCCCGCGGACGCGGGCGCCGGCCGCGGCGCAGGCGGCCAGGGGTCGCACCACAGGCCGCCCCAGGGCAGCCGCGCGCGCTGGAGGCGCCGTCGGCCGGAAAGCGCCGACGCGCCGGGCTGCGCGCTCACCGGCGCCGCTCGCCCATCGCGGGACCGCGGCCGGCCTAAAGCTCGGCCCACCAGGGGGTCGCCGGCGGCGGCGTCGATAGCTCGAGGACCTGGCGCTGGGTGGGGTGCTCGAAGGAGAGCCGCTGCGCGTGCAGGGCGATCGAGCGGTCCGGCAGGGCCAGGGCGGCGCCATACTTGAGGTCGCCGAGCAGGGGCGCGCCCAGGCTGGCGCAGAGCACTCGCAGCTGGTGCGGGCGCCCGGTCAGGGGCTCGAGTTCGAAGGCCAGGGTCCCGCTCGGCAGCGCGCGCGCGGTCAGGCGCGTGCGGGCCTCCAAGGCGCCCGCGCGGGGACCGGGCAACACGCGCACGCGCCGCGCCGCTTCGTCCTTTTGCAGCCATTGGGCGTGCTCGCCGGCGCGCGGCAGGGGGCCGGGCTGTCCGAGGGCCAGGTAGCGCTTCTTGACCGCGTGGGCGCGCCATTGGGCCGAGAGGCGCGCCGCGGCCTTGGAGGTGCGCGCGAACAGGACCAAGCCGGAGACCGGCCGGTCGAGGCGATGCACGACCCCCAGGAAGACCTCGCCGGGCTTGTGGTAGCGGCGCTTGAGATAGCCCTTGGCCAGCTCGAACAGGCTGACATCCCCGCTCTCGTCGGGCACCACCGGCAGACCGGCGGGCTTGTGGAGGGCCAGCAGGTGGTTGTCCTCGAACAGCACCTTTAGCTCCGCTTCGCCGCGCTCCGCCGGGCTCATGGGCGCTGACCGAGATCCAGGTCGAGGCCGCGCGCGTAGCGGGCGCAGAAGCCCGCGGGCAACAGGCGCTTGCCGTCGCCCTCGAGCAGCGCCAGCTCCCCCACCGCCACCTGGCCCGCCGGCCAGCCGGAGAGCAGGTTGGCGAAGGCCAGCGGCGAATAGCCGACCGCATAGGTCGAGAGGATCAGCAGGCCGCGCTCGGCCAGCAGGCGTTCGCACAGCTCGAGCAGCGGCGCCAGGCCCTCCTCGAGCTGCCATTTCTGGCCCTTGGGCCCGCGGCCGTAATGGGGTGGGTCGAGCAGCACGAACTGGTAGCGCTCGCCGCGCCGCACGGCGCGCTGGCAGAACTCGAGGGCGTCCTCCAGAACCGGCACCACGCGCCCCTCCGGCAGCCCGTTGAGGGCCGCGTTGTCGAGGGCCCACTTGAGCGCCGCCCGCGAGGCGTCCACGTGGCGCACCCGGGCCCCGGCCAGGGCCGCGACCACCGAGGCTGCCCCGCTGTAGCCGAACAGGTTGAGGCCCTGGACGTCGGGCAGGCGGCGGCACAGCTCCTGCAGCAGCGCCCAGTTGCCCTGCTGCTCGGGGAACAGGCCCAGGTGCTTGAAGGGCGTGGGGCGGATCAGAAAGCGCGCCGCGCCCCAGGCGAGCTCCCAGCTGGGCTCGGGAATCCGCAGGGCCGCGCCGGCGCCCGGGCCGGGCCGCCAGCGGCCGCCGCGGTCGCTTTCCCGTTCGAAGCGCAGGTCCGCGCGCGCCCAGCGCTCCGCGCCGAGGCGCGGGCGCCACAGCGCCTGCGGGTCGGGGCGCACCAGGGTGTGGGCTCCGAAGCGCTCGAACTTTTCCCCGCCGCCCGAGTCGAGCAGCTCGTACTCCGCCCAGGGCGGCGCGACGAAGACCGCAGGCCACATGCGCGCGGAGTGTAGCCAGGCGCCGGGCTACACTGCCCGGGTGACCTCCGCTGCCCCGGCCCTGCGGATCGGCTCCGTGCCCTACCTGGTCGGACGCCCCTTGGACCTGGGCCTCGAGTCGGCCCCCGGGGTGCAGTACTCGCGGCGCGTCCCCAGCGAGCTGGTCGAGGGCCTGCGCACCGGCAGCCTCGATGTGGCGCTGGTCAGCTCCGTGGAGCTGTTCCGCCGCCCGGGCTACAGCACCCTGGCGGGCCCCTGCGTGGCCGGGCCCGGTTTCGTCGGGTCGGTGCAGCTGTTCCTGCGCCGCCCCCTGGCCGAGACCCGCCGCGTGGCCCTGGACCCCGCCAGCCGCACCTCGGCGGCCCTGGTGCGCGGCCTGCTAGAGCGCCAGGGCGGCCCCTGCCCCGAATTCGTGGAGCTGCCCGCGGGACACGATCCGCGCAGCCTCGGGGATGCCTGGCTGCGCATCGGCGACCGGGCGCTGCTCGAGTCGGCCGAGCTCGGGGCCGAAACGGAGGCCGATTGTTCACCCCGCGGGCCGGCCTGGAATCCCGCGGCGGAGTGGCGTCGCAGCACCGGACTGCCCTTCGTGTTCGCCTGCTGGATCGCCCGCCCCGGGGTGCCCCTCGCGGCCCACCGGGCGCTGTTGGAGGACGCCGCGGAGCGCGGACGGGCCCAGCTGACCCCCCTGGCGGAATCCGGCGCCCGGCAGCTAGGGCTGCCCGCGGCCCGCCTCGTACGCTACCTGACCCGGGAGTGTTGCTTCGCCCTGGAGCCCGGCGTGCAGGCCGCCTCCCTGGCGCGCTTCCGCGACCTGGTCGCCGCCCAGGCCGCCGCGGACCCCGACCTGTGGCCCGAGGGATTGCCCCGCCCATGAGCCCCCGCATCCTCGAACTCGAACGCTGCCCGCACTGCGAGGGCGCGCTGCCCCGCCCCACACCGCGGGTCTGCCCGCACTGCGCGGGCTCCCTGCAGCAGCGCTATCTGCGCCTGGGCTGCATCTCGAGCAAGCCCCTGCTCCTGCTCGTGGGCTTCGGCCTGTGGCGGCTGTTCGCCTGAGGCCGCGCAGCAGCGCGGGGTTGGGGCCCCGCCCGGCCCGCCGCCGGCCCCTGCGGCCCCCCCGAGGGCGCTGACAGCGGCCTAAGGCACCGGCGCGGGGGCCGCGGGCGAGCACGGGCCGGACGCGCAAGCGCAGCGGATCCACCGGCGCAGACGAGCGCGCAGGCGGGCCGCTGCGCAGCGCTCCACGGCGCCCCGCCCGGGTGTGTGCGCCGCCCGCGCCCGGGACGCGCCCCCGTCCCGCCGAGCCGAGCGGCAGCGATCGCGCTGTTGCGCCGGGCAGCGGCGATGCATGGAATCTTGAGCGCACCCCTGTGACACCCGACCGCCGTGGAAGCCGATCCGCAGCCCAGCCCGACCCTCTTCGACGGCCTCGACTCCGAGGCCCCCGCCACGGCCCCCGCCCGCCGCCCGAAGCGCGCGGCGCGCTCGGCCGCGGAGCAGACCCCGGGGCCGGAGCAAGCGCCCGCGGCGGCCGCGCCCGCCCGCGGCAAGGCCGGCCCCAAGGATCCCCCCGCCGGCGGTCCGCGCCGCCAGGTATCCGCCGAGGAGCTGGCCGAGCGCCAGCGCGAGATCTCCGTGGCCGAGTTCTTCACCAAGAACCGCCACCTGCTGGGCTTCGACTCGCCGCTCAAGGCGCTGCTGACGGCGGTCAAGGAGGCGGTCGACAACTCGCTCGACGCCTGCGAAGAGGCCGGGATCCTGCCGGAGGTCCAGGTCGAGATCCACCCCACCGACCAGGAGAACCGCTTCCGCATGGCCGTCGAGGACAACGGTCCCGGCATCGTGCGCGAGCAGGTCGGCAAGGTCTTCGGCAAGCTGCTCTACGGGTCCAAGTTCCACAAGCTCAGCCAGACCCGCGGGCAGCAGGGCATCGGCATCGCCGCCGCGGGCATGTACGGACAGCTGACCACCGGCAAGCCGGTGCGCATCGTCAGCAAGCCGGGCGCGCGCAAGCCGGCCCGCGAGTACCTGCTTTCGATCGACACGGCCAAGAACAAGCCGGAGATCCACCAGGACAACGAGATCGAGTGGAGCCGCTCCCACGGCACGCGCGTCGAAATCGAGATGGAGGCCAAGTACCAAAAGGGCCTGCGCTCGGTCGACATGTACCTGAAGCAGACCGCGATCGCCAACCCGCACCTGACCCTCAGCTACCAGGACCCGGGCGGCGAGAAGGTGGTCTACGAGCGCCGTTCCAAGGACCTGCCCAAGGAAACGATCGAGATCAAGCCCCACCCCCACGGGGTCGAGCTGGGCCGCCTGATCGCGATGCTCAAGGAGACCCCCTCGCGCTCCCTGGGGGGCTTCCTGCAGGAGGAGTTCTCGCGCGTCGGACCCAAGGTGGCCGACGAGATCTGCACCAAGGCCGGCAAGGGCCTGTCGGTCAAGTCCTATCCGAGCCGCATCGCCCGCGAGGAAGCCAGCGCTCTGCACGCGGCGATCCAGGCCACGCGCATCTCGGCCCCTTCGACCGACTGCATCGCGCCGATCGGCGAAGACCTGCTGCGCGTGGGGCTCGAGAAAGAGATCGAAGCCGACTTCTATGTGACCGCCACGCGGCCCCCGGCGGTCTACCGCGGCAATCCGTTCCAGATCGAGGTCGGCATCGCCTACGGCAAACCCGGCGGGGTCGGCCTCGAGGTCGACGACGATGGCCGCATCAAGAAACGCGGCAAGGCCGCCGAGGCCACCGAGGATCTGGTGGCCGATGCGGACGAGCCCGTGCGCGTGCTGCGCTTCGCCAACCGCGTGCCCCTCTTGCACCAACAATCGGCCTGCGCCGTGACCAAGGCGGTGATCGGCACCAACTGGAAATCCTACGGGCTCTCGCAACCCAAGGGCGCACTGCCGATCGGCCCGATGGCGGTCCTGGTCCACATCGCCTCGGTCTGGGTGCCGTTCACCTCCGAGTCCAAGGAGGCGATCGCCTCCTACCCCGAGATCCTCAAGGAGATCAAGCTCGGGCTGCAGGAATGCGGCCGCAAGCTCGGCACCTACATCCGCAAGGGCAAGCGCCTCAAGGCCGAGTTCAACAAGCGCGCCTTCATCGAGAAGTACATCCCCCACATCGGGATCGCCCTGCAGCAGATCCTCGAACTCAGCGACGGGCAGCGCGACGAGACCGTGCAAACCCTCGAGACCGTACTCCACAAGAGCCGCAAATTCTGACCCCGCGACCCCATGGCCAAGAAGGCGAGCAAGAAAGCCAGCGACCGGGCAGCCCAGCCCCCGGCGCCCAAGAAGGAGAAGCGCGATCCGAGCCAGCTCTCCCCCCAGGACACCAAGACCCTGGAGATCATCAGCCAGACGGCCCTGCGCACCAACAACTCGATCCTCAAGCACGTGCTGCCCGAACTCAAGTTCCCGCAGCGCAGCCTGGCCAACGTCAAGTACTCGAAGCAGACCGGCTACTTCGAGCTCGGCACGGGGCGCAAGTCGCGCGCGCTGAGCGTCAACACGGTCAAGAGCTTCGCCCAGACCCTGCGCCTGATGGCCCTCTCCAAGGAGATGGTCGAAAAGGACGACTTCGCCACCAAGCGGGAGGCCTACTACATCAGCAAGAACTGGGGCGACGCCAAGTTCAGCGATCAGCCCGAGTCGGACACGGTCATGGACGACATCGAGGCCATGGCCAGCCTGGACGGGCTCTCGCGCGAGCACCTGCGCTACCGGCCTGAGGAGCACGGCGGCGCCCTGGCGGGCGAGCTGGTGATCATCGATCGCGACAAGCGCACGGGCGAGGAGCTGCGCATCGACTGCACGCGGTTCGGTTCCGGCGCCTACACGATCCCGAGCTCGGTCGAGCACCTCAAGTTCGAGACCAAGGCGGACTTCATCCTGGCGATCGAAACCAGCGGCATGTTCGATCGCCTCAACGAACACGACTACTGGCGCGACGCGAATTGCATCCTGATCTCGATGCAGGGGGTTCCCAGCCGCGCCCAGCGCCGCTTCATCCGGCGCCTGTCGGACGACAAGAAGCTGCCGGTGTACTGCTTCGTGGACTGCGATCCCTACGGCATCGGCAACATCTACCGCACGCTCAAGGTCGGCTCGGGCAATGCGGCCCACATCAACCGGCTGTTCTGCGTGCCGCAGGCGCGCTACCTGGGGGTCACACCCCAGGACATCCTCGACTTCAAGCTCGAGGACGCGACCCACGACCTGGTCGAGGTGGACATCAAGCGCGCCAAGGATGCGCTCAAGAACGACCCCTTCTTCCGGGCCCACAAGGAATGGGAGCTGGCCATCAACCAGCTGCTCAAGATGGGCGTGCGCGCCGAGCAGCAAGCCCTGGCCAAGTGGGGCCTCAACTTCGTGATCGACGAGTACTTGCCGCGCAAGATGGCCAATCCGAAGAGCTTCCTGCCCTGATCGCTCGCACAGCGCGCAGCGGCGCCGCTGCGCGCTGCCGGGCCGACCACGCCGGGGCGACGCCGCTCGACCCGGGGCCCTGCAGCCGAGGCGCGCTCAGGGTTTTCTCAGCGGGCAGGTCGAGACACCGAGCACGGTGTAGAGCGGACAGCTGCCGAGCAGGCCGGTGGTCAGCGGCAACAGGCCCAGCCAGCCCCAGGGCGTCTTGGGGCCCAGGAAAACCAGGGACAGCAGACCGAGGCCCAGCAGGACGCGCAGCACCCGTTCGAGGGGGTGTTCGTTGGCGGGGAAGAGTTTCTGAAGCATGGTCGGATCGCGGGGCGCCCGGCGGGGCCTGCGGGGGGGCGGGCGCCGCTCTGCGGCCCGGTCCCGGGGGAGTCGCGGGCGCTGGGGCGACTCCCGTGCTTGGATCCGCGGCCCGGCGCCAGGTTCCCGCCGCCGCCGGTTTCCGGCCGCTGCTCGCCGATCGCCGCGGGGGCGGCCGCCCGGTCGAGCTCCCGGGCCTCGCGAGCGGGGATCGGGAGCGCCGCCCCCCGCTCCCGCCCCGGGCGTTCACGGGGCCTGGGTCCCGCCCATGGCGGCGATGAACGCATCGGCCTCTTCGATCGATACCTGCATGTCGGCGATCAGGGCCCCGACGTCGCCCTCGATCGAGGCCAGATCGCCCTTCAGGCTGTCGATCGCGGCGTAGTTGAGGTTGCCCTTGATGAACAGCACCCGATCCTTGAACTTGGTCAGCACCGGGGCCATTTTCGCCTCCGCCGCGCGCATTTTGGCGATCAGTTCCGCGTAGCGTCGGCGCGCGTCCCCGCGCAGCTCGGAGTTCTTGGCCTTCATGGACGGGTCGGACATCTGGTCGATGTCCCCCTGCCACTCGTCGAACAGGCGCTCGGAGGCGGATTCGACCTTGTCGATGCGGCTTTCGACGGCCTGCGCGCGCTGCACCGAGCGGTCGTACTCCGCCTTGATTTTCTTGTAGTAGGCCTCGAGCTCTCCGCCGTCGAAGTCGGTGGTCGATCGGAAGGCTTCCAGGGCGGTCTTGAACTGCTCCTGGGCCTCGCCCTGGGCCTGTTTGGCCAGCACGACCCGCTCGACCAGCAGCTGGCGGGCGTGGGCGCCCATCTGCTGCATGGCGCCGAAATAGAGGCTCTGGCAGCCGCTGCTCAGGACGAACAGGGGGACGGCCAAGAACGCCAGGGCGAGCCCGCGCACGGGGAGCCGCTGGCGCGCCAGGGCCGGCGCGGATCGGGGAAAGATCATCGCTCGGGGCCCGGCCGGAGCCGGGGCAGGCATCGGGTAGGAAATCGAAGGCTAGGAAATCGAACGCCGAGGCCGGGCCGACGCGGGGCGGCCCCAGCGGGCGCTGGGCAGCCGCCCCAGAAGCGCGCCGCAGTGTAGCCTAGCCCCCGATGCAACTCCTGCTCCTGCGCCATGGTCTGGCCGAAGAGGTCGCCGCGAGCGGCCGCGACAGCGACCGCGCCCTGACCCCGGAGGGCCGTCAACGCCTCAGCCACAGCTTGCCCGGCCTGATCCGCATCGGGGCGCGCCCGGACCAGCTCTGGTCCAGTCCCTGGAGACGCGCGGCGGAGACCGCGGAGCTGCTGCGCCCGCTGGTCCGGTCGGCGCCGGCCCTGTTCCAGCCCCTGGCCCAGGCGCCCGATTCGGAGCTGATCGCCGCGCTCAACGACTTCGAACGCCAATCCGGGGGCAGCCTGATGCTGGTCGGCCACCAGCCCTGGCTGGGCATGTTGGCGCGCTGGCTGATGACCGGCGAACGGGAGACCACCCAGGAGCTGCCGGTGCCCAAGGGCGGCCTGCTGTGGCTCTCGGGGGAGCCCGACCCGGGCGCCATGCGGCTCGAGCTGTTCGCCCGCCCCGCGCGCTTGATCGCCCTGGGCGCGGGTTGAGCTGCACGCCGCTGGGCGCGGAGGTCGGCGCTGGCCAGCGGCACGGCGCGCGGCTCAGCCGCCGCCGAGCCGCTCCGAGAGGGCCGAGACCCCCATGCGCCGGGCGGCCTCCGGGGCCAGCTCGAGCGCGTGCGCGACCAACTCCCGGGCCAGGGCGCGATCGTCCAGGAGCTCGGGATCGGCGCACCAAAACGCCGCTTGGGCGGCCAGCTCGCCCAGCTCGAGCGGCCGTTGCCACTGGCCTCCGCGCCGCAGGGCGCCCGCCAGCCGCTGCACGAAGGCGCGCGCCTTGGGGCGTTCGCGAGCGGCCTTGAACTCGTTGCGCAGGGCGCGTTCCTGGCGCCCGGAGAGGCCCTGTGGGTCGAAGCGCAGCGCCGCCTGCCAGAGATCCTCGCCCCAGACCTCCTGCGCCAGGCAAAGGTCCAGCGCCCGGTCCGCCAGACCCCGCTGACCCAACGGGTCCTCGGACAGGGCGAGGCGCACCAGCGCGATCAGGGGCGGAAGCAGGCGCGGGCTGACCGGACCGGCCGGATCGAAGCGCGCCAGCTCCTCGATCGCCGCCTCGATCGCCCCCAGGCGGGCGCCCGCCTCCCCGGGGGCGGCGCACTCGCGCTCGAGGGCCTGGATGCGTTCGAGGGCCGCGCGCCCCGCGGCCAAGCGCGGCTCGAGGAATTCGAGCTGCGCCCGTGCGTCCCCCGGACGCCAGCCGGATTCGGCGTAGGGTCGCCCGTCGGGCGTCATGGCGAGCAGCACCGGAAAGACGCGCACGTCGTGGGCCAGTTGCAGCTCCCGGTTGCGCGCGAAACGCGGCACCCGATCCTTGGCGGCCGCCCCGTAGGGGAAGTCGAGCCGCACGGGCACGTAGCGTCCCTCTAGGGCGCCGATGAAGGCCGGGGCATCCAGAACCTCGCGCCGCAGGCTCTGGGAGGGCGCGCTCCAGTCGGAGCCGACGAAGGCGACCAGCAGGTGTTTGCGCTCCGCCAGGGCGAGCGCCGCGGCCGCGTCGAAGTCCTCGAGCCAGCCATGGGTCTGAGTCAGGCCGCACAGGGGCGCCGCCAGCCACAGCCAGAGCATCGGCAGGATCGGAAAGCGGCGCATGCCTGGTCCGCGGGCGCCGGAGGGCCGGGCGCGCGCCGGATCAGTGTGCCCCGCGGGCCAGCCCCAGGGGAGTTCCGACTCCGGGACGACCCAGGCGCGCGACGGGCGCCGCAGGCCGGCTTGCCCCCCGCCGCGACCGGGCGGCGACAACCCAAGGCCGCTCGCGCGCCGATCCACAGCGCGGCCGGCTGCGGAGCGCGGCGCTCACGCTAGGCTCAGCGGGGACGATCCGCGCCGCCCGATGAGCTCCGCCGCCGAAACCACCGCCCTGGCCGCGTTCCTGGACTGGGCGCGGACCAAGCCCCTGCCGGGCACCGAAGCCGAACGGCGGCGCCTGGCGGCGGCCTTCCTCTCGGCCTGCTATCAGGACCTCGGCAAGGAGCCGCGCCTGCTCGAGCCCGAGGATTGGCCCGAGCTGCTGGGCCGCGCCCTGCCCTCCCGGCTGGCGCACAAGGACCCCGCCGGGCGCCTGGCCGAAGCGCTGATCCCCGCCCTGCTCGAGCACCTCGGCGAGCGCGTGGTCGTGCCCTACGCCTACGAACTCGCGGTCAGCCTGGAGGCGCACTGGCCCGCGTTCCAGCGCGCGCTCAGCTCGGCGGAACTGCAGCGGCGCCCGCTCGGCCCCAGCGCGCCCGTGGTGCACAAGGCCCCCAAGCTGGGCCGCAACGAAGCCTGCTTCTGCGGCTCCGGCAAGAAGTTCAAGCAGTGCCACGGCAAGCGCTGACAGGTTGAGCAAAAAAAAAATCGACTCGGGCTGCGCCCGAGCCGCCATACCAACCCGTCAGATCCCTTTGGGCCGGCATCCGCCGGCCGCACAGCCTGGGATCGTCGCTACGCGCCGATTTTTTCCCCAGGCTGCGAGGGCGGCCGGGGGCCGCGCTCGGGCGCGCGCCGCGGCCCCCGCCCGGCCGGGCATTGGCCCGGCCGAATCCACCCCGGACCGCCCCTGCCCGGCGGCCCTCCCTCCAACCGTCTCGCCCATGCCGTCCAGCTACCTCCCGATCGCGTGCCTGATCCTGGCCCAGCCGCTTTGGCCCGCCGCTCCGCATCCCGCCCTCGCGCCGGCCCAAGAGCCCGCCGGCGCCGCGGAGCAGCCCTTCGAACCGGTGCAGATCAAGTTCCCGGTCGAGTTCCGCTTCAACCGCCCGACGCTGCCCGACCTGGGCATCGAAACCTTGGAGCAGCTGCAGGGCCGGCCGACCCTGGCCGCCTTCTGGCGCTTGGACGATCCGGGCGCGAGCGCCCGCTGGGGCGCCTTGCGCGCCGCCCTGGGCGAGCGCAGCCAGGGCCTGTGGCTGCTCGGGCTCGAGCGCAGCAGCGAACCGCAGGCAAGCTTCGAGCGCCGGCTGTGGGATGAGCGCTTCGCCGACGGGGCGGTGCTGCACAGCCGCGAGGAGGCGATCCCGCGCCGCTTCCAGCACCCGGCCCAGCTGATGCTGCTGTCCCACGAGGGCAAGGTGCTCTTCTCGGGACCCTGGGGGGACGACCTGACCCCGGCCCTCTCCGCCATCGACCAGGCCCTCAGCGCCGCCCAGCACCCCGGGGAGGTGAAGGACAAGAAGCTGCTCGAGGCCTGGTCCGACTTCCGCGCCGGCAAGTGGGAGCGGGCCTACGGCAGCGCCGTCCGCGCCCGGGACAAGGCCCGCGAGCGCCTGGCCAAGAAGCCTTCGGACCCCGAGGCCCTGGCGCTCTCGACCCAGGCCGGCTCCCTGGCGCTCGAGATCGAAGCCGAAGCGGCGCGGCGCGGCGCCCGCTGCCGGCTGCTGGCGGAGCGCGGGGACTTCGCCCGGGCCAAGCAGCTGTTCGAGGCCTTGGAGGGCCTGGCGCCCAAGGACTCGAAGGAGATCGAGTACCTGCTGGCCGATCTGGAACCCCGTTTCGACGGCCAGGCGGCGCGCAAGGAGCTGCTGGCGGCGGCGCGCTTCGCGCCGCTCGAGGCCCAGATCCACGCCGAGGGCGTGCTCCCCCACCGCGCCGCCCTGGCCGCGCTGCTGCCTGAGCTGACGCCGGGCTTCACCTCCAAGCGCATCGAGCGTCTGCTCGAGCTCTATCCAGGATAGGGCCGGGATAGGGCCGGGACGAGCGCTACGGCCGCGCTCGGGCCGGCGCGGAGCGGTCCGCTCCGGCCCAGGCCTCGGCGGGGACCCGCATGCTAGCGACCTCGCGACCTCGGACCTTGCCCCGAGGGACCGGCCGAGAGGTTGCGGCCCGGACGCGCTCCGCCCGCGCGATCGTCCCCGCAAAAAAGCCGCGGGCTGGCTTCCCCGTGCGACGGAGAAGCCAGCCTCGCCTGCGGCCCAGCCTCGGCCGAGCGCTGGCCCGGCGGCTGGGTCCAGGGCTCGCACGGCGCAATGCGCGCCGCGCGGGCCGCCCGCTCAGCCCTCGGTGCCGGTGCGCTGGCCGAGCTCTTCGATCATCTCCTTGAGCATCTCCGCGGCCGCCCCTTCCGGGTCGAGCTCGAGGGCGTGCTTGGCCAGAGCCAGAGCCGCGGCGGGGTCGTTGAGCATCGACTCCTCGGCGTTCCAGCGGGCCGCGTTCGCGGCGAAGCTCGCCATGCGCGGCTTGTCTTGGATCGCCAGGCCCTGGGACAGGAAGCCGAGCAGGTCCTTGGTGAAGGCGCGGGCCAGGTCCGCATCGGAGACCTGCTGGATCTGGGCCAGCAGGCACTGCTCGATCAGGCCGGCTTCATTCTTGGGGTCGTACTTCTGTGCGGCGCCCTGGACCTTGGCATCCCACTGGCCCTTGGCCAGCAGCAGCTTGGCCGAGCGCAGGCCGAGGCCGGCCTTGTTCTCAGCATCGATCACGAAGGCTTCCCGGGCCACCCCGAAGAGCGGCTCGAGCAGCATGGGGGCCGCCTCGGAGCGGTCCAGGAAGTCCAGCGCGGCGGTCAGGGCCGCCAGCTTGGCGCGCTCGTCCTTGGCGTTCTTGAAGGCCTGGTCGAGCTTTGAGACCTCGACCAGGGCTTCCTTGCCCGCCGCGGCGATCGTGCCCAGGTGTTGGACGTACGCTTCCGGACCGCCGGCCTCGTAGCCGGTCTGGCCGAAGACCACCCCTTCGGTGTTCATCAGCAGGACCGTGGGGAAGCCCTGGATCGAGTAGCGCTCGCTGAGCTCCTGATTGCGCTCGGGATTCGGCACCTTGGCCTTGACCTCGGGATCGCGGGGGAAGTCCAGCTTGACCAGCACGAAGCTCTTCTCCGCGGCGCTGTAGAAGGCCTCGTGTTGGAAGACCTCGGCGTCGAGGCGCTTGCACCAACCGCACCAGTCGGACCCGGTGAAGTCGACGAGCAGGTCCTTCTTTTCGGCGACGGCGACCTTGACCGCCTCGTCGTAGTCAGCGAACCAGCGGCCGCCATCGGTCGGCGCCGGGGCGCTGGCCAGGGTCAGGGCGATCGAACCAAGCACGGTCAACATGGGAATCGAGGGAGCACGGGCGCTGGCCCGCGCGGAGCTGAGCCTGAGGGGGCGGCCGGGGCGGGCTAGCGGCGCCGCCGGCCGATCTGGAACGAACCCTGTTCTACGCCAAAACGGGCCTGCGGTGACCTCGGCATCCCCGCTGCGCCCGGGGCTGGGCGCGGCGCGGGGCCCGCGGCGGGCAGCGGACGGCTCCCCGGGGCCTGCGGAGGGCCTCCCGGAGGCTGCCCGGGGGTCGGCTGGGCCGCTCCGGCGGCCCCGCGCCAGGCCCCGGTCGGAGCCGCCCCGGCTGGCCAGCGGCGGCCGGGGTCCCAGGCCGGCGCGAGCGGGGCCTTCCCCGGGGCCCCCACGGTCGCCCGGGCCGGCGCCGAAACCGGCAAAGCGCCGGTCGCGTGCGACTGGTCGAAGGCCGGAGCACCCTCCGTGCGCGGCCAAGATCCCGGGCGGTGTGGCCGGCGGATGCCGGCCCGAAGGCGCCTGACGGGCTGGTATGTCGGCTCGGGCGCAGCCCGGGCCGATTTTTTCTCAACCTGTCAGGGTCCGCTCGGTGGGCCGTCCTGCGGCCCCGGCGGCGCGGCAGCGCGGAAGGGCCGCCGCAGTTTGGCGCGCTGGCGCTGGAAATCGAATTGCTGGCGATTGAACTCGGCGAAGCGCTGGTCGGTCAGGCTGAACAGGAAGGCCACCAGCTGATCGACCTCCGCGTCGCTGAGCCCCAGCGGCGTGAGCAGCGGGCTCTGGAAGGCGTGGGGCTGCCCGCCGCGGGCGAGGTGATCTACCACGTCCCAGAGCGTGATCATGGAGCCGTCGTGCATGTAGGGGGCGGTGATGCCGACGTTGCGCAGCTGCGGGGTCTTGAAGGCGCCGATGTCGGCGCGCTCGCGGGTGATCACGAAACGGCCCAGGGCCGACAGGTCGGTGGCGAGCGCCAGCCGGTCGAGCTCGGCCTCGCTGGGGTCCGCCGCCAGGCTGGCGAGCACGCGCTCCGCCAGGGGAGCGAGCTCCGCCGGCCGCTCGCCTACGCCCAGGTTGTGGAAGCGCTGGTCGCTGCCGAGCGGGGTCTCGGGCGCGAGCGGATGGCAGCTGGCGCAGCCGGCGCGGCCCTGGAACAGGGCCCAGCCGGCGCGTGCCTCGGCGCTCAAGGCCTGCTGTTCCCCGGCCAGGAAACGATCGAAGGGCGCGTCGAGGAACAGCAGCGTGCGCTCGAAGGCGCCCAGGGCCCGCCCGACGTTGGCGAAGGTCAGGCCGTCCTCGAATTGCTGCTCGAAGGCGGCCGCATACTCGGGGATGCCGGCGAGGCGCAAGAGGACCTCGTCGGCATCGGCGAAGCCCATCTCGATCGGATTGGTCAGCGGCAGGACCGCCTGGGCCTCCGCATCGGCGGCGCGGCCGTCCCAGAACAGCGGCGCCAGCAGGGCTGCGTTCATGACCGTCGGCGCGTTGCGCCGCCCGAGCTGCCCGCCGATGCCTTCGGACACCGGACGGCGGTCGGCGAAGGCGCGCGTCACGTCGTGGCAGGTGGCGCAGGAAACGGTGTTGTCCTTGGACAGGCGCGGATCGAAGAACAGCTGGCGGCCGAGGTCCGCCTGGCCGGCCGTGGGGATCCGGCCCCCGGGGAAACCCGCGCGCCACCGGGCCGGATCCTGATGCTGGGGCGCGCCCGGTGCGGGGCGGCCCGGGAGCAGGCGGTCGAGCTCGGCCAGCTGGCGTGCCCCCGGGGCGGCGCCGTGGACATCGATCTGCGCGCGGCCGGGGTGCGGCGCGCCGGGCAGCAGCAGGGGCAGCGCCAGGAGCCCGGCCAGCGCCAGGGGACCCTGGGCGCGGCCGAAGGGTGCGGGATCCGGAGTCATCGAAGGGGCCGGCGCTCGGCCGGTGCGAGGAACATCCTGCCAAGTGCCCGCGGCCGGCCGAATTCGGGCCGGCCCGGTCCCGGGCTGCGCTCCGCTCCCTGGGGTCCCCCCGGGGCCCCGCGGCCGGGGTCCGGGGGCGCGCATCCAGGCCGCGCGGCCCGCGCGCCGGAGGGCCTTCGGCCCAGGCCCGGAAGTGCGCTTCATTTTCGCTGAACGCCATCGCAT
>ERZ1066136.451-NODE-451-length-31918-cov-15.779180_pt1 | contig 31918 bp, 22 predicted proteins | sample MGYA00382783_ERZ1066136 | MGnify/ENA primary metagenome ERZ1066136 (study PRJEB33369, sample SAMEA5778366) | biofilm metagenome | biome: Industrial cooling water; feature: Water cooling tower basin; material: Biofilm | place: United Arab Emirates | collected... | reverse complement strand
GCCGCTGGGACTCGGCCGCTGGGACTCGGCCGCTGGGACTCGGCCGCTGGGACTCGGCCGCGCAGGGCGCGACCGGTTTGTTTCGCATGGGCCCGAGGCCCGGCTCGACGCCGCTGGGGCGCCGGACGGGGGGGCTCGAGGCGCGGAACGAGCCGTCGAGCTGTAGGGCCAGGGCCGGCCCCGGTTACCTCGGCCTCGGTCCTGGTCGGCCCCGGGGGCCGAAGGGCGCGGCCCAGCGCCCGCCGGAGCGCTTTTGGGAGGCGCGGCCGGAGGCTGGCGCAGGGCTCCGGCTGGCCCGCTCCGCGCCCGGAGCCGTGGGGCCGCGGAACGCCGCTAGCCCGATCGGACGCCGCCGGCGTGGCCCGCTTCGACCCGCACGCACCCGTCGCCCACGTGCCAGAGAACCCGGGCGAGCGCCCGGGAAGCCTGTGGATGGTGCGTGACCCACAGCAGCGCCAAGCCGGGCTCGGAAAGCTGCCGAAACAAGCGCAGCAGGAGGGCTTCGGAGTCGCTGTCGAGACTGCCGAAGGGCTCATCGACGAACTCGAAACTCGGCGTGCTGCGTGCCGAAGCACCCGCCCGCAGGATGCCGCGCCGGATCTCGGCCAAGGCCGTGATGGACCCGGAGAGCGACAGGTCGCCCACGTCCTGGCGCTCGGCGACCGCGGCATCGGGACCGCCGGCATCCTCTTCGGTCTCGGTGAGGAGGCTCTCCAACGCTCCGAAGGAGACGCGCAGCGGCGTGGTGTCGTCGAGCGGCACCCAGTGGTGGATGCGCGCGCCCGTGCCGCCCAGCTCCTCGCCCAGGTACTCGCGCAGCACCAGCGGGCGCTTGAGCGTGCGCAGGTCCTCGGGGTGCACCTACATCTGCTTGCCGAAGTCGAGACAGAAGCGACCCGCGCGCAGGTCGCTGCGCGGCGCCTGCCCGGTGAATTGGACCGCGGCCTCTTCGACGGTCGGATCTCGAGGTCCTCGGAGACCACCACCGCATAGGCCCGAGCGTTGGGGGTCGATCTGCGAGGCCATGTTGGGCTCGATGTGCCGCAGGAACAGGTCGAAGCCGTCCTGGCCGCCCTCGGCGTCGAGGGCGCCGTCGACGACCACGCCGATGGCCGGGTTGAAGTCGTTGTCGAAGCGCGTGTTCTGCCCCAGCGAACCGGCGATCGGCAGGCCGGGCGATCGGTAGGGGCTCGACCGGGCGCTCAGGGTGGGCGCGAGGGCGCCCAGGCTCAAGAGCGGCAGGCACACTCCGCAGGGGCAGCATCCAGCGCAGGACGATCGCCAGCCGGTAGGCGCCCGCCGCGGCAGCAAGCCAGCGCGGCCCAGCCAGCACAATGACCGGGGCGGTCGGCAGCACGCCCGCAAACTCAGGCGCAGCGCCGCCCCGGCAACAGCGCCGCTCCCCAAACGCAGCGCGCCGCCCGGGCAGAGCCGAGCGGCGCGCAACGGAGGTCCCTGCCTGTGCCGGCCCAGGGGCGGCCGGGGGTGCAGCGATCAGGGTTGGTAGACCTCGGCGGTCAGGGGGCCGCCGCCGGCGACGAGGATCGTGCCGTCGTCGAGGCTGAGGGCCAGGGGGAACAGGCGCGCTTGGGTCAGGGAGCCGGTGGCGGTCAGGCCCTGGCCGAGGGTGAAGCGGTCGGCGCCCTGGGACAGGCCCAGGTCGAGCTGGGTGCTCGAGAGGATCGCGCGGAAGCCGCCCAGGAACAGGGCCTGGTTGCCGGGCAGGGCCACGGCGGCGGCGCCGGCGCGGGGCTCGGACAGGGTCCCGACGGAGGAGAAGCCGCCGAAGAAGCCGGTGGTGTAGCGCTGCACGTCGCTGAGCGCACCGATCGAAATCTGCGTCAGGTCGCCGCTGGTCAGGAAGGCCGCCAGATCGAGGGTCAGGCCGCCCGCCAGGAGCACCGAGCCGTCGCCGATGCGCACCGCGGTGTGCAGCAGGCGCGGGCCGTTGAACAGCTTGGGCAGGCCGAAGGTCTGCAGCGCCGGGATGTACTGGTAGGCGGTGTTGGAGACGGTCGGGATGTTGATGATCGGCAGGCGCGTCAAGCCGCCGGCGATCAGCACGTCGCCGTTGCCGAGCGCGGTCGAGGTGTGGAAGGCGCGCGGCTCGAGCATGTTCGGGCCGTTGCTGAAGGCCTGCGTGTTCGGGTCGAAGAATTCGGTGCTGTTCAGCAGCCCCGCGAAGGCGTTCAGCAGGATCGTCAGGATGTCCGTGGCACCCCCGGTGGTCAGGCTGCCGAAGCCGCCGGTGACCATCACGCGGCCGTTGGACAGCAGCGTGGCCTGGTGGCCGGCGCGCGCCGCGTTCATGGTCAGGTCGATCGTGGTCTGGTCGACCGGGTTGTAGAGCGCGGCAGCGGCGGTCGGCTGCCCGGTCAACAGGTCGAGGCCCCCGGTGAACAGGATGCGCCCATCGGCCAGGGCGGTCGATTGGGACAGGAACCCGACGCCGAAGCTGGCGCCCGACAGCTCCCACTCCTCGATGCGCGAGTCGTAGGTTTGGGCCGCAGGTCCGCTGCCGCCCGCGAACAGGACACGGCCTCCCGGCAGCTTGGCGGCGGCGCCGCCGGCGATCGGCAGGACCGGGTCGCCGAGGGTTTCGGCGAAGGTGCCCGGGGTGGCCAGGGTCAGGCGCACCAGGTTCGAGACATCGTCGAACACCGGCCCTTGCAGGGCCTGGGCCGAGATCCGAGCGCCGGCCAGGGCCGGATTGGCCGGCACGGCGAGCACCGGGTTCGCCTGGCCCGAGCCGTTGAGCAGGCCGAGCAGGCCCGGCACGCTGAAGGTCAGGTTGAGCTGGTCCAGGGCCACGTCCAGGAACACGCCGGGCAGGACTTCGCTTTGGGCTTCGAGCGTGCTCAGCACCACGGCGTAGATCTGGCCGGGGTTGCCCGCGAGCCGCAGGGTCACGCTGCCGGGGACCGCGCCGCCCTGCTTGTCCAGGGACAGCTGGGCTGCGGCGGGGGTGCACAGGGCGGCGGCCAGCAGGGCCGCCAGGGAGCAGGAAGTCGGATTCGGGAGGCGCATGGGGTGGCTGTTCGGGAGGGCGCGGGCCAAGCTCACTTTAGCGGCCCCGGAAGGACAGAGGGGCCCGGGGCAGCCCAGGGAGGGCCCGCTCGGCCCCAACCCGGGCTTTCGGGGCGCTTTGTCTAATTTTTATTCTGGAATTCTTCGCGCAGAGCCTGGATTGGTCGCCGGGCTGCCCCCCCGATCGGATCCCGGGCCTAGTCTGGATCGTTCACTCCCGCCGGCTGCAGCCCCTGCCGGCCCCGCCACCCCCTTCGAGACCCATGGGCAACCGACTCCCCCTGGCCGCGGCGCTGTGCCTCGGCCTGGCCCCCGCCGCCCTGGCTTCCGACCTGCTCCTCAACGGGCAGCCGGCGGTCAGCGCGCCCCTCAACAGCAACATCAACGCGGTGCTTTCCGGCGCGCCCGGCAAGAGCGCCCTGATCCTGGTGGACTCGAGCGCCGGCCCGGTCGTGATCGGGGGCGAGAGCGTGCCGCTCGGGTTCAGCCCCCAGGTGCAGGTGCTGGCCCAAGGCGTGACCGGCGGCAACGGCGCCTTCAGCGCGCTCCTGAACGTGCCCAACCAGCCCGGACTGGCCGGGGTGCAGGTCTTCACCCTGGGTCTGATCCTCGACGACCAGGACCCCAACGGGCTCGACTTCTCGGCCGCCGTGCCGGTCTCGATCTTCGACCCCACCGCCGAGCCCACCGAGGTCGAGCTGGCCGGGGTGCCGCGCTCCGGCGCGCCCTTCTTCAGCTGGGTGCAGAACTTCCGCCAGGGGGATGCGCTGCGGATCAGCATCGACCCGAATCGCTTCCCGGGCCTGGTCGGGCAAAGCGTCGATGTCTACGTCGTCAACGACAAGAGCCAGGGCTTCTGGCAGAACGACCGGTCGCTGTTCGACCTGACCGGGGACGGCGCCAACACGCTGACCGTCTCGGGCCTGGGCGTGCCCAACAACATCCTCAACGTCGATGCCGGCACGCTCTCCGGCGACGTCCAGGCCAGCCTGGGCCGGCGCTATGACGTGGTCGTGGACGTCAACCGCAACGGACTCCTCGACGCACCGGACCTGATCGACGGGTACGACGGGCCGGGCCTGTTCGTGTGCCGCGACCCGTCCCTGCCGGGGCCCTTCACGGTGATCGAGACGCTCTACAGCGGCGGCACCTTGCTGGGACAGGACCTCTACTACCCGTCGAACATCGCCAGCCTCTCGAACGTGCCGATCGTGGTCGTCAGCCACGGCAACGGGCACAACTACCAGTGGTACGACCACATCGGCAACCACCTGGCCTCCTACGGCTACGTGGTCATGTCGCACCAGAACAACACGGTGCCGGGCATCGAGACCGCCTCGACCACCACCCTGACCAACACCGACTACCTGCTCGGCAATCTGGCCACGATCGCCGGCGGCGTGCTGCTCGGACGGGTCGACGTGAACAACATCACCTGGATCGGCCACAGCCGCGGCGGCGAGGGCGTGGCGCGGGCCTACGACCGGATCATCGACGGCACCTTCGTGCCGGCCAACTTCGGCGCGGCCAACATCCGGCTGATCTCCTCCATGGCGCCCACGGACTTCCTGGGCACCAATTCCGCCAACCCCCACGGCGAGAACTACCACCTGTGGGTGGCCACGGCCGATGCCGACGTCTCCGGCTGCGTGTCGAGCGACGTGACCCAGTCCTACCACCTGCTCTCGCGCGCCACGAACCAGCGCCAGTCGATCGCCATCTACGGCGCCGGCCACGGCGACCTGCACGACGGCGGTGGCAGCTCGGTGGCCTCGGGTCCGTGCTTGATCGGACGCGCTCAGACGCACCAGATCATGCGCGGCTACCTGCTGCCGCTGGTCGAGTACCACGCCCGCAACAACCCCGCCGGCAAGGAATTCCTGACGCGCCAGTACAAGGACCTCTGGCCCCAGGCGGTGCCCGTGGCCACCAACCCCTGCGTCGGTGTCACGGTCCAGTTCCGCGACGCGATCCAGAGCGGCAAACTGGTCATCGACGACTTCGAAGCCCCGGCCAGCCTGCTGAGCGCCAGCTCGGGCGCGGCGGTCAGCAGCAACCTGCTGAACCGGGCCATCGGCCGACTGGACGACCCCAACAACGCCCTGACCTTCGTGGCCGGCGAGGCCATGAACGGCATGTCCCAGTGCAACGCCACGGACCCTGAGTTCGGCACGGTGTTCCGCTTCGACGGCAGCGGCGACTTCGCGCTCAGCTACACGCTGACCGCGGGCCAGACCGACTGGACCGGCTTCAAGACCGTTTCGATGCGGGTCTGCCAGTCGACGCGCGACCCGTTCACCGTCGGCGAGCTCAGCGACGCGAACTTCTCGGTCCGCCTGGTGGACCAGGACGGCGACGCGGCCGAACTGCGGGTCCTGCGCGTGGCGCAGGGCATCGAAGAGCCCTACCAGCGCACGGGCTGCGGCACCGGCAGCGCCGGCTGGGCCAACGAGTTCGAGACCGTGCGCATCGGTTTCCTGGAGTTCCAGACGGTCCAACCCAACCTGGATCTCGACCGCATGGCCAAGCTCGAGCTGGTCTTCGGGCCCAGCCACGGCAGCATCGCGGGCGCCTTCGGCCTCGACGACCTGGAACTCAACCGCGATTGATCCCCGCCCCAGCGCCCATCCAACTCCCCATGAAACTCTCTCCCTTCGCTGCTGCGGCCCTGGCCGCAGCGGCCATCGGCGGCGGCGTGATCGCGTTCAGCGGCGAGCGCCAAACCTCCAGCCCCCTGCCGGTCCAGCCGGCCTCGCCCCAGACCCAGGCCATCGAACTGATCGAGGCGACCCCCTTCCGGCTGGTCGAGCCCCACACCCACCACTACCGCGCCGAGGCCCCGTCGTACGACGTGGGCACCCTGCTCGTGCTGCGCATGTCCCCGGAGCTCTTGGTGCCGCGCCAGACCTTCGAGAACGTGCTCTACGTCGGCGCCGAGACCGCGGAAAGGGTCAACGTGGGCCAGCGCTCCGGCTTCCTGGTGGCGCTGGTTCCGGGCACCCCGGACCTGTCCAGCACGCCGATCTTCTGGGGCCAGCCGGAGCTGCCCGAGCGGGTCACCGCCGCTGAAGCGCAGCGTCAACTCGAGCTGGCCAAGAGCGCCGGCGCGACCGCGCCCGGGGCCGCCGCCGCGGCCGCCGCGCGGGAGGCGGTCGAGCTCTACGACAGCTACGAGCTGCTGCGTTTCGCCTCCTATGCGGTCGAGCGCTTCGCGCCCGACGAGCAGGACCTGATCAGCGGCCTGCGCGCCCCGCGCATCGGCGGCTGACGGCCGCGCGCCGCGGCGCGGGCTTCTGAGCCCGAGCGACCGGATTCTCGGCCCCGGCGCCCCGCCCCCACGACCTGGGGGCGGGGCGCCGGCCGTTTGGGAGCGGGGCGGCGCCCCGGGAGGCGACGGCGCTCGCCAGCGCAGACCCGCCGGTCGGGATCGGCGCCGATCCACCGGGCGAGGCGGTCGCGGCCTGGACACCCCGGCACCCGGCGGTTCCAGCGCCCGGGCGGAGGCGCCGGGGGGGCGGCCGCAAGCCGGCCAGCCCCCTCAGCCGCGGCCGGTCGGCCCGCCCCGTCGGCCCGCCCAGCGGCGCCCAGCGGCGCACAGCGGCCCCCTGGGGTCCGCCGACCGGCGGGAAGCGCGCAGTGGATCGTGCCGCCGTCCGGGGAGGGATGTCCCCCACAAGCGTGGGCTCGATCCGACGCGGGAGCTGCGCGCAGCGATCGAACCGCGTCCCAGGGAGCGGAAGCTCCCGGGACCGCGGGGCCGCCGCAGGGCGGCGAGGGCAGCGAGGGCGACGCAGGGCGGCCGGAACCGGCCTGCTCCCCGCGAACTTCGGGCGCCGCGGCATTTTTTTGGCGCACCATGGGGACGGGCCGCGTTCTTGGAGCTGAACAGCGCGCGCACCAGCTCCGCCGCGCCGCCGCAGGCCCATGCCCGTTAGCACCGCCAGCACCGACGAACCCGATCCCGAGGAGCTCGTGGCCCTCTTGCGCCGCGCCGCATCCGGCGACCAGGACGCCCGGGACGCCCTGGTGGAGGCGCTGTATGCCCACATGCACCAGGTCGCCCGGCTGCTGATGAAGAACCAGCCTTCCGGGCACACCCTGCAGGCGACCGGGCTGGTGGCGGAGTGTTACCTGCGGTTGTTCCGCCAGCAGAGCCAGGGCTGGAACGACCGCGAGCATTTCCTGCGCTGCGCGGCGCGGGCCATGCGCCGGATCCTGATCGACCACGCCCGCCGTCGCAAGGCCCGTCCGCACGAGAGCCGGCGCGAAGCGGCCGAGCTGGACGAGATCGAGCTCGAATACGAGCAGCGCGCCGTCGACATCGAGCAGCTCGGGGCCGCCCTGGACCGGCTGGCCGCTTTCGACCCGCAGATGGCCCAGGGCATCGAACTGCGCTTCTTCGCGGGCGCTACCGCGGAGGAGGCGGCCCTGGCGGTCGGGCTGCCGCAGCGCACATTCGAACGGCGCTGGCAGTCGGCGCGGGCCTGGCTGTTCAAGGAACTGCGGTGAACCCCGAGCGCTGGGAGCGGCTGCTTGAAGCCTTGGACGCCGTGCGCGGGCTGCCGGCGGACGAGCAAGCCGCCCGGCTGGACGGGTTGCTCGCGGCCGACCCGGAGCTGCTGGCGGAAGCCCGCGGCATGCTGGCCGCGAAACCCGGCAGCGATTTCCTGCGGCCGCTCGGGGAGTCGGCCCGCGAAGAGCCCAGCGCCGAGGGCCAGCGGCTGGGCGATTTCGAGCTTTTGGGCCTGATCGGCCGCGGCGGCATGAGCAGCGTCTACCTGGCGCGCCAGCTGCCCCTCGATCGGCTGGTGGCGGTCAAGCTGCTCGCCGCGCACCCGACCCTGGGCGAGGCCGAGATCGAGCGCTTCCACCGCGAAGCGCGGGCCGCCGCCCGCCTGCGCCACCCGGGCATCGTTCAGGTGCATGCCGACGGCCAGGCGGACGGGACCCACTGGTTCGCCATGGAGTACGTGCCCGGCCACGACCTGGGGCGCGAGCTCGATCTGCAGCGCTCCGGCGCGCTGGCGGCCGGCGCGGCGCCGGCCGCGGAGGGCACGCGCTTCCTGCCGCGCCCCGGGGAACCGAAGCACATCGCCACCGCGGCGCGCCTGTGCGCCGACGTGGCCGAGGCCCTGCAACACGCCCACCAAAGCGGCCTGGTCCACCGCGACGTCAAACCGTCCAACCTGCTGCTGCAGGCCGATGGCCGGGTGCTGCTCGGCGATTTCGGCATCGTCCAGGAGGGCGACCCGCGCGAGCGCACGCGCGGCGCCGGGCCGCTGGGCACCCCCTACTACATGAGTCCGGAGCAGGTCCGCGCGCAGCGCCTGCATATCGACCACCGCAGCGACATCTACTCGCTGGGGGTGGTGCTCTACGAGCTCTTGACCCTGGCGCGCCCGTTCGAGGGCCGCAGCCTGCTCGACGTCTTCGACGCGATCCGGACGCAACAACCCCGCCCGGTGCGCAGCCTGAATCGCCACGTGCCGCGCGACCTGGCCACGATCTGCCACAAAGCCATGAGCCGGCTGATCGAGGACCGCTACGCCAGCGCCGCGGAGCTGGCCGCCGACCTGCGCCGGTTCCTGGCCCACGACCCGATCCGCGCCCGGCCTCCGTCCCTGCGCGAACGCCTGCAGCGCCTGCTGATCGCCCGCCGCGCGCCCCTGCTGTGGAGCCTGGCGCTGGTGTGCGTCGCCGTGCTCGGGCTCTACGGCACGGCTCGCAGCGGACGCTCCGCGCGCCTCGCCCGGGCCACGCTCGAAGCCCGCGCCGAGGACGGCGCGCTGCTCCCCGGACGCTGGCTGCTGCGCCGGATCGACCCCATCGACGGCAGCCTCGCTGCGCCTCAGGTGCTGGCCAGCGGTCCGCGCCACCAGGCGCAGCTCGAACCCGGCTACTGCCGCTTCGTGTTCGAGTCGGACGAGTGCGGCAGCCGCAGCTACACCCGCGAGCTCACGGCCGGAGGGGAACTGCGGCTGTCCCCGGTCCTGCCGCGGCGCCGAGCCTCCCTCGAGGGCATGGTTTGGATCCAAGCTGGCGAGCTGGCGCTCGACGACCCGGCCGCCCCGCTGGTGCCCTACAACGGCCGGGGCATCGCGCTGCCGGGCTTCTGGATCGATGCCGCCGAGGTCAGCAACCGGGAATACCGCGCCTTCCTGGAGGCGAGCTGGCATCCGGCGCCGGACCATTGGCCCCTGCTGACCGCGGAGCACGACGATCTGCCGATCAGCAACATCGGCTGGCACGACGCGCGCGCCTACGCCGAATGGGCCGGCAAGCGCCTGCCTTCGATGCCGGAGTGGACCTTGGCGGCCGCGGGTCCGCAGCTGCGGCTCTACCCCTGGCCGGAGGATGGCGGCGGCCCGCGCGGCAACGTGCTGGCACCCCATGCCCCCGGCCCGAGCGGCAAACAACAGGCCCAGTACTTCCGCTATGTGCGGCCCGTGCGCAGCTTTCCCGAAGCGCGCTCGCCGGAGGGCGTGTTCCACCTGTTCGGCAATGTGGCCGAATGGACCGAATCGCTGCAGCCGGACCTGGAAGCGGACGGTTTTGTCCCCGTCCTGTGGCGCCGCATCGTCGCCGGGCACGCCTGGGACGCCGCGCGGGTCGGCCCCGGGCACACCCTGCGCACCCACGGATTCCTGGGGGTCAGCTCCGGGGATCGCGAGTTCAGCACCGGCTTCCGCTGTGTCGTCGATGCACCGGCGCCCTGACGCGCGAGCGCAGCACGGGAGCCCCGCACCCGACCCGACCCTGCCGCGCGCGCCATCGGCCGCAGGGGCGCCCCCGGCGCCGGCCCTGGCCCAGGCACCGAACCCGAGCACCCGGCGGCCGCCATCCGGCGACCGCGGAACCTGAACCACCCCGCACGGACGACACCATGAGCTTTCTGATCAAGCCGATCCGAGTCCTGGCCAGCAGCGGCAACGACGTGGACATCGCACCGCCGCCCGAGCTGGTCGAATACGCCCAACTGCTCACCGCGCGCGGTCCGCAGGAGACCGTGGTGAGCGGCGACAATCTGATGGACGTGGTCGCGCTGCACACCCTGTTCCTGCTCAAGCTGCGCGGCAGCGCCGGCCTGGAAGGTCTGGTGAATTCGAATCCCCACGCTCCCGCCCACGTGATCGACCCCCTGAATCCGCGCAAGTGGTATGCGCCGGGCGGCATCGTCGGCCTGGTCTACAACGTAGCCGGCAAGGGCTTCCTGGGCATCCGCACGGACTGATCCCATGGGAGTCGCCGTCTGGACGACGAAGTTCGACAACCAGAGCGCCGGGCTGCGCCGGGTGCGGGTGCGCTTCGCGCACTCGCGCACCCGGATCGCGGGCGTCGCGATCGAAGCCCCGGGAGCCAAGGTCCTCGAGCTGCGCCAGCGCGGACTCGATGCCCTGGGGAGCTTCGAGCCGGGGCAGACGGCCGCTGGGGGTTCGTTGCGCCTGCGCGTGGCCTATACGGGCGAAGCTCCGCGGCCGGTGAGCGTGCGCTACAGCGCCGCGCCCCAGCTGCTCGAGCGGCGTCACCTGCTGCAGCTCGAGGTCCAGGATGGCCAGGATGGCCAGGATCAAGCGCGATTCCGGGTCAGCGGCTGGAGCGTGCCCATGGAGACCGATACGGCCCTCGATGGGGACCCCGACTTCGATGCGCCCGCCCCCACGCCCGAAGAACAGGAGGCGGATCGGGTGGCCCAGATCAAGGCCCTGTTCGACGCCCGGGACACGGCCAACTCGAAACTCTGCCAGGCGCTGCGTTTCTTCGCGGCCCTCGACCGACAGACCGATCCGGACCTGGCGCCGGCGACCTACGCCAGCCTGTGCGTCCCGCTGATGCCGTCCCTGTGGCTGCGGGTGGAAACCCGGGCGGCCGCCGCCCGGATCAGCGGGCCCGCACAGCCCCAGGGCCTGGTCCCTGTGCTGCGGCCGGCGATGCTGGTCCTGCCGCTGTTGGTCGGGGTCTCCAACCTGTTCCGCGCGCTGAAGGACTCGATCTATCCGCTGGAGGGCCCGGAAGGGCTCGCCTGGGCCTTCGAGCTGTTCGCTTCCGGGCGGCTGGCGACCCACCATCCGGATCTGGCGACGCACCGCGCGCTCAGCACCCACGGGGTGCCCGACAGCCTCAACTACCTGATGTTCGCCGAGCTGGGGCTAGCTTGCCTGGAGGCGGACACCGGAGTCGACGCGGACCTGTGGAGTGCGCTGCTGCCCACCCTGGTGGCGACGAGCGCCTTCTTCCTGGTGCGCGACCCAGCCACGGGCCAACCCGGGGGCTTGCTGGGCGACACGGAGCGCCTGCTGCCGATGGCCGCGGTGACCACGATCCGGGCGACGCTGCTCGAGGCGCTCGCCACGCGGGCGGGCGAGCGGCGCGAACTGCTGGAGGAATACTTCGGTTATGTGGCCGGCCAGCTGATGCCCTCCGGCGCGGGCAGCCCGAGCTATGGCGGCGTCGGCCTGCGGCCGATCCAATTCCCGCCGCAGCTCGAGCGCGAAGAGCTGCGACGGGCCAGCAGCGCCGCCGGCAGCCTGTGATCCGAGTTCGGGAGGCCGCACGCGAACCGGCCCCCGCGCGACGGCCGGGGCCTGGGTCCGCCGCCCGCTCCAGGCGGCGCGCCGCCCCGTCCCGCTCAGCCGCTCACTCGTGGCTGCTGAGCTGGGGGGCGCGGCTGTATTCGCTGCCCGCGGCCTCGCTGAGCCAGCCTTCGGCGCGCAGCAGGGCCAGCACCCGGCGGCGCACCTCGTCGCGGATCGAGCGCACCTGATCCAGGCCCTGGCCCTTGGGATCCGGCAGGGGCCAGTCCATCACCCGCAGGCCGGGCACCGAGGGGCACTTGTCGCCGCAGCCCATCGTGATCAGCAGCTGGGCCGTGCTGGCCAGGTCGCGGGTCAGGCGCTGGGGCCGCGCGGCGGACAGGTCGATGTCGAGCTCGGCCATCACCGCCTGGACCTCGGGGTGCACGTGATCGGCGGGCGAGGTGCCGGCCGAGATCGCCCGCGCGAGCTTGGGGTCGGCCAAGCGGTTCAAGAAAGCTGCCGCCATCTGCGAGCGGCCGGCGTTGTGCACACAGGCGAACAGGACGGTCTTCATGGGAGGGTGGGTGGGCGAGGGACTGGGGACGGGCCCGGCGATCCAACGGGCCAGGGGGGCGCCTGCGGCGGCGCCCAGGGCCTGGGCGATCCAAAAGGCCGGCACATCCGCGAGGCGGATGCCGGCGAAGCTGTCGCTGGCCGCGCGGGCCAGGGTCACGGCCGGGTTGGCGAAGGCGGTCGAGGCCGTGAACCAATAGGCCGCGGTGATCGTGGCCGCCACGGCCAGGGGCGTGGCGTCCGGCCGGCGGCGCGAGCACAGGCCGATCACCAGCAGCAGGGTGAAGCTGGCGAGGGCCTCGCTCAGCCAGAGCTCGGGCCCGCTGCGAACGCGCCCGGAGGCCTGAATCAGCGGCAGCCCAAACATGGCTTGGGCGGCCAGGGTTCCGAGCCAGCCGCCGCCGAACTGGGCCGCGGCGAAGCGCAGGGCCGCGCCCGGCCGCAGGCGGCCCTCGAAGGCCGCCGCGGCGCTGACCAGGGGATTGAAGTGCGCCCCGGAGATCGGGCCGAAGCTCAGGATCAAGGCCAGCAGGGCCGCCCCGGTGGCGAGGGTATTGGCCAGCAGCGCCAGGGCCTGCTGACCGGCGGCCAAGCGCTCCGCCATGATCCCGGAGCCGACCACGGCGGCCACCACTAGGGCCGTGCCCAGGGCCTCGGCCACCCAGGCGCGGGCGTCGCTCCCGGTCTCCGCAAGCGGGAGGGGATTCTGGCCTTGTCGAACTTTCGACATGGGATCACCCTCGCTGGGTTCCATCGCCGGAGCAATTCAAGAAACTGCGAAGGCCCGGTCAATGCTGCACGCTGCGGAGCGTCCCGGTCCGCGCTCGGATCTAGGCCTGCGCGGGGTTGCCGGTAAGGAAGGTGCTTATCGCCGCGGGAGCGAGACCGAGGGCGTCCCCGCCTCCCGCCGGGCCAGGCCCCTGGCCATGGGCCGCTGCGCCGGCCGCGCCGCTGGCTTGGGGAGTGCTGCTGGGAAGGACCGCGGCATCAGTCTCCCCCGCAACCACCGCACCCGCCGCCCCCGCAGCTCGAGCCCCCGTCGCTGGAGCCGCTGTCGCTGGAGCCGCTGTCGCCGTAGCCGGTGGGTCCCGTGGTGGTGCACGCGGAGCCGCCGTCGATGGCCAGCACGGGCTGGGCGGCGCGGTGCACGGCCTCGAGGGGCCCGCCGATCAGGACCCCGGTTCCGAACAGGGCCACCGCCAGGGCCGGATCGGGGCCGGGCTCGGGCGCGCCCAGGCGCCGCAGCGCCCGCCGCGCTGGGCGGGAGCGCTGGCGCAGCTCGGCCAGGGCGCGCCGTCCCGCGGCGGTGGGGCGCGGCCGGGCGGCGGATTGGGTCAGCGCCAGGGCCAGCCCGCCCCCGACCAGCAGCTCGAGCAGCAGGTAACCGACCGGGTGTCCCGTGGCCAGCCCCTGCGCGCCGCGGGCCGCGGCCAGCAGGGCCAAGCCCGCGAAGGCGACGGCGAAGGGTCCGGCGACCTCCGGAAGACCCCGGGCCGGCCGCCACAAGCCGGCCTCGGCCAGCTCCGGTTCGAGGGTCAGGGGAGCGGCCGCGAAGCCCCTCCAGGCGGACTCGAGCCCGCCGGGAAGCAGGCGCAGCAATTCGCTTTCCGCGGCGGAAAGCGGCCGACCGGCCTGCAGCTTGGGGAGCGCACCGGGCGCGGGCATGAAGCCCGCGCCGCGGGGCTCGATCAGCCCGCGGCCGAGCAGGCCGGTCAGCGCGGCGGCGAAAGCCGAGCGCGCGCCGCCGGCGAGCCAAGCGGCCCGGATCGGGTCGAGGAAGCGCAGGGGCGCCGTGGGCACCGGCTCCGGCCGCGCCGTGAGGTAGAACCCGTAGGCGGCCAGAGCGACCAGCCACAGGGCGGCGTAGAGCAGCAGGAAACTCGGTCCGTCGAGATCGAAGGGAAAGAACATCGCGGGCATCGGGATTCAGGTCCAGCGCTGCCCCAGGAACGCCACCGCGAGCGCCGCCGCGGCGGCCAGGACCAGCGACCAAGCCGCGAGCGAACGGGGCACGAGCAGCACGCGGCGCCGATCGACGCTGACGAAGCGCTGGCCGAAGCGCTCCGCCGGCGGGGGCCAAAAGCGCGCGGGCGGTTCGGCGCGGAACACGCGCCGGTAGGCCTCCAGGGTCTGTCGGTACTGTGCCAGGTAGCGCCTAGCCTGCGCGGATCCACCGCGGGTCGGACCATGGTGCAGGGTCAGGCCGAGCACCCGCGGGCAAAGTTCCTGCCAATAGCTTTGCGTGTAGACGAGGTGCAGATGCCAGACCGCGTCGACCTCGTTCGAGGGCGTCACCGGGTGGCCGGCGCGGCAGGCCAGGTACAAAAAGCGCAGATACTCGAACCAAGCGGCGCGGGCGTCCGCCAGGCTCCAACCCGCCTGTTCGCGGGCGAGGCGAGCGAGGAAAGGCAGCTCGACCCCGGGGCCATCGATGCGGAAGTCGAGCAGCCGCCGCCACAGCGCGGCGTCGAATTCGGCCGCACCGGCTTCGACCCGAGCCGTCCGGTCCCCCGCAGCGCGGTCCCGTGCAGTGCTGTGCGGCACCGTGCGGTTCGGCACCGCACGGTTCGATGCGGCTGGATGCGCCTTGGCCTCGAGCCGGGGGTCGCTGGCCCCGGCGCGGACCTCGAGCGCTGCCATCGGCAGCGCGGCGGGCGCGGGTTCAGGCCCCCCGTCCGGTCCCGGCGATCCCGCGGCGGGCGGATCGAGAGGCGGCCGGAGCGCATCGGCTTGCGGCGAGCCCCCGAGCACCCGGCCGCCCGATCCGGCTCCGCCGCGCGCCCGCGGGGCGGCCGCGGGGCCGGGCGGCGCTGCGCCGGTCCGCAGCGCGGGCGGGCCGTGGTTGTTCTTCGCGGTCTGGGCCATGGGCGCCCGGGGCGCGGGCACGGCGAGCTAACGCCGCTCGCCCCGCAGGATTTCGGGCCGGGCGGGATCGCCGCGTGAATCCTCCCGCCAGGCCGCTCCGGGGCCGGGACTCACGGGCGGAACCCGGGACCACCCTGCGGGATCAGCGCCGCGGGCCGGGCGCCGGGGCACCCCCGCGCTTGCGGTCCGCAGGAGCCCCCAAGACCGGCGCCCCGCTCGCGCGCGGCGCAGCCGCGCGCCTCAGGCCCCCGGGCGCGGCCGGCCTGCGATCGCGTCGGTTCCTCCCGAGCCGCGCTGCGGTTCGATCGGACTGCGCTGCTGCCCCTTGCCAGCATCCTCGCGGCCCGAGCGACCGGGGTCGCGGCGGGGTGGCTGCTGCGGGCGAGCCGGGGGCTGGGGTACGCCAGGTCCAGGGCCGCTCTGTCGCCCGGTTGCCGAGCGGCTGTTGGTCGGCGGTCCCGGGCGCCAGTCTCGAATCCCCAGGCCGCTGGCGCTGCCAGCGGCTGACCCGCTTCCTTCCCGGGAGGGGCAGAGCCCGAGGCGCTCGATGGGCACGGTCGCGGCACAGGGGGAAGCCCATGGCTGCGGGCCGCTGTGGGGACAGGCCGCGCGCCACCTGGCCCGTGTCCCCTGGATCGCTCCTCCCCCCGGGAACCGACGCGGCGCTAGAGTCGGGCCATGCGACGCTGGCCCACGCTGATCGTGCTGCTCTGCTTGGGCGGACTGATCGTCGCCACGGCCACTCGGCGAAACCAAGCGCACGGCGGCCCGGCCCTGGGGCCGCCGCCGGCGTGGGCGGCACCCCAGCGCGGCGCCGCGGAGATCGAGTCGGTGCGCGAGTCGGTGGCGAGCGCAGCGGTCGGGATTTCCGTCCAGCGCGAGCCTTTGCAGGCAAGCCCTTCCGAACCGGGAACCGCAGGCGTGGGGGTCGTGAGCTCGGCTTCAACTGGGCGCGGACTCCGGCTGCGACTGATCAACCCGAGCGGGCAGACGCTGAACGGGCGCTCCTTCCGGCTGTCCGCGTTGGTCGGCCCGGTGAGCGATTCGGTGAAGGTGGAATACGGCACAGCCCGCAGCGACCCCGAGGGGCGAGCCCTCTTCCCCCTGCCGGCGGATTCCGCCGGAGACCTGCGCCTGCTGAAGGTCACCGAAGTCGGGCGCGAAGCCTACGGCTGGTTGGAGGGCCTGGAGGTGCCGATGCAAGGCAGCTTCGATGCTGGCGACGTGGTGGTGGCCGAACCGCGCGAGCTGCATCCCGAACCGATCCTGACCGGCAGGGTCGTCGACGAACACGATCAGCCGATCCCACAGGCCGTGGGTGCCTTGTCGGAGATCTACACGACCCATTCCGGGGAGCTGCTCGACCCCACCCCGCGCCGACCGTGGACTTGTCAGGTGGTCGTGGAAGCGGACGGTGCCTTCAAGGCCTATGGCCCCCTCGATCGCAACGTCGATGCGTGGTTCTGCATGTATGCGGAGGGTTTCGAGGAGCACATGGGATCATGGCTTTCTCTGCCGCGGTTCGATCTCCAGGTCGTCCTGCCGCGGGTGGTTCGCCTGCGCGGCATCCTGCGGGTTCCCGCCGCCGGGCCGCCGCTGACCGAATACGGGGTATGGATTTCTGGCGAGAACGGCGGCATAGGCATCTCCCCGGACGCCGAGGGTCGCTTCAGCGCGATCGGCAACACCAGGAGCTTGGAATTCTCCGTCACCCATCCGGGACTCGGCGTCCAGCTCTATCGCGAGACCTTCGCCATCAGCCCCCAGTGCGACGGCGACATCGGCGTGATCGACCTGCGCTCCGATCTGTGGGTGGTCGACCTCGAGCTGATCGACAACGAAGGCCAGCCCCTGGCCGACCGCGAGGTGACCATCCGCCTGGGCGCCGGTCTCGGGCATGCGGATGGGTACCGCACGGACGGCGCGGGGCGCTTGTTGACGGTGCTGCCGCGCAGCGTCCAGGAAGCGGAGATCGGCCTGAAAAACCAGACGGCCCTGCCCGTGAATCTCTCAGCTTTGCCGAGCGAGCTGCGCCTGCCCTGAAGTCCAGGAGGCCAAGCGTGGTCCCTGGACACCGCGGCTGGGCCAAGAAAACCCGCCAGCAGCACGCCCCGAGGGCCAGAGCGAGGAGCCACGCGGGCAGTAAAGCAGCGGATCCCCTGCGATCGCTGCGGAGCCGCTCCGAGGCCGCAAAAGCAGATCCTCGCTCAGCGCCGATCCCGGGCGGTGTGGCCGGCGGACTTCGGCCCATGGGCAGCGGACTGGTTGGGATGGCGAGCCGGGCGCAGCCCGACTCGCTGGGCGCTCAACCTGTCATCGCGCGGCAGCCTCGGCGCGGGGCCTGCCGACGACCACGATGTGGAAGCCGAGCAGCGACAGGCCGGGCACGGCGCACAGCAGCCGGTCGAGGCGGATGAAAAAGCGCGTGATCCAGGCGTTGCCGGGCACGAAGCGCAGCACGCCCAGGTGGTCGGGGAAGCCGGCGAAGACGTAGGCCAGGACGCCGTACTTCTTGACCGTGTGCATCTCGAAGCCGGCGCGCTGGCACAGCTCGAGGATGCCCTTGCGCGTGAAGCCCTCGTCGCCCTCGTCGAAGTGCTTGGATTTCTTGTAGAGGATCTTGCGCGCCAGGCGGATCAGCGGGTTGTCGTTGCAGGGCTCGCTCATGATCAGCACCCCATCCGGCTTGAGCGCCCGCCGGCAATGGGTCAAGAAGCCGACGTGGTCGCGGGTGTGGTGCAGGGAGCCCTTGCAGAAGACCACGTCGAAGCAGCCCGGCCGGAAGGGCAGCTTTTCCGCGTCGCCGGTGACCAGGCGCGCCCCGGGCACGTACTGGTCGCTGACCTTGAGCATGGCGTGGCTGATGTCCAGCCCGATCGAACCGGGGTGGCGCTGCTCGAGCTCGGCCAGGAAAAAGCCCGTGCCGCAGCCCAGGTCCAGGATGCGGCGCGCTCCGGCGGGCACGTGCCGGATCATCTCGGCGTGCCAGTCCTGCTGGAACAGGCGCGAGAACTCGAAGCTGTAGCGATAGGCGTAGCGCGGGGCGAGCTCCTTGTGCAGCTCGATCTGGGCGCGCGCGTTGGCGCTGGGGGCGGTCGCTTGGGCCACGGCAGGCGGGGTCACGGGGATCCCCCGAGTCTACCCCCCCGCGGCGCCGCGGCCCGCGGGCGGCGCCGGCGGCGGAGCGCTCGGCCGGCGGGCGATTCCCATCCACAGATGGCCCAGGAGGCCCAGCAGGACCACGTTGGCGAGCTGCACCAGGTGGGCGGCCACGCCCGAGGCCAGCGCCACGTCCCCCGGCACGCCCAGCAGGCCGAAGCCGATCTTCCAGCCGGCCTCCTGGGTCCCGAAGCCAGCGAACCCGTTGACCGGCAGCAGGTTGAACAGCACCGCCAGGCTCGAGCCCAGGCAGGCCTCGAGATAGCCCATGTCCCCGGGCAGACCCGTGCCGCGGGCCAGGACCGCGTAGAACTGGAACACCAGCGCCCAGATCGCCGCGGTGAGGAGCCAAGCCAGGGCCAGTCGGGGCCCGGCCGCCGCCAGGCGCAGGGCAGCGATGCCCTCCCCCGCCTTGGCCGATAGCCGCGCCCCGAAGGGGTGGCTCTCGAGGCCGAGGCGCCGCAGCAGGGCCTGCAGCAGCCGCGCGGGCCGGTCGGGCACCGCGGCCAGGCCGGTCAGGGCCAGGCCGCCGAGCAGCGCGGCGGCGCCCACCGCGGCCATCCAGGGGGCCTGCGGGAAGCGCCCGCGGAGCGCGAGCAGAATCGCGCCCATGGCGGCGCCCAGCACGGCCAGGTCGAGCAATCGCGAGACCAGCAGACTGGCCAGCCCGCGCGCGGCCGAGAGGCCGGTCAGGGAGCGCAGGTAGACGACCAAGGTGGCCTCGCCGGTCTTCGCGGGCAGGACGTAGGAGGCCAGGTTGTGGGCCGAGGAGCAGGCCAACATCGCCAGGGATCCGGGGCGGTGCCCGGGCGGGATCAGCACCTGGTAGCGCAGGGAGCGCACCCCATGGATCGCCAGGTGCACGGCCAGGGCGGTCCAATAGGTGCGGGCCTCGAGCCCGCGCAGGGCCTGCGCGAGCTCCGCGGGGCCCACGCCGCCCCAGGCGAACAGCAGCCACAGGAGCGCCGCGGCGACCGCCAGGCTGAGCAGGAATCGCCGCAGCAGCTTCACGCAGCTCAGGGCAGGAAGCGGTACTGCCCGCCCGACTGGCGCGCCAGGCCCTCGAGCACCCCCAGGCGCAGGCCGAAGGCGATCGCGTGCACGCGGATGCCGCGCCAGCGGTTGCGCGCCGCAAAGGTCTTGAGGATCGCCGCGGGCTGCACCAGGCCTCCGGCCGTGGGCTCCCCATCGGAGAGCACCACCAGCGTGTCGACCTCCTCGAAGCCGAGCGCGCGCTCGAGCGCGTCCCACAGGTTGGTCTGCGAGCCAGGCCGCAGGCGGGCCACGAAATCGAGCGCTTTCTTGAGCCGCCCCGGGCTGGCGGCCTCGGGGCCGCGGCCGAAACTGCGCACCGTGGAGTCGAAGGTGACCACTTCGAAAGCCACGGACTCGGGCAGGGCCTGCAGCGCGCGGGCGAGCTCGGCCTTGGCCACCTCCATGCGCGAGGCCCCGCGCAGCTCGGGATCGGTGGTGGTGCCATCGGGCGAGGTCGGCTGGGCCATCGAGCCCGAGACGTCGATCACGAAGACGATGCGCTCGCCGCGCAGGCGGATGCCGAAGAACTCGCTGCTGCCGGTGCTGGCTTCCTCGGCCAGGTCGGCCCGCGTGGCGCGGATCTCCGCCGCGCGCTCGGGGCTGGTCGGCACCAGGCCGCGGCCGCGTTCGGCGTACCAGCGCGCCCACAGTTCCGGCACCTCGCCGAACGGCTGTCCGCTGAGCTCGCCCAGCAGCGCCACGGCGTCCGGCAGCACGCGCGGGCCGAAGCGCGGCAGGGCCGCCACCAAGAGCTCGATCGATTCGGGCCGGCGCAGGCGTTCGAGGGCGCGCAGGGCGGCGAGTTGGTCGGAGAAGTCTGCGCTGGAGAGGGCGCGCTCGAGCTCGGCGCGCGGCAGGTGGCCGACCTCCGCGAGCTCCCCGAGGGCCGCGCGCACCAATTCCGGGCGCCGCTCGCGGGCCGGCAGGCCGCGCAGCCATTCGGCCAGCTTGGCGTCCCCCGCGTAGCCCTCGGAAGCCACCGAGAGGGCCAGGCCGGCCAGGTAGGGATCCTTGAGGCGCGCGACCAGGGCGGGCAGACCCGCGGGGCCCTTGGCGCGCGCCAGGGCCAGCACGGCGCGCTCCTGGACCGAGAGGGCGCGGTCGTCGAGGCACTTGTCGAGGGCCCCGGCCAGCTCGGGGAAAGCTCCGGCGCCGAGGGCGTCCAGCCGGAACAGGCGCTCGAGGCCCTCGCACTTGGCCAGCCCATCCCCGGCCAGGGAGGCCACGCGCCCATCGGCGGCGGCGCCGAGCTCCGCGGCGAAGTCGACCGCCGTGCGGCGATCGCGGGCGTGGCGTTCGTTGTTGGGCTCGAAGTCCTCGAGGTGCAGGGCCGCCAGCGCGGCCTCGAAGGCCTGACCCAAGGCCTCCTCGGGGCCCGCAAGCGCCCAGGCGCGCCCGGCTGCGGCGCGCTCCGCCGGCTCGAGGCTGGGGTCGAGGAAGGTGCGCTGGCAGCGCCCCACGGCGTCGGCCTGGCCGCGGCGCAGCCATTCGTCGAGCGCCAGGATGCGGATCGCCGGCTGCTTGTCGTCCAGGGCCGCCTCCAGGGTCCCTTCGGGCAGCCGAGAGCGGCTGGCGGCGAACAGGCGCTCGCGCAGTTCGGGCAGGTTCTCGCCGCGCTTGGCGGCCGGAATCCGCTGGTCCCACGCGCCGCGCGCGCTGGAGAGCAGGGCCGGCGCCAGGCTCAGCAGCAGCTCGGGATCGCTGCCGATCAGCGCCTCGAGGGCCGCGGCGCGCAGCTCCGCGGCGCCGCGCCCGAGCAGGCACTCGGCCAGCCGCTCGCGGGCCGCCGGCCCGAAGCGCGCCAGGGCACCCGCGGCCGCGGCCTGCTCGCGCAGATCGCTGCGCGCCTGCTCGAGCCGCGCCGTGAGCAGCGCCTCGACCTCCGCGGCGAGCCCGGGCTCGGCCTCCGCGAAGCCCCCCAGGGCCGCCAGCAGGCGGGCGCGGGTCGCCGCGCTGCGCAGGCGCCCCAAGCTCTGCTGAAACCAGCTCCAGGCGCTGGGCGACCGGCTCGCCGCGAGCTCGATCAGGCTGGCGCCGGAGACGAACTCGCCCTGCTCGTCGGCGGCGGCCAAGAGCTGCTCCAGGGACGCCTGCGGTTCCTGGCTCCGGATCGGCGCGGCGGCGGCCTTTGCGGGCATCGACAGGAACAGCGCCAGCAGCAGGAGCGACCAGGGCGCGAGCCAGGCCCGCGGGCCCGCGCCCCGGAGCCGACCCTGCGCACCGGCCCGCCCCGGGCCCCCGCGGCGGCGCGCGGGGCCCCGCACGGCGCCGCTCCGCCCGCGGCAATCCCCGGGCCGCTGGCGGCCGATCGCAGCGATCGGCGCCAGCGGCGCAAAGGCCTCGCCTGCGCTCACGGGATGAACAGGCTCGTGCCGCCGGAATCCAGCGACAGCCACTGCAGGATCGGCAGATCGAGGCCCACGCGCACGGTGTGGATCTTGACCCCGCGGTCGCGGTTTTGCCCCTGCACCCAGCGCCGGATCGCGGCCGCTTCGATGATCTCGCCCACCGAGGGCTCCCCGTCGCCCAGGAAGATGACCGTGTCGACGTCGGGGTCGAGCAGCGCGGTCTGGATCCCGCCGAACAGGTTGGTGCCCCCGGAGGGCACCAGCTTGGCGACGTGCTCCTTGGCCTGCTGGATCACCTCCGGCGTGGCGCGCTGCAGGGCTTTTTGCCAGGGGCGCGGCTTGTCGGAGAAGGTCACGATGTTGAACAGCGCGTTGGGGTCGAGCCCGTCGAGGGCCTTTTCCAGCTCGGTCTTGGCCGCCTCCATGCGCGTCGGCCCGGTCATGCCGGCGTATTTGCCGCGCGTCTTCTCCTCCATCGAACCGGAGGTGTCGATCACGAAGCAGACCCGGTGCGATTCGATGCGCAGGCCGAAGAAGCGCGTGCCGGTGGTCTCGTCGAGCGAACGCTCCTTCTGCTCCTCGACCAGCTTGTCCAGCTCGGCCTGCGTGATCAGCGCCGGAGGCTCGCTCAGCTGGGCATGCCAGTTCTTCCAGGCGCCGGCGTTCTTGCCGTAGGGCAGGCCGGTCAGGCGGAACAGGATGTCGGTCAGTTCGCGCGCCATGCGCCCGCTCTCCTGCTGCAGCTGGGCCACGATCCAGCCCACGCCTTCCGGCAGGCGCAGCACCTCGACCCCCTGGGCGGCCGCCAGGCGCGTCGACCAGGTCGGGGAGCTCAGGGAGGTCTCGAGCAGCTTGGCGGCCTGCTCGTCGCGCAGCCGCACCAGCTCGCCCAGGGCCGCGTTGCGCAGGAACTCCGCTTCGCCTTGGGCGAAGCCGCGCAGGCGTTCGGCCCAGGCCGGATCGGTGCCGCGCAGGGTCGAGAGCGCGCGCAGGAGCGCCGAGAGCTCGACCGGGTCCTCGAGCTTGTCGATCGCCTTTTCGAGCGGCTCGACCGAGCTCTGTTGGCCGCGCTTGGCCAGTTCTTCGATGGCGGCAGCGCGCACCGCAGCATCCTTGTCGCGCAGCAGTTTCTCGAGCGCCGCCACCAGTTTGGCATCGCCATACCCGGTCAAGGCGCGGATGCCGAACTGCAGCTCCTCCGGCTTGCCCTTGCCGAACTTCTTGGCCAGCTTCTCCTTTTGCTCCTCGCTGGCGCGCGCCGCGAAGATCGCCGCCAGGCCGCGGCGCAGGTCGCTGGGGGTCTCGAAGTGCAGCGCCACCGAGAGCAGCGCCTCGCCGAATTCCTCGGCCTGCTGGCGCATCAGCCAATCCGCGGCGGCTTCGCGCACCGCCACCGGCTGGCCGCCGTCGCCGAAGACCTTCTGGGCCAGCTCCTTGGTCTCGGGCACGTCGCGGCGCAGCATCTCGGCCACCGCGGCCCGACGCACCTCGGCATCAAAATCCCCCGCGGCTTCCTGCAGGTCCTTGACCTCGAGGTCCGACACCAGCGCGGCGAAGGCCAGCGCGCGCACCTGGCTCAGGTCCCAGGGCCGCTTGGCTTCCTCCGGGGAGAGCTTGTCGTCTTTTTTGGGCTTTTTCTTTTCCTTGCCATCTTCATCGGCAGCATCCCCCTTCCACAGGCGCCGGTACCAGCTGCGATCCTCGGCCGTGGGCGACTTCACGTGCCGCCGCATGGCGCCGATGCGCAGGTCGTCGGCGGCTCCCGAGTCGACGATCATCGCCAGGAATTGCCGCCCGATGCGCTCGGACTTGGCCAGGGAGTCGAGCGCCGCCTGGCTGACCTCCTCGCGCTCGCTGGTGGTGGCCAGGTCCATCAGGGCCTGCATCGCGTCCTGCTCGACGCCGCCGACCCCCGAGAGGCGCCAGAGCTGCTTGGCCAGCCGCAGTCGGCCGCCGTCGCTCTTGAGCTGCGGCAGGCCCTCGAGCAGGATCCGGCAGTACTTGGCGTCCCCGCTCTTGGCCAGACGGGCGATCACCTCGGCGGCCGCCCGGTCGCCGTCCTGCTGGAAGGTCTTGGCGTCTTCATCGAGGCTCGGCGTCTTGGCGGCGCCCTGGGCGAGGGCCGGGGCGGACAGCCCGGGGCCGAGCAGCGCCAGCAGCAGGGCCGCGAAGAGCGCCAGGCAGCGCGCCAGGGCCGGGCGGTCCGGGGAGGGACGGGACGGCGGGGTCGGACGGGAATTCATCGGGCGGATGGGTGCGACGCCGGTTGGAAACGGGGGATCCGGGGCCCAGAGGCTACGGCGCGCGGGGCGGGCCGGCAGCCCCGGCCCGGGCGGAAACCGTCCCGGGGCTGGTCGCAGAGGCCCGCGGCCCGCCGGCCGGGCTCAGCCGCGAGCCGAAGCCGGTCGATAGCCGGCCTCCCACCCCCATCGAATCACCCGTGGACGAAGCGCAGACCCGCCCGGAACTCCTCTCCGATGCCCCCCTCCACCCGGAGCGGGCCCGGCTGCTGCTGCAAAAGCTGCGCGACCTGAATCTGTGCGCCGAGCGCATCGAGGTGGGCCCCGGCACCGCCGTGGAGCTGCTGGGCTGCTCCTCCCTCGACCAACCGGTCGAAGGCGGCCTGCGCTATCGGGTGCGCTGCGGCGACGGGCAGCAGGAGGCCCTCGAATTCGGCTTGGAGTCGGCCGGCCTGCGCCTATGCCGCAGCAGCGCAGGCCGCCCCGAGGAGGCCCAGCGCATCCTGCTGCTCGGCAACGGCAGCGGCCCCCTGACCGCCCCGGAACTGAAGGCCCGCATCGACCCGGAGCAGGCCGGCCCCCGGGAGATGACCCACTTCCTGCGCCGCCTGGTGCGGCTGGCCTACGGGCCGAACTGAGCCGGCGGCGCGGGCCGCAGGCGGCGCTCCGCAGGCCTGGCTCCCCGGACGCGCGCTCGAGGGGCCGGGACCCCGGGGCGGCCCAGGGGGGCGCGCCCGCACCGGACCGTAGGGCGGTCCGGGCGGCCCCCGGGACGGGCCGGGCCGGGGGTGGTTTCGGCCCCGGGAAGCTGGGCTTACCCCCCCTGGACCACGGCCCGCCGCGCTGCGCAAGGGTGCCGCCGGCCGCGCGGGCGGCGCCCGCCCCGGCCCGCGCGGCCGGGGGGGCCGCAAAAAGCGAGCGCTCGGTCCGGGTCGGCCGGTTTTCTGCATTCGGGTGGATACGCGGCCCGCGGTCCGGGCGCACACAATCTAGACATGCTCGACTCCCACCTTGCCGAGGGCACCCGCAGCGCTTCGACAGCCCCCGAGACCCTGCGCGAAGCCTGGGGCGATCTGTTCAGTCTGAACAACGAGTTGGTGCGCAGCCGGGTGCGGCGCGCGCTGCGCGGTCAGCGCCTGTGCCCGTTCGAGGTCGAAGGGCTGTGCCACGAAACCTGGATGAACGCCCTGCGCTGCTACCCCGGGATGCCCTCCTGGCCCCAGGGGGACGTGCATCGCATGCTTTCGACCATCGCGCGCAACGCGGTCTACGGCTACCTGCGCAAGGGCAACCACGCTACGGAAGAGCCGTCTCCCAATGAGGAGGGCGAGTCGCTGCTCGATTGGATCGCGACCGAGGAGGACCTGCCCTTCAAGGTGGCCAGCCGCGATGAGCAGGTCTTCATCCTGCGCGAGTGCCTGCTGATGCTCGATCCGAGCGAGCGCGAACTGATCCATGAGCGCTACTTCAAGCAGGCCACCTTCGAAACGCTGGCGCAACGCCAAGGGGTCGACGAATCGACGCTGCGCAAACGCTGCCTCAAGGCCCAGGAGCGGCTGCGCTGCCTGCTGATCGAAAAGGGCCTGTCCCTATCGCAAATCTCCCGCACGCGCGGCGCATGACCCACAGCGGGCACAGGCCGCCCAAGGGCGGTGACTCGCCGGCGCCCCCGAGTTTCGGGGCCGGCATGGCCGCGGTCTTCCGGCAGATGCCCCAGCTGGGGGCCGAGCTAGCGGGCTATCGACTGCTCGAATCGCTGGGACGCGGGGGGCAAGGCGAAGTCTGGAAGGCGGAGCCACGCGGCGGCGGGGCCCCGGTGGCCCTCAAGCTGCTGCATCAGCTGCGCCACCAACAGCAGGGCCGCGAGGAGGCTCACAAGCGCATGCTCGAGGTGATCGCCCGGGCGCGCGAGGTCGTGCACCCGAACCTGGTGCGGATCCTCGACTTCGGCCGCCTGGACGACATGCTCTGGGTGGCGCAAGAATTCGTTTCCGGCGGACGCGACCTGTCCAAGGAGATCGCCGACCAGGCCGCGGGCCGCAACCTCGAGCCCGGGCGCTTCCAACGCGCGGCGCGCTGGATGGAGCAGGTCGCAGCCGGCGTGTCGGCCCTGCACGAAGCCGGAATCCAGCACGGCGATCTCAAGCCGGCCAACGTGTTGATCGATCCGGCCGGCCAGGCCAAGGTCGCGGACCTGGGGCTGGCGCGCGTGCTGCAGGCCGGCGGCGGCAGCCTGCTGGACGGGCAGACCTTCGCGGGCACCGCGCTGTACGCGGCCCCCGAGGCGCTGCTCGAGCGGCCCGACCAGCGCGACGTGCGCTGCGACGTCTACAGCCTCGGGGTGATGCTCTACGAGCTGTGCGCCCTGACGCGCCCGATGCGGTCGCTGCGCCTGGGCCAGGTCGCCCAGGGGGCGCTCGAGCGCACGCCGGCCCCGCCAGAGGCCCCCGATCGGGTGCCCGAACCCCTGGCGCGCATCGCCATGCGCTGCCTCGAGCCCAACCCGCGCTGGCGCTACCGCTCGGCGCTCGAGCTGTCGAGCGAGCTGAAGCGCTACCTGCGCGGCGAGGAGCCCCAGACCCCGCCCGTGACGGTGTTCACGCGGCTGTACCGCTGGGCGCGGGAGCTGCCCGGTCGGCCGCGGGAGGCGCGCGTGCTGGGCGCGGCCTCGCTGCTCGTGGGTCTGGCCGGCTGGCAGGTCCTGGAGCGCGAGTGGCGCCGCGAGCGGGGCCAGGTCCGCGAGGAGCTGCTCGCGCTGTGCCAGGCCGCGGCGGACAGCAGCGGCTTGGCCGCGGTTCCCCTGCAGCGCGGCCGGCTGGAGGCGACCCTGGCCCTGGCGCGCGAGTCCCTCGCGCAAGAGCCGCATCCGCTGCTGCGGGAAGCGCTCTCCGCGCCGCTCTTGCAGACCGAGGGTCGCCGACCGGTGTGGGGCCTCGAACGGCGGCTCGCGGCCTGCCTCGAGGCGGAACGCTGGTATCGCGAAAAGGGCGGCGAGGAGCGCTGGAACGAGGTGCGCTTGGCCTTGGCCCGGGATCGGCGCTTCGCCGGCCAGGTGCCCAAGGCCGAACCGGACCTGTTTCCGCTCGGAAAGGACGAGCGCTCGGGGCTGTTCGAGTTTTGGCTGGTCCAGTCGGGCTCCATGCCCCTGCGCACCCCGGACGGGCAGCTCGAATGCCGCCCGGAGGACGGCCTGGTGCTCGTGCTGTTGCCCCCGGGCCGCTATTCGCGCGGCCTGTCCGCGTGGTTCCGGGACGAGGACCTGCCCTGGCAGGAGCTGGCGCAGATGGACTGGCGCGAGCGGGCCCAACTGGACGATGCCGACGCGACGCCCCAAAGGGAGATCGCCGTCGACGCCTTCTACCTGTCCAAGTGGGAATTGACCCAGGCCCAGTACCAGCGGCTGTGCGGGCTCGAACCGTCCGCCTATGCGGCCGGCGATGAAATCACCGAGCACGGGGGCACCCCGGGGCAGACCATCACGGCCAGCCACCCGGTCGAGAGCCTGAGCGCCCTGGACGCCGAGTTCCACCTGGCCCTGTGGGGCCTCGAGCTGCCCTCGGAGTCGCGCCACGAGTACGCCGCGCGGGCCGGCGCCACGACCCGCTATCCGTGCGGGGAGGAGCTCGAGTGCCTGCTGGCGCAGCCGATCTTCAACTGCATGGACCTGAGCCTGGTGCGCGTCGAGCCGAGCCTCTCGCTGGCGGGCTTCGACCCGTCGTTCACCTACGACGACGGCTTCGCGCGACGGTCCGGTCGACCGCGTGGGCGTCAACCCCTTCGGGCTGGTCGGGATCTACGGCAACGTGTGGGAGTGGTGCGCCGACACCTACGACCCGCAGGCCCACGCCCTGCCGATGGACCAGGAAGCCTGGCGCGGCGGCCCCGATCCGCGGCGGCGCAGCCTGCGCGGGGGCGGCTGGCGCTCGCCATTCCGCCAGCTGGCTTGCTATGACCGCTGGGCGCGCTCCGAGCAGCTGGGCGAAGCCGACATCGGCGTGCGCCCCATGCGCCGGCCGCGGGCCTATTGAGCGGCCCCGGGGCGCCCCCCCCGCGCCGCTGGCCGGGGGCGAAGCCGCCCTTGCCGCGCCCGCCGGGCGCGTTCGGCAGCCCGAGCGGCCGGAGCAAACCGGTCGCGCCGGCGACCCAGCGCCCGAAGGACGATGGCCGAGCGGCGCAGCCGCGGGTGCGCCTGCGCCGACGCTGGGCAGGTTCGGGCGGGTGCCCGACATCGCAGGGCGCGGCCCGGCGGCCGTCGACCGGAAGCGCGGATGAACCGGACTTCATCCGGGGCGCTGCGGGTGCGGGGCTAGGCTTGGCCGAAAGACTGGCTTTGGCCCGCGGGCCCCGCCGATGCACAAACCCCTAGGGCTCGTCTATGGACTCACCACCCACGCGTTGTTCGCGGCGGGCGTGGGAGCCATGGCGCGCGGGCTTTACCTCGGGATGCAGGTGGGCGACCCGGGGCGCGCGGGACCCGCTGGGCTGCTGCTCGACGCGGCCTTGGTGCTGCAGTTTCCGCTGCTGCATTCCTGGCTGCTGACGCCCCGGGGGCGAAGCCTGCTGGCGCGCCTGGCGCCCCGAGCCCACGGACGCACCCTGGGCTCGACCTTGTTCGCCGCGGCCGCTGCGGTGCAGCTGCTGCTGACCTTCGGGCTGTGGAGCCCCTCGGGCGTCGTCTGGTGGCGGCCGGAGGGGGCGCTGCTGCACGCCTTCGAGCTGGCCTACGGGATCGGCTGGCTGCTGCTGCTCAAGGCCATGGCGGACGCAGGCCTGGGTTTGCAGACCGGCAGCCTGGGCTGGACGGCCCTGTGGCGCGGAGAATCGCCGCGCTACGGCGGTTTGCCCACCGGGGGCCTGTTCCGTTTCTGCCGCCAGCCGATCTACCTGGCCTTCGCCCTGATCCTGTGGAGCGCGCCGGTCTGGTCCCCGGACCGCCTGGCGCTGACCCTGGTTTGGTCGCTCTACTGCGTGCTCGGCCCGCTGCACAAGGAGCGCCGCTACCTGGCCCTGTTCGGCGCCGAGTTCGAGCGCTATCGCGCTCGCGTGCCCTATTTCCTGCCGCTCTGGCCGCGCGGTCGGACCGGGCTGGGACGCAAAGCCCTGCCGGGCTGAGGTCCGTTCAGCCGCGGCCCGGGCCTGGCCGGAACGGCGCGCGCCCGAGCCAGATCCAGGGCAGCACCAGGAAGTCGGCTCCGAAGGCCAGCAGGCTGCCCAGGGCGCACAGACCGCCGAAGCGCGCGGTGGGCGCGAAGCCGGCCAGAGAGAGCACGCCGAAGCCGGCCACCAGGGCCGCGGTCGAAAAGGCCGCGGCGGGTCCGATGCGATCGAGGGCCCGCAGGCCGGCGGCCAGGGGCTGTTCCCCGGGGGCCGGACGGCCGGCGAGCAACAGGTGGAAGGTGTTGTCGACCGCCAGGCCGAGCACCACCGAGGCGACCATCACCGTGGCCGCGTCCAGCCGGAAACCGAGCGCCCAGGTGGCGAGGAGCACACCGGCGACCGGCACGGCGTTGGCCAGGGCGGCCGCGAGCAACTGCCGCGGCCGGCGCGTGACCGCCAGGAAGGCCAGCAGGGAGACCAGCGCCGTGCCGGCCAGGCTGGTGGCCAGGGTGCGCACCAGCTCGCTCTGCAGCCGGATCACCAGGGCCACGCTGCCGGTGACCCGCGGCGCGCCGAGGCCGAGCTGTCCGGCGGCGGCGGCCGCCAGCTGCTCGGCGGCGGCGGCCAGGCGGGCCAGGTTGGCGCCGCCTTGGTCGGCGATGCGCACGCTGAAGCGCAGCAGCTCGCCGGCCGCATCGGCGCGGCCAGCGCGCCGCAGGGCCGGCGGCAAGGCCAGCGCGAGGGCAGCTCCCCCCAGGCCGCTGGCCTCGAGGTCCGCGGCCACGTCGCCGGGCCCGAAGACGGCGACCGCGCCCGGCAGTCGCCCGAGCTGCCGCGCGAAGTTTTCGAGCGCCGGCCGCGTCGCCGCTCCGAACCGTCCGGGCAGCAGCACCTCGACGCTCGACAGGGCGCCGCCGGCCGCTTCGATCGCCAGGAAATCGCGCCGCACCGGGTGGTGTTCCGGAAAGAACCCAAGGCTGTCGCCGCCCGCAGGCGTGTAGGCCGGCGCGAGCAAGCCGAGCAGCAACAAGGCCCCACAACCCAGCCCCAGCAGCCGCGGGCGCCGCAGCCCGGCGCTGGCCAGCTTGCGCCAGGGCCAGCGACCGAGGGCGCGGGATGGGCCCGGATCCGGGGCCAAACCGACCAGCAGCGTCGGCATCAGCGCGTAGGCCAGCGGCAGGCCCACGGCGATGGTCAGGCCCACGGCGAGGCCGAGCTCGCGCACGGCGGCGACCGGGCTGCTCAGGAACACCAGGAAGCCGACCGAGGTGGTCGCGGCCGCGAGGGCGACGCTGGGCAGGACGTGGCGCCAGGCCGTGTGCACAGCGATGCTCGCGGGCACGCCCGCGCGCCGCTGGGCGGAGTAGGCGGAGGCGCCGTGTGCCTGGGCGGCGAGCATCAGCACCAAGACCAGGGGGCCGACGGCCACCAGGATCATGTTGGAAGGGTGCCCGAGCAGGTGCAGCAGGACTTGGACTCCCAGCGAGCACAACAGCGCCGGCAGCAGCACGGCCGCCACCAACCCGAACGAGCGCCACAGGGCCAACCCGGCCAAGGCGGCGACCAGCACCAGCAGGGGCGCGAAACGGCGCTGGACCCGCAGGGCCTCCGCATCGAGGGCCGCGGCGACCAGCGGGTGACCGGCGCACAGCAGCGGCAGCCCGCCCGCGGCGCTGGATTCGGCCAGCTCCGCGAGGCGCGCGGCCAGGGCGCGGCGCTCGCCGGGGCTGGCCTCGGTCTCGATCGTCAGCACATGATCGATGGCGACAACGCCGTCGGGCAGCGGGTTCGTCAAGCCCAGGGCGCGGGCCAAGGGCCGCGCTCCCAGGTCCGCTAGGCGCGCCGCCAGATCGCCCGGCGGCAGGCCGGGCAGCTCGAGGGGCGCCAGCAGGTCGGCCTGGGCCGGCAGCCTGCGCAGCGCGGCCGGCAGCTCCGCGAGCAGGCCCGCGGCCGCCGAGCGCTGCGGGTCGCCCTCCGCGGGCAACAGCGCCCGCACCAGCACCACCTCGTCGCCGCCGAAGCGCTCGACCAGGGCCTCGTAGTCCGGGTCCGCCAAGCTGCCGCCGCCCCAGCGCGCCAGGCGGTTGTCGGTCTCCCAGCGCGCGGCCAGCGCGGCGCACCAGGCGATGGCGGCCAGCAGCAGCAGGGCCAGGGCCCCGGCGCGCAAGCGCGTCCGACGGGGGCGCGACGAAGCGGGCGGATCCAGGCTCAAGCGTCCGCGCGCCCGCGCACAGGGGAGCGCTCACCGGCCAGCAGGGCGTCTCCGCGCGGCGAGACCGCCGGCCCCGCCACCAGGGCCAGCACCCCGCGGGTCAAGAACGGCAGTCGCTTGAGCAGCAGCGCCGCCGTGTCCAGGAGCCGCGGGTGGCGGCCGAGCCAGCACAGCAGCGCCGCCAGCCGGCGGCGGGCGAGCAGTTCGCGCCGCAGGCGCCGGCTGTGGGCGCGCGACACGCGCGTCTCCGGCCGACCGGAGAGCAGTTCCAGGGCGGCGCGCCCCGCCGAGAGCCCGCTGCACAGGGCCACGGTGACGCCGCAGCCCAGCACCGGATCGACGCCGCCCGAGGCATCGCCCGCGATGAAGGCCCCGCCGCCCGCCAGGCGCGGCGGCGGCAGTGCGGAGAGGCGCCGCAAGCCCGGCGGTGTCAGCTCCGCCCCCAGGACCTGTTCGGCCTCGGGATAGAGGGCGCGCACGCGCTGGAACAACTCCGCGGCACCGCGCTCTTCGAACCCCTCGCCATCGAGCAGGGCCGCGGCGTTGATCTCGCCCTGGGGCAGGGGCGTCAGGTACAGCTCGGCGCCGCGGCCGAGGTACACCTCGACCGATTCGAGCGCCCGCCGCGCGCGGAAGCGCGCCCGCAGGCCCGTGCGCTGCCCGCGCGCGCTGGAGAGCGAGCCGGCCGCGCGCGGGAACAGCGCGCGGGTCACGCTGCCCGACAGGCCGTCGGCCGCCACCACGGCCGCGGCACGGAAGCGGCGACCGCCGGCCGAAACGGCGAAGCGCGCGCGCGCGCCGTCGGGCTCGAACCGGCTGGCGAGGCGCGGCGCGGCCGCGGGGCTGGGC
>ERZ1066136.450-NODE-450-length-32004-cov-6.901656_pt1 | contig 32004 bp, 29 predicted proteins | sample MGYA00382783_ERZ1066136 | MGnify/ENA primary metagenome ERZ1066136 (study PRJEB33369, sample SAMEA5778366) | biofilm metagenome | biome: Industrial cooling water; feature: Water cooling tower basin; material: Biofilm | place: United Arab Emirates | collected... | reverse complement strand
CTCCTGGAACTCCGGCGGCAGGAGCCGGCGGTCGCCGTCGAAGGTCGCGAACAGCTCTGCGACGATCCGTCGCGACTTGGCTGCCATGCGGGCCACGCGGAAATGCTGGTAGAGATGGGTCCGGAGGAACCGCTTCAGTTCCAGCTGGGCCGCCTGCATCTCGTCGCTGAATGCGACCAGCGGGGGGGCCGCGCGCACGTCGTCGATGTTTTCCGGTTTCACCTCGGCGATGCGCCGCCGCGTGGTGAGGGTGAGGTCGCGGACCAGCGTGTTGATCATGCGGCGCACGGTCTCGTGGATGAGCCTCCGATCCTTGAGGTCCGGGTAGCGCGCCCGGACCTCGTCGAGGTGCTGCCGGAAGACGGACACTTCCGCGAGGGCCTCCAGCGAGACCAGCCCCGAGCGCAGGCCGTCGTCCACGTCATGGTTGTTGTACGCGAGTTCGTCCGCGATGTTGGCGAGCTGGGCCTCGAGACCGGGCTGGCGCCGCTCGAGGAAGCGCCGCCCGAGCTCGCCGAGTTCGCGGGCATGACCCGGCGAACAGTGCTTGAGGATGCCCTCCCGGGTCTCGAACGTGAGATTGAGCCCCTCGAAGGCGCCGTAGCGGTTCTCCAGGTGATCCACGACCCGGAGCGACTGAAGGTTGTGCTCGAACCCCCCGAAGGGCTTCATGCACTCGTTGAGCGCGTCCTGGCCGGCATGCCCGAACGGCGTATGGCCGAGGTCGTGGGCCAGGGAAATGGCCTCCACGAGATCCTCGTTGAGGCCCAGGTTGCGGGCGACCGATCGGGCGATCTGCGCCACTTCGATGGAATGCGTGAGTCGGGTCCGGAAGAGATCGCCCTCGTGGTTCACGAACACCTGGGTCTTGTACTCCAGGCGCCGGAAGGCCGTGGAGTGGACGATGCGGTCGCGGTCGCGCTGGTACTCGCTGCGCTCCTCGGGGGCGTCCTCGGGCTGCGTGCGACCGCGCGAGGTATCGGGCCGGGCGGCGTAGGGCGCGAGATCCACCGGGATCAGCCGCTCACCGCTTCGGGCGCATGCTCGCCGAGCACCTGCGCCAGCACCGATTCGGGCACGGCGTCATCCACATAGCCGTCGCCGAGGGCGCGCATGAGGATGAACCGCAGGCGCCCGCCCTCCACCTTCTTGTCGTGCCCCATCAGGTCCAGCCACTGGGCGAAAGGCAGCCGGGGCGGGTCGACCGGCAGGCGGGCGCGGACCAGGATGCGCCGGACCCGCGCCACGTCCGCCTCGGAGAGATGGCCCAGCGCGCGGGACGTCTCGGCAGCCAGCACCATGCCCGCCGCCACGCCTTCGCCGTGCAGCCAGGTGCCGAAGCCCAGCGCCGCCTCGATGGCGTGGCCGAACGTGTGGCCGAGGTTGAGCAGTGCGCGCAGCCCGGTCTCGCGTTCGTCCTGCTCCACGATGGCCGCCTTGTTGCGGCAGCAGCGTTCCACGGCATGGGCCAGGGCCGCCTTGTCCCGCGCGAGCAGGCGATCGAGATTGGCCTCCAGCCAGTCGAAGAAGGGGGCGTCCCCGAGAAGACCGTACTTGATGACCTCCGCCAGTCCGGCGGACAGTTCCCGGTCGGGCAGGGTATCCAGGGTGTCGAGATCCGCGACGACGGCGACGGGCTGATAAAACGCGCCGATCATGTTCTTGCCGAGCGGATGGTTGATGGCCGTCTTGCCGCCCACGGACGAGTCCACCTGGGCGAGCAGCGTCGTGGGAATCTGGAGGAACGGCACGCCGCGAAGATACGTTGCCGCGGCGTAGCCGGTGATGTCGCCGATGACGCCGCCGCCGAGCGCGACCAGGGTGGTCTTGCGTTCGCAGCGGGCCGTGAGCAGGGCGTCGTAGATGCGGTTCAGTGTTTCGCCGGTCTTGAAAGCCTCACCATCGGGCAGCAGGACGGGCAGCACGTCCACGCCCGCACGCTGCAGAACCGCCGACAGGGGCCGGAGATAATGGGCCCCGACGGTGTCGTTGGTGACGATGACGGCCCGCGGTTGCTTCAGGTGCCGGACCACGAGGTCGGCCTGACCGAGCAGGCCGTTGCCGATGTAGATGGGATAGGCGCGCTCGCCGAGCCCGACGCGGGTGGTCAGCATGGGGGGGACTCCTCCTTCGGGAGCTGGAGCCGTGCGAGAGCCGCCTCGAGCCGGCCGATCAGTGTGCGCAGGCTCTGGCTGCCCGTGTCGACGACGACGTGGGCGACCTCCCGGTACAGGGGGTCGCGAACCTTCATGAGCTCGGCGAGTCGCCCGCGCGGGTCGGCCGTCTGAAGGAGCGGGCGGTTACGGTCGCGGCGGGTGCGGTTGTAGAGTTCGTCCACGCTCGCCCGCAGGTAGACGACCGTCCCTCTCGAATGCAGCAGTTCGCGGTTGCGCGGGTCGAGCACGGCCCCGCCGCCCGTGGCGAGCACGATGTTCTCGGCCTGGGTGAGCTCGTCGATCACGGCGGATTCCCGCTGGCGAAATCCTGCCTCGCCCTCGATCTCGAAAATCACCGGGATACGCACACCGGTCCGCGCCTCGATCTCGTGGTCGGAATCATGAAACTGCCGGGACAATCGCTTGGCCAGCAGCTTGCCGACCGAGGTCTTGCCGGCGCCCATGAGGCCCACGAGGTAGATGTTGCCGGTGATGGCGGGCGACGCGCGACGCGCCGGAGCGGGATCGATCATCCCGGCATTCTATCGGCCCCCCCCGCGGAAACGAAACGGCCCCGGCAGCGATGCCGGGGCCGTCGGGCCGGCGCTTCCCCGCGCGTATCAGCGGAGGTTCAGGTTGTCCTTGAGAATCCGCGGTGTGACGAAGATCAGCAACTCGCGTCGTTCATTGAAGCGGCGCTCGTTACGGAAGAAAAAGCCGATGATCGGGATGTCGCCGAGCAGCGGGATTTTCGACTGCTGCGAGGTCTCGTCCTGGGTATAGATCCCGCCGATGCCCACGGTGCCGCCGTTCTCGACCAGTACTTCCGTCGAGACCCGTTTCGTATCGATGGCCGGACCGGCCGGTGTGGTGACACCGATGCTGTCCTTGTGGACATCGACCTTCATGATCACATTGTCGTCGGGGGTGATCTGCGGCTTCACCTTGAGAGAGAGGTTCGCCGGCCGGAACTGGATCGCGGTCGCCCCGGCGGCGGTGGCCATCTGGAACGGGATCTCGGTGCCCTGCTCGATGTTTGCCTCGACGTTGTCTGCGGTGATCACCCGCGGGCTGGAGATGAGCTTGCCACGGGCATCGACCTGAAGGGCGGAGATCTCGAGATTCAGGAAACTCGTCTGGCTGGGATTGAACAGTGTGAACGTGAACGCACCCGCGGTTCCGCTGCCTGTGCCGAGTCCCGGCGCTGGCAGGTTGACCGCGAGCGAATCCGGAAAGAAGCTGCCCGCATAGTCCTGCGCCTGACTCGTCTGCACGCCCACGCTTCGGACGTTGCCACCGACGAAGAGACGGGCCCGGTCGCCCCCGAAGGGCTGGAACCCCTCGCCGCGCCGGGTGAGCGTACCCAGACGGGCGCCGAGCGACCGGCCGAAGGTATCGGAGGCTTCGACGATGCGCGCTTCGATCATCACCTGACGCACTGCGACGTCGATCTTCTTGATGAAGGCCGCGATCTCCTCGAGCTTGCTGGGAGTGTCCTGCACGAAGATCGTGTTGGTCCGAGGATCGATCACGGCGCTGCCGCGCTTGCTGAGCAGGCGCTGGGCCAAATTGTTCGGGTCGGCGACCATCTTCTGAAAGGCCTCGGCCTTCATGTAATTGAGCTGGAAGCTCTCCGTGCGCACGGGCTCCAGTTCCTGGATCTGCTGCTGAGCCTCGAGTTGCAGTTTCTCCTTGGTCGCCAGTTCGTCGCGGGGGGCGATCCAGACCACGTTTCCGTTCTTGCGCATGTCCAGACCCTTGGCCTGGAGAATGATGTCGAGGGCCTGGTCCCAGGGGACGTCCTTGAGACGCAGCGTGAGGTTGCCGCCGACCGTGTCGCTCGTGATGATGTTGAGACCCGTGAAGTCGGCGATGACCTGCAGGACAGCTCGAACTTCGATGTTCTGGAAGTTCAGAGACAGCTTGTCCCCGACATAGCCGCGGCCGGAAGCGGCGCCGATCTTGGTGGAGTCCTCGACGACGGCCTTGACCTCGACGATGAGCCGGTTGTCGGTCTGGTAGGCCGAGTGCTCCCAGTTTCCGTGGGGAGAGATCACGATCTTCGCGTTCTTGCCCTGCTTGGTGGCTTCGACGAGGTCGACGGGAGTGGCGAAATCCGTCACGTCCATCCGGCGCTGGAGGTTGGAGGGAATCTCCGCCTGGATGAAGTCGATCACCACCGACTTGCCCTGGCGACGGATGTCGATCCCCGTGAGGTTGTCGGAAAGGTCGACCACGACCTGACCCTCGCCGGTCTTGCCGCGGCGGAAGTCGATGTTGAGGAGCGAGTGGGGCATGGTGTTCTTGCCCTGCGCGAAGGTCGCACTCTCGTTGGCCGACGCGCTCGCCGCGGGCCCGCCCGATGCGCCGGCCTGCAAAGTGATCGTGAACACCTTCCCGTCCAGCTGCGTCTCGTACTTCACGGGACGCGTGAGGTTCAGCACTACGCGCGTCTTGCCGGACGACTGACCCAGCCGCACGGAGCGCAACTCGGTGTTCCCAACCTCCTGGGTGCTCTTGCCCATGGCGTTGGCGGTGCCGGGAAAATCGAAGGCGATGCGCGGAGGATTGCTGACCGAGAAGGAGATCGGCGGATTGCTGAGGGGCTCTCGCGTCGTGACCTTGACCACAACCTTGCCGCCCTGGCCGGTCAGCACATCCAGGGCATCGATGGCGTTCATGCCCGGCTCGACGGGCGCCGGCGCCGCTGCCGCGGCATGGGCCGACAGCGCGCCCAGGGTGACGAGAGCGAGAAGAAGGCGAACGATTGCCGTCCAGGTCATTTTCATTGCTTCGACTCCTCTTCGTCGAGCAGCTGCAGGCTGCTCGTGCGCTCCGACCAGATACCCGAGGTGTCTTGGAACACCTCCTTGAGGGTGATCGACGTCTCGGTGATGGCGGTCACGATGCCGAAGTTCTGGCCAAGGTAGTTTCCGATCTTGATCTGGTACAAGTTGTTCTCCGGCGTCTTCACGAGCGCGAACATCTTCCGGTTCTTGTCCTGGAGGGTTCCGACCATCTTGAGGCTCTCCAGCGGATAGGCCTCGAGCGCCTCCTTGCGGCGCAGGTCGCTCGCCTGCGAGGGCCGCTCGCTGTCTCCCTTCTCCCCGGTTTCGGGCTTTTGGGGCTTGAACGGGTCCTGGAGGTCGTAGGCTTCGTAAGAGAAGGGCTCGTAGGGCTTCATCTCGGGCAGCGGGTCGACTCGGCCGCGCAGGTTGTTCCCCGACTCGGCGACGAACTGACGGAGGTCCTGGTACTCGTCGCTGCCGCACCCGGAGATCGCCACGCACGCGGCGAGAGTCATCCACCATTGGCGGGTCACTTCTTGCCCCCCTTGGCTTCGCGCTCCTTCCGCTTCTGCTCGGCGATCTCGGCGTCGTCCAGGTAGCGGTAGGTCTTGGCAATGGCGTCAAGGGCGAGACCGCCGTCCTTGTCGATGGATACGCCGATGTCGTTCAGCGTGACGATCCGGGACAACTGAGAGACGTCGCTCGCGAAGGCGCCTATGTCGTGGTAGGCGCCCGTGACGCGGATCGTGATCGGCAGCTCGGCGTAGAACTCGGACATCGTCTCCTGCGGCGCGGGCCGGAACAGGGTGAACTGCAGTCCGCGACCGAGACCCGCCTGGTTGATGTCCGTCAGCAGGGCTTCCATCTCGGACTTGTTCGGCAGCTGCTTGAGCATCGCTCCGAAGGACTGCTCGATGTCGTCCAGCTGCTTGCGATAGAGATCGAGATTGATCGCCTGTGTCTTCTTGTCGAGGAAGGTCTGCCGCAACTGCTGCTCCTTCTGTCGCGCAGCCTCGAGCTCGTCGGCCTGGGCGCGCCAGTCGAACCAGAAGCCGAGGAACACGATCAGCATCAGGAGCAGGACGAGCAGGCCGAGCTTGGGCAGCACCGGCCAGTTGCCGACGTCCTTGAAGTTGAGGCGTTGCAGTTCGTCGAGGGTCATGGGGTCATCCCTTCGCCGGCGGCTTCACGCCCGCCTTGGCGCCCTGGGAGCCCTCGGCCTTCTCGCGGGTGAGATTCACGTTGAGGCTGAATTCGTTCTGAAGCTGCTTGTCGATCGTGACTGCCTTGATCTCGATGAGGCTCGGCGCCTCCAGCCAGGGCGAGGCCTCGAAGTTGCGCATGAGCGTCGAGACGCGGGCGTTGGAGGTCGCGTATCCCGTCACATTGACCCGGGAGCCGGTCTGCTTGACCGACTTGAGATACACGCCGTCGGGAATCTGGCGCACGAGCTGGTCGAGCAGACGCACGGTCTCGGACCGGTTCGACTGCAGCGATTCGACGATCTTCTTCCGCTCGAGCAGCGCCTGGGTCTGTTCCTTGAGCTTCTTGATCTCCTCGATCTGACGGTCGAGCGTGGCGATCTCGTTTTCGAGGAACTGGTTGCGCCCGGTCTGATCCTCGATCCGCGTCGCGAAGTACTGGTGCACCACGCCTACGATCACTGCGCCGACCGCGAGGGTCGTGAACGCCATGATCCCGAAGCGGCGTCGCTGCTCGCGGCGCCGCTCTTCGCGGTGCGGTAGTAGGTTGATTGGGATCACGGATCGAACCTCCGCATCGCGAGGCCGCAGGCAACGAGCAGCGAGGGCGCATCCATCGCGAGTTGCCGATCCTTGATCTTGGTCGACTTGTCCATCGGGCCGAAGGGATTCGCGACCAGGGCGGGCACTCCGGTGCGCCGCGCCACCACCTCGTCGAGGCCCGGAATGGTCGAGCAGCCGCCCGCCAGAACGATGCTGTTCACCTGGTTGTACTGGGTGGAGGTGAAGAAGAACTGGAGCGCGCGCGTGACCTCGAGCGCGAGGGTGTCCATGAAGGGACGCAGCACGTCGCTCTCGTAATTCTCGGGCAGGCCGCCACTGCGCTTCGCCGCTTCCGCCTCGTCGACGGACAGGCTGAACACGCGCTGGATCTCCTGCGTGAGCTGGTTGCCGCCGAAAGGCTGCTCCCGGAAGTACACCGACTGACGATTGCGCAGCACGTTGATGTTCATCATCGTCGCGCCGATGTCCACCAGCGCGATCGTCTGATCGAGGCCGCCGTCGGGCAGCTGAGGCTCGATCAGCTCGAAGGCGGTCTGCGCAGCGAAGGAATCGATGTCCATCACCACGGCCTTCAGCCCCTGGGACTCGGCGACGGCGACGCGGTCCTCCACCTTCTCCTTGCGGGAGGCGGCGATGAGCACCTCCACTTCCTCGGGGTTGTTGAGCGAAGGCCCGAGGATCTGGAAGTCCAGATTCACTTCCTCGAGTGCGAAGGGAATGTACTGGTTGGCCTCGGTTTCGACCTGAAGCTCGAGATCCTCTTCACGCTGTCCCGCCGGCACCACGATCTTCTTGGTGATGACGGCAGCCGATGGGAGCGCCATCGCGAGGTTCTTGATCCGCGTGTTGAGCTTCTTCCAGCCGCGCTTGACCGCTTCACCGACCTCTTCGAGGTTCATGATGTTGCCATCCACCACGGCGTCCTTCGGAAGGGGCTCGATGGTGTAGCGCTCGAGGCGGTAACGGCCCTTGCCCACCGCAACGATCTCGACCATCTTGACCGACGACGAGCTGATGTCCACGCCGATCAGCGGGGGCATCTTGGGCTTCATCAGCTCCGTAAGGAACTGGGAGACCGACGAAAAATCGATTTTTCCCTTGAGCATGGGCGAGTTACGCCAATATGCGCCTAAATCACATTAGATACGAGTCGCAACTGCAAATCAAGCTTGGGAAATTCGGCAGCGGCGGGACGATGAGGTCTCGGGTCCGTATAATCCGAAAGCCTTGTCGGAAAAGACCCTTTTCCGAGGGCGAAAAGCAAACACTCTGCCAATGCTTCTTCGCTGGTGGTTCCTGCCGATCTTCCTGCTGCTTTCCCTGCTCGTCGCGGGCTCGCTGCTCTTGGGCTATGCCGCTGTCGTGGCATACCCCGGCCTGCCGTCCCTGGACGTACTCACCGACTACCGACCCAAGATTCCCCTCCGGGTCTACAGCGCCGAGAACGAACTGATCGGCGAGTTCGGCGAGGAACGCCGCGCCCTGGTGACCATCGAGCAGGTGCCCCGGCCCCTGGTGAATGCGATCCTCGCGGCCGAGGACGAGCGCTTCTACGAACACGGCGGTGTCGACTATGTCGGTGTCCTGCGTGCCGCGCTGTCCAACTTCCTGCAGGGCGGCGCCCGTCAGGGTGCCAGCACGATCACCATGCAGGTGGCGCGTAACTTCTTCCTGACAAAGGAAAAAACCTTCGCGCGGAAGTTCAATGAAACCCTGCTCGCCTTCAAGATCGAGCACAATCTCTCCAAGGATCAGATTCTTCAGCTGTACATAAACCAGATCTATCTGGGGCAGCGCGCCTACGGCTTCGCGGCCGCCGCCCAGACCTATTTCGGCAAAACCCTCGACAGACTTAACATCGCCGAGCACGCCATGCTCGCGGGATTGCCCAAGGCGCCCTCCACCTTCAACCCCGTTGCGAACCCTCGGCGCGCCAAGATCCGCCAGGAATATGTGCTCGGGCGGCTTCGATCCCTCGACTGGATCACGCCGGATCAGTATGACGAAGCCATGCAGACCCAGCTCTCGGTCCGCAAGGAACGTCAGGCCTATGCGACCCAGGCGGACTATCTGACGGAAATGGTCCGTCAGCAGCTCTTCGAACGTTACAAGGAAGACGCCTACACATCGGGGTTGCGCGTGTACACGACCGTCGTGCGCGCGGACCAGGACGCCGCCCTCGCCGCCCTGCGCCGCGGACTGCTCGACTACGACCGCCGGCACGGCCACCGCGGTGCCGAGGCGCAGTTCGACCTTCCGGCGGACGCGCCGGATGAGTTCCTCGAGGAGCGAATCGGCGAGGAGACCGAGATCGCGGGCATTTACCCAGCCCTCGTGCTGGGCGTTACCGGGGAGACCGTGACCCTGTTCGCGAAGGGCGTGGGGCGGGTTGCCGTCTCCGGCGAAGGCCTCAAGTTCTGCCAGAGGATGCTGTCCGACAAGGCTCCGCCCGAGCGGCGCCTCCGGCGCGGGTCGCTTACGCGCGTCCAGAAGGATGACGCCGGCAAGTGGCAGATCACGCAGTTGCCGGCCGCCGAGGCCGGCCTCGTGTCGATGCATCCGGCCTCGGGCGCCATCCGCGCGCTGGTGGGCGGCTTCGATTTCGGCCGCAACAAGTTCAACCACGTAACCCAGGCGTACCGGCAGCCCGGATCCACGTTCAAGCCGTTCGTGTATTCGGCGGCGCTGGAGAAGGGATTCACGCCGGCCACCGTCATCAACGACGCCCCGCTATCGTTCGACGCCGCCGAGACCGGTTCGCAGGCCTGGGAACCCAAGAACTATGACGGGACGTTCGACGGACCGATGAGCATGCGGCGCGCGCTCACCAAGTCGAAGAACCTGGTGTCGATCCGGATCATCCAGGCGATCGGTCCTCAATATGCGCAGGATTACGTGACTCGGTTCGGATTCGAGCGCAAGCTCATACCGGCCTATCTCACCATGGCACTTGGCGCCGGGTCGGTGACCGTCATGCAGATGGCAGCCGGCTACGCATCGTTCGCGAACGGCGGTCTGAAGGTCACGCCCTTTCACGTGGACCGGATCACGGACGCCAAGGGCAAGGTGATCGAGAAGCATGTGCCGCGCGAGGCAGTCCGCGCCATCGACCCGCGCAACGCGTTCCTCATGACGAGCATGATGCAGGACGTCATCCAGGAAGGCACGGCCGCGCGGGCCAAGAAGCTCGGCCGGAGCGACCTTGCCGGAAAGACGGGCACCACCAACGACCAGCTCGACGCATGGTTCGCCGGTTACTGTCCCAGGCTCGTGGCTGTCGCGTGGATCGGTTACGACACTCCTCGCTCCCTCGGTCCGAAGGAGACGGGCGGCGTTGCGGCGCTGCCGATCTGGATGGATTACATGAGCCGAGCCCTGGCGAACATCCCCGACGAGGGTTTCGTGGCGCCGGAGGGCGTGGTCGCCGCGAACGTGAACCCGGCGTCCGGGATGCGCAGCGAGAAGGGCGACGGGCGCGTGCTCGAGTACTTCTACCAGGAGAGCGTGCCTCCGGAAGAAGGCGGGGATGGGAGCGCCGTGGACGGAGGGGCAAAGCATGATGGCAAGGGAACCGACCATGACGATCAGCTCTATTGATCCGGAGCCCGGCGGTCCGCAGCCCGATTCTCGCGCGGACCCTCGCCCGGGCGCCGCCTGACGGGAGAGATCCGCCGCCATGCCGAAGGATTCGCCCCACAACCGCCAGATGCGCTCCCTCATCGCGCAACTGGCGGCACGCCTGATGGCCGAGGACGGCATCGACGACTTCGGCCTGGCCAAGCGCAAGGCCGCGCGGCAGGCTGGCGCGCCCGATACCCGCAACCTGCCCGACAATGCCGAGGTGGAGGCCGCGCTCCGCGACTATCAGCAGCTCTATCAGGCGGATGAACAGGCCTCCCGGCTGCAGGCTCTGCGCGAACGGGCACTCGACGTGATGAAGTTGCTGGAGAGATTCGATCCCCATCTTGTCGGGTCCGTGATGACCGGCAGCGCGAACCGGTATGCCGAGATCGATCTCCACCTGTTCACCGACAACCCCAAGGATGTGGAGCTGTTTCTCCTCAACCGAGGCATCGACTTCCGGGCGCGGGAAGCGAGGTTCCACGTGGCGGGCGAGCCCAAGGTGGTCCCGGCGTACGAGTTCCAGGTGGACGACGACGGCATCCGGCTGTCCGTGTTCGAGGTGAACGACATCCGCGGGGCCATCCGGGGCCACGGCGACGGCCGCCCCATCGAACGCGCCAGGCGCGACTGGCTGGAACGGGCCCTGTCATCAGCCGCCGGACCCGCCGCCTAAACTTGCGCCGCCCGATGCCGAATACCATCCGAATGAAGCGACCATGGCGATGTACGGAGCCGGTCGCCTCAGACGCAACTTCTTGCATCCGCACCCGAACATGGACCCGACCTCCGCTCCCGTGAAACGCCCCCCGATGGAGGATGAGTCGCGCTACCAGATCCACTCCCGCGTGGAGATCGGGTTCATTCTGCGTTCCGCCATGCAGGCGGGAGAAATGGTCAGCGCCCACTTCAATGAAGCTCGCGATTCCTTCGTCACCGCCCTGCTGGCGGTGGACCCGGCCACGGGCGTGTGCGTGGTGGATGCGTCGACGGACGACGCTCTGAACGCCCGGATGTGCAATTCCAGCCGCATCTCGTTCGTCAGCCGGCAGGACAAGATCAAGATACGCTGGGAAGTCCCCCGGGCGCGCATGGCGAGTTTCGAGGATCGCCCGGCCATCAAGGTGCCCATGCCCGAGTCGCTCCTCAAGTTCCAGCGGCGCGAGTTCTTCCGGGCGGAGACGCCGGTGATGCGGCCGATCCGCTGCACGATCCCGCTCCCGGAAAAGCGGCGCCTGGACGTGAACCTGTTCGACATCAGCCTGGGGGGCGTAGGCCTCACCGGTTTCCCCGACAGTTTCGTGATCGACGTGGGACAGGAACTGACGGGCTGCACCATCACCCTGCCCGAGGTCGGAGTGCTGTCCGTGTCTCTGCAGGTGCGAAACGTGACGGAGACCGCGCTGCGCGACGGCCGGGTGACCCGGCGAGTCGGATGCATGTTCGTCGGCCTGGCGGCGGGTGCCGACACGATCATCCAGCGCTACATCATCCGGCTGGAGCGTGAGCGGCGGTCGAAGCTGGAGTAGGGCGGCGGGCGATTCCCGCCGCCGGGCGCGTCACTCCTCGCGCAGCCAGCGGGCCGCATCGAGTGCGAAGTACGTGAGAATGGCATCGGCGCCCGCGCGCTTGAAGGCCAGCAGGGCCTCCATCGCGCATTTCTTCTCGTCGATCCAGCCATTCCGGCCCGCAGCCTTCAGCATCGCGTACTCGCCACTTACCTGATACACCATCGTGGGCGCGCCGAACTCGTCCTTCACCCGGCGGACGATGTCCAGATAGGGCATGCCCGGCTTCACCATCACCATGTCCGCCCCTTCGTCAAGATCGAGGCCGACTTCCCACAGCGCCTCGTCGGTGTTGGCCGGATCCATCTGATAGGTTGCCTTGTTGCTCTTCCCGAGATTGCCGGCGGACCCCACCGCGTCGCGGAACGGCCCGTAGAAACTGGACGCGTACTTGGCCGAGTACGCCATGATGCGAACCAGCGGGAAGCCTGCACCGTCCAGGCGGGCGCGGATCGCACCGATCCGGCCGTCCATCATGTCGGACGGCGCCACGATATCCACGCCGGCACGGGCGTGGCATTCGGCCTGACGCACCAGAACCTCGATCGTCTCGTCGTTCATCACATAGCCAGCGTCATCCAGCAGACCATCCTGACCATGACTGGTGTATGGGTCGAGCGCAATGTCAGTGATCACTCCCAGATCGGGGAACCGTGCCTTGAGTGCGGCTACCGTCTCGGGTACCAGCCCGTCCGGGTTGTAGGCTTCCTCTGCGAGCGGCGTCTTGCGGCTCGCGTTGACCACGGGAAACAGGGCGATCGCCGGCACCCCGAGCGACATGCACTGGTCCGCCACACCCATGAGGCGGTCGACCGTGACTCGCTCGACGCCCGGCATGGATGCGACGGCTTCGGTCCGGTTCTGCCCCTCGATGACGAACACGGGGTAGATCAGATCATCGGTGCTCAGGCGATGCTCGCGTACGAGGCGGCGCGAGAATTCGTCCCGGCGATTGCGCCTCATGCGGCGTCTCGGATATGCGCCCAGTGGAACGGTCATGGTGGTCAGGCCTCCCTTGTCTGAGGCCCGCCCCGGGGCCTCGGTTGAAACGGCACGGCGGCCGTTCCGTTGAAGTCAGTGTCGCGATCCAGCGACGCTCTGCAGCCAACTCCTGCGGATCTCGCCGATCTGCGGGGATCCCGGAACTTAACCCGGGGTGGCGCCTCAAAGCGGCAGACGGTGACGTCTCCCGCTTCTCCTCCCTGAGCGGGTGCCTTCAATCAAGGCTTGCCCCCGGCTCCCTCCCCTTGGCCGGGGGTTTCTTTTTCTGCTTGCGTCGACGGCGCTCCTTCGCCGGAGAACCAGCTCTCGATGGTTCGGGCAGCCTCGTCGAGCCCGGCACGCGACAAGCTCGAGAACAACTGAACGGTCATGGGGCCACGGCCAAGCTCGCGGCGAACGCCCGCCAGCTGCTTCGCGGCCTGCTGACGGCTCAACTTGTCGGCCTTCGTGAGGAGGATATGAACCGGACGCCCCCCCGGCAAGAACCAGTCGAGCAATTGACGGTCAAGGCCCGTGAGCGGATGCCGTACATCCATGATTGCGACCAACCCGACGAGATTCGCACGCTCCATGAGATAGCGCGAGATGACCTCGCCCCAGCGGGCGCGCTCCTTTTCGGGCACCTTGGCATACCCGTAGCCGGGCAGATCGACCAGGAAGCGGTCCCGCGGCAGCGCGAAGAAATTGATCATCTGCGTGCGGCCGGGGGTCTTGCTCACGAAGGCGAGCCGGTTGTGGCCCACGAGGGCGTTGATGGCGCTGGATTTGCCGGCGTTCGATCGCCCCGCGAAGGCTACCTCCGGCCCTGCGGCAGCGGGCAACTGGGTCAGGTCGTGGGCGCTCGCGACGTAGCGGGCATGGGCAAGCGGATTCACCGGCATCGAACGGCATCCTGCGGTGCGGCAAATCCGCTAGAATTTGTAATCATTCAGGATATCAACCACTTTGCGTATCGCATACCGGCCTAACCCGCTTGTGCGGACGACTCACCCCCTTTCGAGGAATTCCATGACACGCCATCGAGCCGCCCTTGCCGTCACCGCCCTTGTCGCCGCCATTGCCTCCATGCCGGCCCTTGCCGCCAAGGGAGACCCGGGCAGAGGGCAGGGCCTGTCCGCGGCGTGTGCCGCCTGTCACGGCGCCGATGGCAACAGCATGATCCCCAGCAACCCCAGCCTCGCGCAGCAGCACGGCGACTACATCGCCAAGCAGCTCGCCGAGTTCAAGGCGGGCACGCGAGCGAACGCGATCATGGCGGGGATGGCCGCAGGCCTCACGCCGGAAGCCATGGCCGATCTGGGCGCCTACTTCGCTCGGCAGAAAGCCAAGCCGAGCGGCGCGCGCGACACGGCACTGGTGGAAGCCGGCCGCAAGCTCTACCGCGCGGGCGACGCCGCCCGTGGCCTGCCGGCCTGCTCGTCCTGCCACTCGCCGAGCGGCGCGGGCATCCCGGCCCAGTATCCCCGCCTCGCCGGCCAGCATCAGGAATACACCGTGGCGCAGCTCAAGGCATTCAAGGCCGGCGAACGCGCCAACGACTCCGGCGCGATGATGCGTTCGATCGCCGCCAAGCTCACAGACCAGGAAATGGCCGCGCTGGCGGAATACACGGCCGGCCTCAAGTAAGTCGTCATCCCGCGGCGGTCAGCGCGTCGAACGCGCTCGCCGCCGCGTCGATCGTGGCGCGGACCTCGGCTTCGCCATGCGCGGCCGAGACGAAACCGGCCTCGAAGGCCGACGGCGCGAGATAGACGCCCCGGTCGAGCATCAGGTGGAAGAAGCGGTTGAACCGCTCCTTGTCTGCCGTCATCACTTCGGCGAACGTCCGCGGTGCCTCGGCACGGAAGAACACACCGAACATTCCGCCCACGCAGTCCCCCGAGAACGCAATGCCACGCGCTCGCGCCGCAGCGACCATGCCATCCACCAGATGCCGCGTGCTGGCGGTGAGCCGGTCGAAGAATCCGGGCGCCTGAATCTTCTTCAGCGTCGCCAGACCGGCGGCAACAGCCACCGGGTTGCCGGAGAGGGTACCGGCCTGATACACGGGTCCGAGCGGCGCCATCTTCTCCATGATGTCGCGCCGCCCGCCGAAGGCTCCGACGGGCATGCCGCCGCCGATCACCTTGCCCAGCGTCGTGAGGTCGGGGGTGATGCCGAACAGGCCCTGGGCGCCCTGGGGACCGACACGGAAACCGGTCATCACCTCGTCGAAGATCAGCAGCGCCCCGTGGCGGGAGGTGAGATCGCGCAGGGCGCGGATGAACTCGTCGGAAGGGCGCACGAGATTCATGTTGCCGACGACGGGTTCCAGAATCACGCAGGCGATGTCCTTGCCCTGAGACGCGAAGGCATGCTCCAGCCCGGCGAGATCGTTGTAGTCCAGCACCAGCGTATGCTTGGTGGTGTCGGCGGGTACGCCCGCGGAACTCGGCTGGCCGAACGTGAGTGCACCGGAACCGGCCTTCACGAGCAGTGCATCGGCGTGACCGTGATAGCAGCCTTCGAACTTCACGATCACGTTGCGACCCGTGAAGCCGCGGGCGAGGCGGATCGCCGACATGGTGGCCTCGGTGCCGGAACTGACGAGACGCACCATTTCCATCGACGGGAGCAGCCGCACGAGCGTCTCGGCCATGTCGAGCTCGGCTTCGGTCGGAGCGCCGAAAGACAGACTGCCTTCGGCGGCCTGCTGCACGGCGCGAATCACGTCCGGATCCGCGTGACCGAGGATCATCGGCCCCCACGATCCCACGTAGTCGAGGTACTCTCGGCCGTCGGCGTCCCACAGACGCGCGCCCCGGCCCCGGGTGAAAAACCGCGGTGTGCCGCCCACCGAGCGGAAAGCGCGTACCGGCGAGTTCACTCCGCCGGGGATGATCTTCTGGGAACGGGCGAACAGTTCTTCGTTGCGTGTTGTCATGGTTTCGCTTCCATTGAATTTCCGCGAGGCCGCGCCGCGTCGCACAGCCGGGCGAACCGCTCCGCCCGGGCTCGCACGTCACCGGCATCGAAGAGATCCGAGATGACGGCGACGGCGTCGGCGCCAGCCTCGATGAGTGTCCCCGCATTCTGCGTCGTAATGCCCCCGATCGCCACCACCGGCAGCGCGACGGCGGCCTTGGCACGGGTGAGCAGATCGATGGGCGGACGCACGGCGCCCGGCTTCACCCGCGAGGGGAAGAAACTGCCGAACGCGACGTAGTCCGCGCCTTCGTCCGCGGCACGGCGGGCGCGATCGAGATCGTCGTAGCAGGACACGCCGACGATGAACCCATCGCCGCCGATGCGCCTCGCTGCGGCGACCGCGCCGTCGTCCCGTCCGAGGTGGACCCCGTGCGCGCCGCACTCCACCGCGAGCGCGGGATCGTCGTTGACGATGAACACGCGCCCGGCAGCACGACAGAGAGCCGCGAGAAGACACGCCTCCGCCAGGACCTCGGTCGGCGCGGTGTGCTTGCGCCGGAACTGCAGCACCTGGGCGCCGCCCGTCAGTGCCTCACGGACACGCTCGCAGAGCGCATCCCGACCCAGCGCGTCGGGCGTGATCGCATACAGGCCGCGGATCATGCTTTCCAGGAAGGACGGATCGGCGCGACGGCGCATCGCCGCCTATGGTACGAACGAGTTTGACCGTACAATCGAATTTTCCTTGCCGACTCCAGGATCATGTCTGAAAGCACCGAGTTCCGCGCCTTCATGTGCCTCATCTGCGGTTACATCTACGATGAATCGGCTGGCGTTCCGGAGGAAGGCATCGCACCCGGCACCCGCTGGGAAGACGTGCCCATGAACTGGGTCTGCCCCGAATGCGGCGCCCGCAAGGAAGACTTCGAGATGGTCGAGATCTGATCCGGCCCGGGCCTCACTCCAGGAACCTCCCCCATGCGCATTCTGCACACCATGCTCCGCGTCGGCAATCTCGACCGGTCCGTCGACTTCTACACCAACGTGCTCGGCATGCGCGTGCTGCGCAAGCGCGAGTATCCCGATGGCCGCTTCACCCTGTGCTTCGTGGGCTACGGCGACGAGGACAAGGAAGCGGTCCTGGAACTCACTCACAACTGGGACACGTCGTCCTACGATCTCGGTAACGCCTACGGTCACATCGCGCTGGAGGTGGACGACGCGTACAAGGCCTGCGAGGAGGTCAAGAAGCGTGGCGGCAAGGTCACGCGCGAAGCTGGCCCCATGAAGCATGGCACCACCGTCATCGCCTTCGTCGAAGACCCGGACGGCTACAAGATCGAGTTCATCCAGCGGCACCCTGCCGCCTGACCATCACGTTTGCGGCACTCACGAAGCCGTCCACATCGACGGTTTCAGGCCGCGCCTCCGCATCGAGACCGGCCTCTCGGATGCCGGTCTCGTCGAGCAGTCCCTGAAGGGCGTTCCGCAGCGTCTTGCGACGCCGAGTGAATGCCTGCGTCACCAGCCTTGAAAACGCGTTCTCGTTCAGCGCACGCAGCTCGCCGGCGGGACGCGGCACCATGCGGACGATCGCCGAATCCACCTTCGGTGGCGGCCGGAAGCAGCCGGGCGGAACGTGGAACAGCTTCACCATCAGGAACCGGTATTGCAGCATCACGGACAGGCGGCCGTACTCGGACGTCCCGGCATGCGCCACCATGCGGTCCACCACTTCCTTCTGCAGCATGAAGTGCCCGTCGCGCAGATGCGATGCGAATGCGCCCAGGTGAAACAGCAGCGGCGTGGAGATGTTGTACGGCAGATTGCCCACCACACGCAGGTCCGAGCCCAGGGTGTCGAGCGGGAAGTCGAGCGCATCGCCCTCATGGATGGTGAGGCGCGACGCGTCGTGCCGCCCCCGCAGCGCCGCGATGATGTCGCGGTCGATCTCCAGCACGTCCAGATGGATCACTCGCGCGAGCAGCGGTTCGGTGATCGCACCCAGCCCCGGCCCGATCTCCACGACGCGCTCGCCCGGCTTCGGGTCGATCGCATCGACGATGCGCCGGATCGTGTTGGGGTCGGTCAGGAAATGCTGGCCGAAGCGCTTGCGGACCGTGTGGCCCGCGACCACCGGCCCCTCACGCCCCACGCGAGCCACCGGCAGCAACGAGATTGCGCGCGAGTTCGAGCGCAGCGCGCAGACTCCCCGGGTTCGCGCGGCCGGTCCCGGCCAGATCAAGGGCCGTGCCGTGGTCGACCGACGTCCGTAGGATGGGGAGACCCAGCGTCACGTTCACTCCCTCGCCGAAACTCGCGTACTTGAGCACGGCGAGTCCCTGGTCGTGATACATCGCCAGCACGGCGTCGGCCTCGTCCAGGTAGCGCGGCTGGAAGAGCGTATCCGCGGGCAGCGGCCCCCGGAGCCGAAAGCCTTCGACGCGGAGCGCGTCGAGCACGGGCGCGATGACTTCGATCTCCTCGCGTCCGAGCTGACCGTCCTCGCCCGCATGCGGATTGAGTCCCGCGACAAGGATCCGGGGCGCCGCGACCCCGAATTTCGACGTCAGGTCCGCGTGCAGAATGCGCAGCGTGGCCTCCAGCGCAGGGCGCGTCACTGCGGCAGGCACCGCGGCGAGCGGCAGGTGCGTCGTCACCAGCGCGACACGCATGCCGCCACCGACGAGCATCATCACGACACGGTCCACGGCGCACCGGTCCGCCAGGTACTCCGTGTGGCCTGCGAAGGGATGCCCGGGCGCCGAAAGAATGGACTTCTGCACGGGCGCCGTGACCATCGCGGAGAACACGCCGGCGCGGCAGCCGTCGATCGCCCGGTCGAGGGTGTCGAGAACGTAGGGAGCGTTGACGCGGTCGAGCTGGCCCGCCCGAGATGGACCCCGCAGCGGCACGGACATGACCGACACGGGCGCAGGATGGTCGGGATCGAACTCCGGCCATTGCGCCTTCACGCCGACGATCGCCGCACGCGCTTGAAGCAACGCGCGATCGCCGATCAGCACCAGAGGCACGCTCGCGTCGCCCACCCCGAGCTGAAGGCACAACTCCGGGCCGACGCCCGCGGGTTCTCCCGTGGTTATTGCGATGGGCGCAGGGCGCGTCATGGCGTCCGGTGAGGGTGGCGGTACGACACCACCGCGACGGGACTCACCGCTCGTCGAGCCGGACTTCGACGAAAGCGCGGTCCCGCTGCTGGCGCACCCACTCCGCGAACGCCTCGTCGGCTTTGCGCGCCCGGATCGCCAGCCGAGCCATCTGCCGCTCGCGCTCCTTGGTCATGTCCTCGGTACGCCGCTCCACCACCTGGATCAGGTGCCAGCCGAAGCTCGTCTGCACGGGCTCGCTCACCTGGCCAGGGGAGAGGGCGTTCATCGCCTGTTCGAATTCCGGCACGGTGTCCCCGGGAGACAGCCACCCGAGGTCGCCTCCGCGTGAGGCGCTGGCGTCCTCGGACTGCGCCCGCGCGAGATTCTGGAAGTCCTCGCCGGCAAGCACGCGAGCGCGGACATCGTCGAGACGCCGGCGTGCCTCGGTCTCGGAGACGATCTCGTTCAGGCGCACGAGGATGTGGCGCGCATGCGTCTGCTCCACCACGACCTGCTGCGCATTGGAGCGCTTCTCGGTGAGCTTGAGGAGGTGGAAACCGTTCGGGCTGCGCAGAACCTGCGAAACGTCACCCACCTTCATCGTGCCCACCGCCTGCGCGAAGATCGTCGGCAGGCGTCCCATCGGACGCCTGCCGAGTTCCCCGCCCTGGAGTGCGTTGGGTGCATCGGAGTAGGTGGCCGACACCTGCTTGAAATCGGCACCTTCCCTGAGCTTGCGCAGCGCTTCGTCCGCCTTGGCGCGGCGGGCCTGAACCTGCTCGGGCGATGCGGCTTCCGGAACGGTGACGAGGATGTGAAGCAGATTGAACTCGTCGTTGCGGCCGGAGGCTTCCTGCGTGCGCAGATACGCGTCGACCTCGGCGTCGGACACGTTGGTGCGGGCGTCCACCTCACGATCGCGCAGACGCGAGATCAGCAGTTCGGTCCGGAGGTCCTCGCGATACCGGGTGTAGTCGATGCCCTCTTCCCTCAGGGCTTCCTTCAGTTCGCCGATGTCGAGGTTGTTGGACTTGGCGATACGCGCGATTGCCCGGTCCACCTGCGTCTCGTCGATGCGCAGCCCGGTGTCCCTGGCGAACTGCGAGAGCACCCGATTGGTGACCATTCGGTCGAGGAGTTGCTTCTCCAGCAATCCGCGCTGCGGCAGAGGCGTGCCCTGGCGCGCAAGCTCGCGCGTAGCGAGCTTGTACTGATCTTCGAGTTCCAGACGCGTGATCACGTCGGTGTTGACGACCGCGACCACGCGGTCGAGTGCGATTGGCTCGCGAGACTTCTCTGCGGCAGACACGCTCGCCGCGACGTTGATCACCAGCGCCGTGAAGCCGGCGCGCGGGAGTAAGGCTCGAAGGGTCGTGGAGTTCACTGCGTCGGGTAGTAGTCGTCGTTGAACTGCGATTGCGGCAGGGCGTTGAGGCGCTGGTAGCCTGTGACGTTCTGCCGCAGGATTTCCAGGGGATTGGAACCGATTCGCGACAGGCCGTTCAGCTCGAGCTGAAAGAAGAAGGCGCGCACGCTTTCCTCGGTGAAGGTCACGAACTCCTGCATCACGAAGCGACCGATCCAGCAGCCGGCATTGTACTCAATCCCCGCGATGGTGGTCGTCGGGCGCCGGTCTCGAAGGGAGTATGCGAAACGGCCCACGACGCTCCAGTGGTCGTTGAACGACCATTGGGTGGAGACGTCCGCCTGCTCGAAGGTGCCACGGTTGAACCGGTAGCCAAGATTCAGAATCCTGCCCGGCTCCGGCGTGTAGCGGACCGAGTAGGTGCTCCGGTAGGGTCGCTGTTCGTTCACGTCGTACTGGACGGCGGCGTCGGCATACCACGAGGCGGTCATGCGCCCGGTGATGGCGGCGAGCAGATCCGATCGGTTCTGGGTGCGGATCACGGAGTTGGGCAGCGTGACTCGCTGATCGCCGAAGAAGAAGCGCTGGCCCAGGGTGAGTCTGAGGCGCTCGCCGCCATCGAGCGGATCGATGAAGCGGCTGGATACGGCGCCGGTGAGCTGGTTGGCGTCGTTGATGCGGTCGCCGCCGACGAACTGGTTCTCGCTGAAGACCTGCGCGAGGTTGAAGTCGGCGACCGCCGTATCGAACACCGGCAGCTGGCTCTGGTCTCGGTAGGGGATGTACACGTAGTACAGCCGCGGCTCGAGCGTCTGGAGGAGCGGTGTGCCGAAAAAGCTCGTGTTGCGCTCGAAGGTGACGGTGCTGTCCAGGGTGAAGATAGGCAGGGTCCGGTTGTAGCTGGAACTGGGCGCGCTGGACGTTGCGGAGTTCTCGAGGTCGTAGAACGTGTGGTGCAGGCCGAGCTTCGGGACGATCGTGGCGTACGACGTCTGCAGCGGATAGGTGAGGCTGGGGTAGAACGTGAGCCGACGCCCGTTCAGCAGCGTCGGATGGGAAAACGCCACGAACTCGGATGTGAGATTGGCATCGAATCCCCGGATGTCCTGACGCAGTGCCGTCAGGGTAACCTGTGGCAGCCGGGCATAGGGCGGGGTGATGGGTGCCCGGGGGTCCTGCAGCGTCTGGAACCTTTGCGTGCGTCCGGAGAGGGCCCACCAGCCGCCGTTGTACTGCAGGGATGCGTCGCGAGGGAGGTTGGTGATGGACGTCGCGGCGAGCCGGTTCGAGAGATCGACGAAGTACAGGTCGTCCGAGGCTTTCTGCAGATTGAGCGCGCCACTCAGCCGGTCCGTCAGTCGTTGGTTGTGCCTCAACGCCAGCGCGTAGCGGCGCTCCCCGTCACGCTCCCGGTCACTGGGCAGGAATTCGGCCGTGGCCTGTCCATTGACCTTCTCCGTCATGTAACGGAGTTCGTTGTTGAACATGAGGCCGCGCTTGGCGAGGAGGCGCGGGGCGACCGTGGCATCGTAGTTCGGCGCGAGGTTGAAGTAGATGGGGACGATCAGCTCGAAGCCGCTCTTGCCCGTCGTGCCGTAGGTGGGGCTCAGGAGCCCGCTCTTGCGCTGGTTGGACAGCGGGAAGTCGATGTACGGCGTGTAGAGGATCGGCACGTCCTTGAAGACGACGGTCGCATGCCGGGCGACACCCTCGTCCTTCTCGCGGTCGAGTTCGAGCTTGCGCACCCGAAGGAACCAGTCCTTTTTCGGGGCCGCGCAGGTGCTGTAGGTGCCGTTCTCCGCGCGGACCTTCCTCTTGCCGTCCAGGAACAGCTTGTCCGCCCGGCCCCGGGCCTTGAGCGCCCGGAAGTAGTACTCGGGCGATTCGGCATACGCGGTGTCCTGCTTCATGTCGAGCTCCACGCGGGAACACTCCAGCGTGTCGCCCAGCCTGTCCACGCGCACGTTGCCCGAGGCCGTGATCTTCTCTCCGTCGGGCTGGTAGACGAGTTCATCGGCGAAGATGGTCCGGCCGCGCGTTCGCAGGCGCACGTGGCCGGCTGCCTGAACGGTCTCGCCCTGCTGACCCGACACCCGCTCGGCCTCGACGAACACGGCCGACGGCTCGGACTGCTGCTCATCCGCCGGAATGGCCTGCAGTTCGCTCTCCATGCGCAGCTTGAGACCGAACGACTGCGCGTGCGCCATCGCGGGGAGCAGGATGGCGGCGCAGGACAGCCATCGGGCGAGGCGAAGCATTGGAGGCGCGAGGAGGGTCGTTGTTAGAATGCCGGGAGTATATTGCGAGTCGCGAGCCCACCGCCTTGGATCGTCTCACCGAATTGAACGCCTGGCTGGCCAGCGTGCTGCCCGGGCGCCGCCTGCGGGTCGAACCCGCCTCCGCCGACGCCAGTTTCCGCCGCTACTTCCGTGTCTCTGCGGATGGTTCCACCTGGATCGTCATGGACGCGCCGCCCGAGCACGAGAACTGCGAGCCGTTCGTCCGGATCGCTGCGCTCTTTCGCGATGCCGGGCTGCATGCGCCGGAGGTGCTGTCCGCGGACCTCACCCGGGGCTTCCTGCTTCTCACCGATCTCGGCCGGCAAACGTTCCTGCACGTCCTGAGGGAAGACCGGTCCCGCGCCCCCGCGCTGTTCGCAGATGCCATCGGCGCGCTCGTGACGTGGCAGACGAGCAGCCGCGCAGACGTGCTCCCGCCTTACGACGAGGCGCTCCTGCGCCGTGAAGTCGGCCTGTTCCCCGAGTGGTATCTCGGCCGGCACCTGTCGCTCGATCTCTCCGATGCCGAGCGGACTCGGATGGCGGGCGTCTTCGACACGGTCGTCGCCAACGTCCTCGCGCAGCCGCGCGTGTTCGTGCACCGTGACTACATGCCGCGCAACCTGATGATTTCCGACCCGAGCCCCGGCATCCTCGACTTCCAGGACGCCGTGCACGGCCCGATCACCTACGACGTGGCCTCACTGATGCGCGACGCCTTCATCAGCTGGGAAGAACCCGAGGTGCTCGACTGGACCGCCCGCTACTGGGAACGCGCCCGCAAGGCGGGGCTGCCGGTCGCGCAGGACTTCTCGGACTTCTACCGCGACATGGAGTGGATGGGGCTCCAGCGGCACCTCAAGGTACTGGGCATCTTCGCCCGTCTGTACCACCGCGACGGCAAGGCGGGCTATCTCGAGGACACGCCGCGCTTCCTCGGTTACGTGCGCCACGCCGCCCAGCGCTACCGCGAACTCCAGCCCCTGCTGCCGCTGCTCGACCGCATCGAGAATCGCGCCCCGCAGGTGGGCTACACGTTCTGAGCGCAACGCCGTCCATGGCCCCGCTCCGCCGATGAAGGCGATGATCCTCGCGGCCGGCCGGGGCGAGCGCATGCGTCCCCTCACCGACCACACTCCCAAGCCGTTGCTGCCGGCCGGCGGCAAGCCGCTCATCGTCTGGCAGCTGGAACGGCTCGCCCGCGCCGGCGTCCGCGACATCATCGTCAACCACGCGCACCTCGGGGAAAGCATCGAGGCGGCGCTGGGAACCGGAGAGCGCTGGGGGGTGTCGATCCGCTACTCGCGCGAGCCGCAGGCGCTGGAGAGCGCCGGCGGCATCGCGCTGGCCCTCGACCACTTCGGTGGCGAGCCCTTTCTCGTGGTGAACGGCGACGTGTTCTGCGACTTCGATCTGTCGAGCCTGGCTCCGGTGGCCGCGGCCATGCGCGCCGACCCGGACCACGTGGCTCACCTCGTCCTCGTGGACAACCCGGCACATCACCCGGACGGCGATTTCGCTCTGGGCGAAGCGCGTGTGATGCCGCGCACCGATGGCGCCGCGGCGCTGACGTTCAGCGGCATCGGCATCTACCTCCCTTCGCTGTTCGCATCCGTGACACCGGGAACGAAGGCCAAGCTCGCGCCGCTGCTGCGCGAGGCCATGCTGTCGAGCATCGTGTCCGGCGAGCATCATCGCGGTTACTGGCTCGACGTCGGCACGCCCGAGCGCCTCGCCGAACTCGACGCGCGCCTGCGGGCCCCCGCGTCTCCCTGACCCTGGAAGGAACATGAACTCTGCCCTCAAGCCTCCCGTCGATGTCGGCCCGTACCGCAGTCGTCGCGATCGTCTGCTCGAGCAGATGGGACGCGGCGTCGCCGTGGTCGCCACGGCACCCGAGCGGACGCGCAATCGCGACACCCACCATCCGTACCGCTTCGACAGCTATTTCTACTATCTCAGCGCCTTCCCCGAGCCCGAGTCGGTGGTCGTACTCGTCGCCGGCCCCGCGCCGCGCACGCTGATCTTCTGCCGCCCGAAGAACGAGGAGCGTGAGATCTGGGACGGCTACCGTTACGGGCCCGAGCAGGCCGGCGCGCTGTTCGGCTTCGACGAGGCCCACGACATCGCCACGCTCGACGAAAAGATGCCCGAGCTGCTTGCGGACCAGCCCGCGCTTTTCACGGACGTCGGTGGCGATGCCGCGTGGGACGCCCGGGTCATCCAGTGGCTGAACAGCGTGCGGGCGAAGGCCCGCACCGGCATCAGCGCGCCGGGCGAGATCCGCGACATCCGCCGCCTCCTCGACGACATGCGGCTCGTGAAGGATGCGCACGAACTCGACACGATGCGTCGCGCCGCCGCGATCTCCATCGACGCGCACAAGCGGGCGATGGCCGTCACGCGGCCCGGCCGGCACGAGTTCGAGATCGAGGCCGAACTCGCGCACGAGTTCATCCGGCGCGGGGCCCGCGCCCCGGCGTACCCGTCGATCGTCGCGAGCGGCCCGAATGCGTGCGTGCTGCACTATGTGGAGAACACGCGCCGCATGGAGGCCGGCGACCTGTTGCTCATCGACGCCGGATGCGAGCTCGACGGCTACGCCTCGGACATCACCCGGACGTTTCCGGTAGGCGGCCGATTCACGCCGCCCCAGCGCGACATCTACGAACTCGTGCTTGCCGCGCAGGCTGCAGCCATCGCCGCCGTGAAGGCGGGCGCCCACTGGGAGGCTCCGCACGAAGCTGCGCTCGGCGTGCTGGTGCGAGGCTTCATCGACTTCGGATTGTGTCAAGGCACGCCCGAGGCGGTCATCGAGTCAGGGGACTACCGCCGCTTCTACATGCACCGCACAGGTCACTGGCTGGGCCTCGACGTGCACGATGCCGGGGACTACAAGCGCGATGGCGCCTGGCGCATCCTGGAAGCAGGCATGGTGCTCACGGTCGAGCCGGGGTGCTACATCCGCCCGGCCGAAGGCGTGCCCGAGCACTTCTGGAACATCGGCGTGCGCATCGAGGACGACGTCGCGGTCACGCCCGACGGCTGCGAGGTCCTCACGTTCGGCACGCCGAAGACGGTGGCAGAAGTGGAAGCCATCGTCGGCTCGGCCGCCTGAAGCGGACCCCTTCGCTCCCGCGCGCCCCATGGCGGCCGAGACGGACCTCGACGTCGCGATCATCGGCGGCGGCCCCGCCGGACTGACTCTCGGCCGCATGCTCGCGGCCGCCGGGCTGAAGACCTCGGTGTTCGAGGCACGGTCGGCGGGTGCGTCCGCCACCGACGGCCGCGCGCTCGCCTTGTCCTGGCGCAGCCACCTGACGCTCGCGCGGCTGGGTACGACGGTCCCGTCGCTGCCCGGGGTCGCGCCGATCGATGCCATCCACATCTCGCACGCGGGCCATCCCGGACGCACCCTGTTGCGTGCCGCCGAGACCGGCGTCCCGTCCTTCGGGTTCGTCGTGGGCTATGGCGCGCTCGTGGGCGCGTTGCAGTCCGATGTCCCGGAAGGGCTCTTCGTCGAGCACGATGCACCCGTAGTTGCGATCAACGACGCGGGCACGTCGATCACCTTGCGTCATGCCCGCGGCTTGGTACGCGCTGCGGTTGCCGTGATCGCGGACGGCGCAGGCGCGCTGCTCGACGAACTGGGGTTCCGCGCTACCGCGCGGGAGTACGGAACGCACGCGCTCGTCGGAACGGTGCGTGTCAGCGAACCGGTCCCCGGCCTCGCGTTCGAGCGCTTCACGGCGCACGGCCCGCTTGCGCTCCTGCCTTGCCAGGACGGGCACGCACTCGTGTGGACGCTGCCGCCCGATGAAGCACGTCGAATGCAATCCGCGCCCGAGTCCGCCGTGCGTACCGCCCTCCAGGATGCTTTCGGCTGGCGGCTCGGGCGCGTCGTCGGCGTGGAGGCTCGCGCAGCGTTCCCGCTCGCGCTGCGGCAGACGCGCCCGGCAACCTTGGGCCGAGTCGCCGCCGTCGGCAATGCCGCGCAGACACTGCATCCTGTGGCGGGTCAGGGGTTCAATCTCGCTCTGCGGGACGTCACGGTTCTGGCGTCGGACCTCGTCGCGCACCGTCACGATCTCGCCGGCGCTCTGGGCGGCTACGGCCGGGAGCGCGCGGGCGACCGGACCCGCACCATCGGTTTCACGCACGCGCTTGCGGAAGGATTCACGGTCGGCGGCGCGCCCGCGGCATGGCTCCGCGGCGGCCTTCTCGCGGCGCTCGATCTCGCTCCTCCCGCGCGGCGCACCTTCGCGCACCTGCTGTCCACGACACCACTGCCCTGAGACCGCAGGGAACGCAGTTGTGATGCCATGCGCATCGCGTGCGCCAGGGCGTCCGATGCGGTGCTCGACCGCGACGCATCGGCGCCGCTGGGATGCATCGGAGACGAATCATGTTTTCTTGCGCAGACGCAGGGACGAAAGAGCGTTGCCGCTGAGATTTCTGATTACAATACCGGTCCATTTTTTTGAACCCGCCCTCCTTTCCGCCCTCCGGGTCTGCGCATGAACATCGGCCCTCATCGACTCGGAAACCGCCTGGCCGTGGCTCCCATGGCCGGCGTCACGGACCGCCCGTTCCGGCAACTGTGCAAGCGCCTCGGCGCCGGGTACGCAGTGTCCGAGATGACGGCGTCCGATCCGCGATTGTGGAACACACCGAAGAGCCGCAGACGCATGGAGCACGCTGGCGAAGTGGAACCGATCGCCGTGCAGATCGCCGGGACCGACCCGGTCACGATGGCGGACGCCGCCCGTCACAATGTTGATCAGGGCGCGCAGATCATCGACATCAACATGGGCTGCCCTGCCAAGAAGGTCTGCAACGTGCTCGCCGGTTCTGCGCTCATGCGCGACGAGCCGCTGGTGGCCCGCATCCTCGAGTCCGTCACGGCCGCCGTGTCCGTGCCGGTCACCCTGAAGATGCGTACCGGATGGGACCGCGGCTCGCGCAACGCAGTGGCGCTCGCGGTCATTGCGCAATCCTGCGGAGTGCAGGCGCTCACCATCCACGGACGCACCCGTTGCGACTTCTACGAGGGCGAGGCCGAGTACGAGACCATCGCCGCGGTCAAGGCAGCCGTGCGCATTCCGGTCATTGCCAACGGAGACATCGATTCGCCCGAGAAGGCGGCACGAGTGCTGGCGCTCACCGGCGCGGATGCGGTGATGATCGGGCGTGCCGCACAGGGGCGCCCGTGGATCTTCCGCCAGATCGACGCCTACCTGCGCGACGGCACCAGACTCCCCGAGCCGACGCTCGGCGAGATCGAGGCGATCCTCCTGCAGCACCTCGAAGACCTTTATGCGTTCTACGGTGAGTCGACCGGCGCACGGGTCGTCCGCAAGCACGTGGGGTGGTATTCCCGATCCATCCCCGACGGTGAGCGCCTGCGCCGCCTCGTGAACGGCATCGACGACGCAAATGCCCAGCGCCGCGCGATTGCCGATTTCTTCGCGTCCCAATTCAGCCTCGAGGCTCGATCATGGCAACGAGACCAGCGCGCCGCGTAGTGTCGCAGGAGAACGACATCGCGCGCGGTCTGCGCAAGGCGCTCGACACGTATTTCCGCGACCTCGATGGAGAACGGCCGGGCCCCCTCTACGACATGGTGATCGCCGCCGTAGAGCTGCCTCTGCTCGAGTACATCCTCCAGATGGTGGACGGCAACCAGACGCTCGCCGCAGAACTGCTCGGCATGAACCGCAACACGCTGCGCAAGAAGATGAAGACCTACGGCCTGCTCTGATCTCGACTCAGGCCCTTGCACCATTCCATGACCCAGACCCGACAAGCCCTCCTCAGCGTTTCCGACAAGACCGGCCTCCTCGACCTCGCGCACGCCCTCGTGCGCCACGGTGTGCGGCTGCTGTCCACCGGCGGCACCGCGAAGCTCCTCGCCGAGTCGGGCATCCCGGTCACGGAGGTTGCGTTCTACACCGGCTTTCCGGAGATGCTCGACGGCCGCGTCAAGACGCTGCACCCGCGCGTTCATGCAGGCATCCTCGCGCGCCGTGACCTGCCCGCACACATGGAGGCCATGCGGCGCGAGCAGATCGACCTCATCGATTTCGTCGTCGTCAACCTGTACCCGTTCCGCGAGACCGTCGCCCGACCTGACTGCACCTTCGAGGACGCGGTGGAGAACATCGACATCGGCGGACCGACCATGGTGCGCGCTGCGGCCAAGAATCACGCGCACGTCGCCGTCGTCACCGACCCGGCCGACTACCCTGCGCTCATCGCCGAACTCGAACGCACGGGTGGCACACTCGGGCCGGACACGAGGCTCGAGCTCGCGCGGAAGGCCTTTTCGCACACGGCGCAGTACGACGGCGCGATTTCCAACTACCTCACGAGCTTCGATGGGGAAGGCCGGCGTCGCCCGTACCCCGGCGCGCTCAATCTGTCCTTCGTCAAGGCGCAGGACCTGCGCTACGGCGAGAACCCGCACCAAAGCGCAGCGTTCTATCGCGACATTCCGGTACCCGAGGGTACCCTCGCCGCGGCAGCACAGCTGCAGGGGAAGGATCTCTCCTACAACAACATCGCGGACGCCGACGCCGCCTGGGAGTGCGTGCGCACCCTCGATGCCCCGGCCTGCGTGATCATCAAGCACGCCAATCCATGCGGCGTTGCGGTCGGCGCCTCCACCGCCGAGGCCTACCGGCGGGCGTTCGCCACCGATCCCACGTCCGCCTTCGGCGGCATCATCGCCTTCAACGCCCCGGTGGACGGCGGCACGGCAACCGAGGTCGTGAAGCAGTTCGTGGAGGTGGTCATCGCGCCTGGCTACTCGGCCGAGGCCCTCGCGGCCTTTGCGCCCAAGACCAACGTGCGCCTGCTCGAGGTCCCCGCCGGCACCGGCGCCAACGCACTCGACCTGAAGCGGGTCGGCGGCGGGCTGCTGGTTCAGTCCAGCGACACCCGCAATGTGGCACCTTCCGAGCTGCGCACGGTCACCCGTCTCGCCCCGACGCCCGCCCAGATGCGGGACCTGATGTTCGCGTGGCGCGTGGCCAAGTTCGTGAAGTCGAACGCCATCGTGTTCTGTGCGGACGGCCGTACCGTCGGTGTCGGTGCCGGGCAGATGAGCCGCATCGATTCCGCGCGCATCGCTTCCATCAAGGCGGGTAACGCGGGGCTCACCCTCGCGGGGTCCGTCGTCGCGTCCGACGCCTTCTTCCCGTTCCGGGACGGCCTCGACGTCGTCGCCGACGCCGGCGCGGTCGCCGTCATCCAGCCCGGCGGCAGCGTGCGCGACGACGAGGTCATCGCCGCCGCCGACGAGCGCGGCATCGCGATGGTCTTCACGGGCACGCGGCACTTCCGGCACTGAGCGCGACGCATCAGCCGTCTCACGGGGAAACGCAACGATGAATCTTCTGGTGGTGGGCTCGGGTGGACGCGAACACGCGATCGCCTGGCGGCTGGCGCAATCCCCGCGGGTTCAGCGCGTCTTCGTTGCACCGGGCAACGCGGGCACGGCCCGCGAGGACGGCCTCGTCAATGTCGACGTCACGGCGGTCCCGGATCTGGTGGAGTTCGCCCGAAAGGAAAGCATCGCGCTTACCGTGGTCGGACCCGAAGCGCCCCTCGCGGCCGGACTCGTCGACGCCTTCCGTGCCGCGGGCCTGAAGATCTTCGGACCCACCCGCGCCGCGGCGCAACTCGAGTCGTCGAAGGACTTCGCGAAGTCCTTCATGGTCCGTCACGGCATTCCGACCGCGCAGCATCGTACGTTCTCCGACGCCGCCGCGGCACACGCGTACGTGGACGAGCGCGGCGCTCCCATCGTGATCAAGGCCGACGGACTGGCAGCAGGCAAGGGCGTGGTCGTCGCCACGAGTCTCGCCGAGGCACACGGCGCCATCGACGCCATGCTCGTGGACAACCGCATGGGCGACGCCGGCGCGCGCGTCGTCATCGAGGACTTCCTCGAGGGCGAGGAAGCGAGCTTCATCGTGATGGTCGACGGCCGCAATGTGCTGCCGCTCGCCTCCAGCCAGGACCACAAGCGGCTCCTCGACGGCGACCTCGGCCCCAACACCGGCGGCATGGGCGCCTACTCGCCCGCGCCGGTGGTCACGCCCGAAGTGCATGCGCGCGTGATGCGCGAGATCATCCTGCCGACGGTCCAGGGGATGCAGGCCGAAGGGCTGCCGTACACGGGCTTCCTCTATGCCGGACTGATGATCGGCCCGGGTGGCGCGGTGCGCACGCTCGAGTTCAACTGCCGCCTCGGCGACCCCGAGACCCAGCCGCTGCTGATGCGCCTCAAGTCCGATCTCGTGATGCTCGTCGAGCATGCGGTGAACGGCACGCTCGACAAGGCGGAGGCCCAGTGGGACCGCCGGGTCGCGCTCGGCGTCGTGATGGCGGCGGCCGGCTATCCCGACAATCCGCGCCGCGGCGACGCCATCACCAGCCTGCCCGACGACGGGGAGGACTTCCATGTCTTCCACGCCGGCACCACTCGGAAGGACGGCGAAGTCGTGACGGCCGGCGGGCGCGTGCTGTGCGTCACCGCCCTGGGTGACAACGTCCGTCTCGCGCAGCGCCGAGCCTACGAGGTGGCCGCGCAGATCCGCTTCGACGGCGCCCAGATGCGCCGCGACATCGGCCACCGGGCCATCGGCAACAAACGCAGTCCGTCGTGAGGAGCACGCGTCATGTCCGCCCCAACTGAACGCGACGCCGGCATCGATCTGGCCGCCGCGAAGACCTTCTTCCTCGACCTGCAGAGCCGCATCGTCGCCGGGCTCGAGCAGGCGGACGGGACCGCGTTCCGCCGCGACGCATGGAACCGGGAAGAAGGCGGAGGCGGGCTTTCCTGTCTGGTCGAGGAAGGCCAGCTGTTCGAGCGTGCAGGCGTCCTCTTTTCCCATGTGCAGGGCAATCATCTTCCGCCCTCGGCCTCCGCCAGCCGTCCGGAACTCGCCGGACGGGGATTCGAAGCCATGGGCGTGTCGCTGGTGCTGCATCCGCGTAATCCCTATGTCCCCACCGTGCATCTGAACGTCCGGATGTTCGCAGCGCTGCGCGAAGGTGAAACCCCGGTGTGGTGGTTCGGCGGCGGCATGGACCTCACGCCGTACTACGGTTTCGAGGAAGACGCCCGGCATTTCCACGCCACGTGCAGCCAGGCGCTCGCCCCGTTCGGCGCCGGGCACTATCCGCGGTTCAAGCGCTGGTGCGACCGCTACTTCTTCCTCAAGCACCGCAACGAACCGCGCGGCATCGGAGGCATCTTCTTCGACGACCTCGCCGAGCCGGACTTCGCCACGTGCTTCGCACTGACGCGCAGCGTGGGCGATCACTTCCTCGAAGCCTACCTGCCCATCGTGCAGCGGCGGCGCGAAATCCCCTACGGTGAGCGAGAGCGCGACTTCCAGGCCTATCGGCGCGGCCGCTACGTGGAGTTCAAC
>ERZ1066136.449-NODE-449-length-32009-cov-8.757464_pt1 | contig 32009 bp, 31 predicted proteins | sample MGYA00382783_ERZ1066136 | MGnify/ENA primary metagenome ERZ1066136 (study PRJEB33369, sample SAMEA5778366) | biofilm metagenome | biome: Industrial cooling water; feature: Water cooling tower basin; material: Biofilm | place: United Arab Emirates | collected... | reverse complement strand
CCGGCTGTCTCCGCGCCGGCCCCTCAGGCAACCGCCGGCACTCCGGCCGGCGGTGACTCCCAGTCCCCGATCGACACCGACGAAGACCCCTTCCAATGAGCAGCTACAACCTGACCCGTCTCGACGCCTTCGCCCGGGCCCACGGCCACATCGACTTCGACCGCGCCGTCCACGGCAACGGCTCGACCCTGGCTTTCGCCGCGGCGAGCGACTGGATCGGCGCGCGCGTCGCCGAGTTCGCGGACAAGTTCCACCCCTCGGCGAGCCACGAGGACTGCCTGGTGGTCCATGGCGACGAATTCGACACCTGGCTCACGCAGCGCTTTGCGGAGCAGGCGCCGACGGTGACCCCGCTGGCACGCCGCGACGCCGCGGCCCCCGCCACCACCCAGACCCCCAACCCCGAGTTCTGACCGATGGGCCACGCCGATCGCCGTTTGCGTGCTATGTCGCGCGTCTTGGTCGTCCTGACGGTCTTCCTGGCCGCCGCCGTCCTCACCTGGCTCGCCTTCCACATCGCCGCGGTCGACTCCCGGGTCAGCCGGGACGAGCGCAGCGCGGAGGAGGTCGAGCAGCGACTCGAGGAGATCCGGCGGGCCTTCGATGGGCCGCCGATCCAGATCACGGACCCTGACCGCATCCGGCGCTGAGCGGGGCCCCCGTTCTCCATTCCCCTGTCCGCAGACCCTTCCACCGGAACTCAAAGGTGCCCATCCCATGACCGAACTCGCCTGGTCGACAATGCCGCTTAGCGGCCTCTCTTCGACACTGATCAACTGGCCCGAAGGCATCCCCCAAGATGAGGGGCAAGACGCCCCGGTGCTCGTCCGCCTCCAGAACGGCACGAGCCTCCAGACCGCGCAGCTGCGCCCCACCTCAAGCACCACGGGCCTGCTGGTGCTGCAGGGCCCGGATGCGTCACGCGTCCAGGAGGTCCGACCCATCCCGGACGTCGAGGCGGCCCAGATGCGCCACGAAGCGCTGCTCCTGGTCGCGGCTTCGCCTGCCGGCGCGATGCTGAGGGCAGCCATGGAGGGGGACGCCTGGCCGGAATTACTAGCCGAACGACTGCCCAGAGTAGGGATCCACCCTGGCGAACTCCGCGTGGACGGGCATTCTCTCAGGGCTGGCCCGCTGTTCTGCACAATCCGGTTGCACGGGATCGGCTTCGCTGTCGAGCTGGCGGCCCAGGTGTTCCCGGACGGCTCCGCCGAGGTTTCGGTGGCGGCGCTCCGCAACGCCCACGAGCTCACCCTGCTGCCCGACGAGCAGGACGAACTCGACGCCGACAGCGTGCTCACGAATGCGCCGCTGCCCCAGCGCATCCGCATGTTCGGGCAGACCCTGCCCTGGCCAAAGCCATCCTTGTACTTGCCCTGCTCGGTGACGGCCTTCGGCGTGCCGCGCCGGCTGCTGGAGAACTCGCGCCCCATCCCCGAATCGGCAGTGGACTCCAAAGACGGCGGGATGACGGGAGGCGCGGGAATCTGTCCGCTGGGAACCTGGGACGGGGCCCCTGCGAACCTGGACTCCGCCTGCAAATGGCTGGCGCTGAAGGGGACCCGTGCGGTGTTCCACGAGGGCCGCGCCTTGTCGTGCTCCGACGCCGTGGTCGACCTCACCGATGCCTACACGTTCTCCGACCTCGACCAGGGCCACCGGATCCACGGCTGGAAGAAGGGCGGCAAGCCGGGCCTGGCGCAAAAGACTCCCTGGCCCGCCGCTGCGGCCGCTGGCGCTCTGCGGGAGTTCCCCCAGGTCCTGCACTGTCCGCCCGGCCTGCAGTGGATCGTCCGCACCTACGGGATGCTCGCCCACCTCGCGGAGTGCGGTCACTACCCGGCGCTGGAAGCGCTGGCAGCTCTCCGGGACACGCTGGTGGTGGCGATCGACGAGAAGGTCGAGCCGCTCGGCCGCGGAGTCGGCTGGCTGCTTGGGCTGTATGCCGCAACGAGACGCCTTCACACGCATGGCGGGGGCGCGGTTGGCTACAAGCTCTTGCATCGCATCAAGGCATCCGAGTACTTCCTCCACACCGAGCTGGGCCACAAGGACTGCGATCTCTTCGGGGCCTCCAAGCTGACGCATAGCATCGGATCGCCGTGGGAGTCAGCGATCGTCCTTCTGGGGATCGCCGCGGCTATCAATGCTCAAGGACATACCAGCTGGATGGAGGAGGATTCGGTGTGGGTCGGTGCGATTCGGGCGTGCCTGCGGGACATCACCCTCGCCTGGAGCGGCAAGGCCATGCCCGGCGACAGGCGTCCCACCGGACTGACCGCGGGCCAGAAGACCGAGAACGACACCTGGGCCTACAAGATCCTCTTCCTCCAGGATGAGCTGCGAGGTCGCTACTTCGGCGCGCCCTCGGACCAGAAGCCGAACCGCGACGCCGAGCTCTACATGCCAGCCGCGATCGCCGAGGGCCTCTCCATGCTGCGCCAGGCCAAGCTCCCCTTCGGCTCGCTCGAGTTCGACGCCGCCGACCAGCTCGAGCAGTTCCTCATCCGCTGGGGCGGCTCGGACCTCGGCACCGACATGGTCGCCCGCGCCGACGCCTACTTCGACGCCTCGCGCGGCAAGGCCCAGCACGGCTGGGCTCTGGTCTGCGCCATGGCCGTGCGCCGGCTGGCTGGCACTGTTTGAGTGCCATGCCGCTCAGCGCCTGAGCACCAGGCGCCGGATCCCCGGGGCACCCGCTCGACCCCGCCGGCGCTGCCCCTACTCGGGGGGCTTACTTCGACCTGGGTCGCGCCCCAGGGAATCGGCGGGCGCGCGCTGGCGGGCCGTCGTCCTCGTGGAGGGGGCGATGGCCCGCCTTTCTTGGCCCCGGGGTCTTCACCGGGCCCCGGACGTGGGCTAGGCTTCCCCTGGCCCAGCGCTGGGCAAGGAGCGCTGGGCTACCCCTGGCCACGGCCCTTTGGGACGATGCCGGGGCTGCCGCGGGGCCCCATGGGCCTCTCCGGCGGGGGCGGGGCGCGTTGCGAGCCCGCCTCGCCCCCATTTCACTCTTGCACAGCCGGAAACAGCAGGTGAGCAACCCTCATGGACCATTCCTTTCCGCAATTCCCTGACACGCTGCCGCAAGATGAGGCAGAGTTCTCGCGTCTTTCTCTCGACATTGGAGCGGCGCGAAGAAGGTGGATGCAGCAAGACTGGGTTGAGAGACTAGAGCAGCTTGAAAAGGCCGGCGCAAAGACCGCTGAATGGGTTTGCGGAGAAGAGTCTTGCGGGAAGCCTTGCAACAACTTCGAGGGCAAGGCTCTCAGCCTCCAGCAACTTGCAACTCAGCTGAGGCTCCCTATGGAGAGCTGGTGCGGATTGGTGCGTGATGAGATCGCCGGCGAGGACCCTGCCGATGCTTACTGTCGCGGCACCGTTTGTCTGAGCGACCAAGAACTGCTGCCCGAAGCAGAGCAACCAGCCCTGTCGGCGGCCAAGAAGCCGCTGTGGCGACGGCTTCTTGGCCTTTGAGCCAGGTGCCGCTCTACCCCACCTGCTGGCGCATCAGGTAAAGGACGGCCCAGCCGATCTGGGCGCCTATGACGCCCAGGGCGGCGTAGAGGATCAGGTTCTGGATGCGGGCGCGGTCCTCGAGGCGGGTCACCCGGCCATCCAGGGCGCCGTGGCGCTCCACCAGGCCGCCGCGCTCGCGCACGAGCTGGACGAGCTCGTCGAGGCGGTCCTGGATATGGAGCACCATCTGGCGGTACTCGCCGGCCCGCTCGGCCTCCTCGCGGATGGCCCGGAACTGGTCTTGCTCCATCAGCGGGCTTGGGCGGGGACGGCGCGCCGCGCAGGTGCCTGGGTCACCGCCGGGCCGCGGCGGCGGCGGATGCCGCGGTAGAGCTCGGGCAGGAGGTAGCTGAGGATCGGGATGCCGAGGACCCAGCCAAGCGCCTGGGAGACCGGGGAGACCACCAGGACCTCCCCATTGGTCGGCGGGCCGTCCTGGGGTCCCGGAGCAGGCGGCTGGTACTGGAGCGACCCAGCACCCCCAGGCAGGGGGATGTCCAGCAGGGGGGCCGGACCGTCGAAGCCGGGCCAGCTCGGGACCGCACCGGTCTGCTCGGGGGCATGGACCCCAGCCGGCGAGGCAGCCGCCCCCAGGGGCAAGCCGGAGCCGTCGCCGGGCCCCTGCGCAGCGCCAGGAACGACCGGGGCAGGCTCAACGCCAGGCTGGCCGTCCGCATCGACCGGGCCCGCCACGGGGCCACCCGGCGCGTCTTGGTCAGGCCCGGCGGGCTCCCCCCCAGGAGCCTCCCCATCGTCGGTGCCCGGGACGACCTCTGGCGGCAGCACCGGGCTCTGAACCTCGAGCACCAGTCCCGAGCCAGCCGGCACGCCGAACGGGGCATCCAGCCAAGCTCGCACCCCGGCGCAGGCCGGGACCAGCAGCATCGCGCCGAGCAGCACCACGGCACCGGTCAACAGGCTCGGACCGCCGTGGCGCTCCTGCTCAGCCGGGGCAGGCTTGGCCGGCGGCGCGCCGATGTCCGGCAGGGGCGCGCCCGGTTCCGCCCCGCGCTCCGGTACCCGGGCCACCTGCAACTCGCCATCGACGACCGATCCGAACAGGTCCCCGTCCGCGCCCCGAGCCTTGGCCCAGGTGCGACCCAGGATGTAGACGGAGATCACGACCCCGGTGATGATCGCGGCCACGTTCGGGCTGACGCCGGGGAAGCTCCAGAGGAAGGCGATGGAGCCCACCACGAGCTTGAATTCGCTGGTCGTCGATCCCGGTTTGAAGGTGTTGTTTCCCATGGAGTGGCCTGTCCTGGAAGGCCTCTGGAGTTCAGGAGGACCACCGAGAGCTAGCATTGCGTGCCATGTCGCGCAGTCTCTCCCAGCGTTATATCGGGGCAACAGCCCAAGACCGGGAACTCCAGCCCCTGACCCATCAGGAGGTCGTCCTGCTGGTCTTCGTGCAGACCTACCGCGAGGCGACCCTCGCAGCCCCGACCCTGCGCGAGTGCGCAGCAGTTCTGGGGGTCAAGTACCCGGCACAGGTCCAGCGCCTGATCCGCAGGCTGCAAGACCGCGAAGCCTTGCAGCTAGCCACCTCCGACCGCCGGCGCTCGCTGGCGCTGACCCGAAGGTTTGACCGGATCATCCGGCGCTTCCGCGTTCAGCTTGCGACCTGTGGCCAGCCCGGGACTCCTCAAGGGCTGGATTGATACTCCGGGGCTAAATCCGACGGACCGACCGATGACGGGGTGAGTCTGGCAGGGGTGTCCAGAAGGGTCCTCTGCAAGCTCTGCTCTGAGAGTTCCGGGGACATCCATCGAGCCGGAGTTCTCTCTGCTTCAGAGTCTCCTGGAAGTTCCAGGTTCCAGTGGCTTGCAGTCTGCCTCTCCTGAGACAGAGGCAAGAACTCACGTTCAGGGAACTTCTGGGCACGGGCCTGCCACATGGAACCTATCAAAGAAAACGCGCGCGACGACGGCGGCGAGGGGCGCCAGAAGGGCGACCCCTACGTCGTCACCGAGGAGCGTCGCAAGCAGGTCCAGACCATGGCCGGGCTCGGGATCCGCGAGGACGCGATCGCGCTGATCCTGCGGGTGCACAAGAACACCCTGCGGAAGCACCACGCCGACGACCTCGCCAGGGGCCGTGTGGTGGCGGACATGGCGGTCGCGGACGCGCTGTTCCGGGCGGCGACTTCGGGCTCAAAGCAGGGCGTGGCTGCCGCGATCTTCTGGGCCAAGACCCGCATGGGCTGGCGGGAGCAGGGCGACGACGAGGAGGCGCTCGGGCCGAAGGTCCGGGTCCTCGCGCCGGAGCTGGCTCCAGAGCGGGCCCCTGCGACCCCGGCCGCACCGGTGGCGGCTCCGTCCCCTCAACCTCCAGCGGCGGGCCAGGGCTGAGGCATGGTGTCCTTCCCGGATCCCAAGCAACCCCGGCCCAGCGAACCCAAGCCGGCCGCGCCCGCAGGAAGCCTGCCCCTCTGCGTCGCGGACGAGCCCGACGGGCTGGAGGAGGTCGTCCCCGAGGACTCGATCTTCCGCTTGCGGCTGACCGAGCCGCAGATGCGGGCCTGGAACGCCACCGAGCCCTACGTGGGGCTGTGCTTCGGCATCCGCGGGGGAAAGACCTACTTTGGGAGGAACTGGATCCTCCGGCGGGTGGTCGAGTTCCCGGAGAGCGAGCACATCGCCACGGCCAACAGCTACGACCAGTTGCGCTTGGTGACGATCCCGAACATCGAGCGGGGGCTCAAGGAGTGGGGCCTGCCCTACGTGCACGCAAAGGGCGAGCGAGCTTTCAAGATCCGCATCGAGCGGCGGACGGTACTCCTGCACTACCGCTCGATGGAGAACTTCGACCTGGTGCGTGGCGCGGAGTTCGGCAGCGCCTGGATGGACGAACTCCGGGACACGAAGAAGGACGCCCTCGAGATGATGAAGGGGCGACTTAGCTGCCCTAAGATCGACGTGGGCCGCCTGCTCTGCACGACGACGCCGAACGGCTACGACGCCTTCTACGACGAGTTCTTTCGATACGCAAAGCCGGGCAAGCACTTCGCGGTGCGCTCGCGGACGCGCGACAACCCCTTCCTCCCGGACTGGTACGTCGAGCAGATCTACGACGCTTACGACCCCGACCGCGCTGCCCAGGAGCTGGACGCGGACTTCCGGGTCATGGGAGCCGGGAAGGTCTACAGCTCGTTCCTGCGCGAGCGCAACGGGAAGGGCCTCGCCTACAATCCCCAGTTGCCCCTGTGGATCTGCATCGATTTCAACATCGGGGCGCCGATGGCGTGGGTTCTCGCCCAGACCACGGGCAACGGCGAGATCCACGCGGTGGCGGAGCTCTACCTGCGGGACTGCACGATCCCGCGCATGGCCAAGGTGCTGGCCGAGGGCGGTCGCCTGGAGCGCGGAAGGGTCTCCCCGGCCTGGGCCAAGATCCACAAGCAGCCCTGGCACATCACCGGGGACGCCAGCGATGCCCGCAACCGCGAGTCCGGCAAGTCGGACTGGAAGGTCCTGCTCGAACACCTGGCAGCCAACGGAATACACCCGACGCTGCACAAGCCGAACTCGAACCCGCGGGTCAAGGACCGGGTCAACTCGGTCAACGCGGCCCTCCTGAGCGCCCTCGGGCGCACCCGCTGCTACGTCAACGAATCCTGCCCCGAGCTGATCACGGACCTCGAGCAGAACACCTGGCGCAACGGCGACATCGATGATCGCGACAAGACGCGCGGCCACGCTGCCGCCGCCTTCGGCTACCTGGTCCACCAGAAGTTCCCGGCCACCGGCCCGACGCTGCACGAAGGGCAGCACATGCTCCAATGACGGAAATCGCCCTCGCCCCGATCGCAACGCCTGTGGTCGCCCTGAGCCCCGCCTCGCCGGCCTCCTGGGTGATCCAGATGCAGGAGGACTGGCCCCTGATCGGGGCTCTCCTGCGGCGCACCAAGGGCATGCGGGCGCGGCGTGAGCTGAGCCTGCCCAAGTGGCCCAAAGAGCCCGAGGCGGCGTACGAGTTCCGCCTCAAGAACTCGACCTGCTACGGGTTCTACGCGGATGCGGTCAACGACTTGGCGGCGCGCCCGTTCGAGCGGCCGGTCGCCTGGCAGGGCACGCCGAGCCCCGAGATCGAGGCGGTGCTGGGCGACGTCAACGGCGAGGGCTGCAGCCTGGAGCAGTTCGGCAAGGCCTGGCTGTCCCTGGCGGCCGCCTACGGAGTGGCCCACGTGTGGGTGGACTACAGCCTGAGCGCGCCGGCGGAGAGCCTGGCCGAGGAGCGGGCGCAGCGGGCTCGGCCGGTGCTCCGGCTGCTGCCACAGTCGGCTGTGGTCGACGCCAGCGTGGATCGGTCCGGCCGGATCACCCACCTGCGAGTCCTCGAGTTCCGGCCCGAGCGCACGGGCTACGAGGAGGTGGAGATTGCGCACGTCCTCGAGTGGAACCTGGTCGGGGGCAGCTACGAGTACAAGCTCCACCGGCGGGCTCGGACCACGGGCGAGTGGTCGGTGGTCGAGGGGCCCCAGCCCTACCCGCTCGACGAGCTTCCGATCGCCACCCTGAACCTGTCCCAGGGCCAGCGATTCCGGGCCCAGCCGCCGCTCCTGAGCCTGGCGGAGATGGAGGACCAACACTGGAGGACCCAGAGCGACCACCTGAACAACCTCTCGATCGTTAGCGCCGGCGGAATCTTCGTGGCTGGCATCTCGGAGGACGAGCACCGTCGCGGCTTCGTGCTGGGGCCTTCTGCCTTCAACTCCGCCAGCGACCCCAACGCCAAGGCCACCTGGCTCGAGCCCCAGGGCGGGGCCCTGGAGCAGCGCGCCCTCGAGATCAAGCGTATCGAGAGCCGCATGCGCGAGATGGCGGCGCGGCCGATGGTTGAGCAGGTCGCCTCGCGCACGGCCACCGAGGTCGCCTCGGGGGACGCGCGCTCGCAGACGCTGCTGCAGTCCTGGGTGCGCCTCCTGGAGGCGGCGATGCTGGACGCGGCGAAGGCAGCCGCTCTGTGGCTCCAGCAGCCCCTGCCGGAGGACTTCAAGCTGCAGTGCTTCTCCGACTGGGGAGCGACTCAGGCTCAGGGCGAGCACCTGCGCGCCCTTGAGGCCGGGCGGGCCCGCCGGGACATCGACCACGAGACGTACCTGGCGGAGCTGCAGCGCCGCGGCGTCCTGTCCACCGAGCTGAACCTTGGCGACGTCGTGGCGGCCGCGAAGGCGGAGGCAGAGCCGCCGGACCTTGGCGGCCTCGACGGGTCGGGCGTCGACGAGGGGTCGGATGGCTCCGGGGACCGTGAGCAGGCCCCGGGCGCCGGCGACCAGGAGGAAGGCGCCTGATGGCCGGCACCAAGGGCCAGAAGAAGCCGAAGCGGGCCGCGGACCGCCTGCTCGACGAGGTCATCGCCCGTCAGCTCCTGTTCCTGCGGGTGCGGGAAGGGCTCGTCGCCGAGCAGCTGGAGCTGTTCGACGACGCTTACTCGCGGGAGATGCTGGCGACGGTGGTCGCCCGGCTACCCCAGGTTCCAGACCTCGGCTGGGACACGACCCCGGCCAATTCCGGGCGCCTGGCGCAGCTCCTTGCGAAGCTGGACGACGTGGCCAAGGAGGCCTTTTCCAAGGTCGCGGCCAAGGGCACGGCCTCCCTGGTCGAGGCGGCTAAGCTGGAAGCGGCCTGGGCTGCCAAAGCGCTCAAGAAGGTACTCCCCATCGAGGTGCGTCTTGGGGAGGCCAGCCTCGGCTACCTGCGCTCGATCGTGGTGACCCGTCCCTTCCAGGGGACCCACCTCAAGGACTGGTACAAGCGCCTCGAGTCGGACACCAAGACCCGGGTGCGGCGGGAGATACAGCAGGGCCTGCAGCAGGGGCAGTCGGTCCAGGCGATCGCCCGGCGGCTAGCCGGGACCAAGGCGGCGGGCTATGCGGATGGTGCGCTGGCTGCCCCCCGGCGGCAGATCGAGGCGGTCGTGCGCACGGCGGCGAACCACGTCTCGACCCACGCTCGGGAGGCGACCTACGAGGCGAACCGTGGGCTGATCTCCGGGGTGCGCTGGGTCTCGACCCTCGACAGCCGGACGACCCTGACCTGCGCGGCGCTCGATGGGCAGGTGTTCGAGATGGGCCAGGGGCCTCGGCCGCCGCAGCACTTCGCATGCCGCTCGACGACCGTGCCGGTGCTGCGCTCCTGGCGCGAGCTCGGCTTCGACCGGGACGAGATCCCGGCCACCACGCGGGCGTCCTTGGACGGCCAGGTCCCGGCAGACCTGACATTCGAGGCGTGGTTCCAGGGCCGCTCGGAGGCTTTTCAGAAGGCCTACCTGGGTCCAGCCCGCTTCGAGCTCTACCAGCAGGGGCTCCAGATCCGCGACATGCTCACCCCGAGCTGGAAGCCGCTCCCAGTCTCAGCTCTCAGGGCCGCTTGATACATCGGGGCTAAATCGCCGGGAGACCGATTGCGCGGGGGCATAGTGCCCCGGCGCGCGATGGCGGCCGGGCCGCAACTCCGCGCGCTGCCCGTTCTCGCCCTCAGGGGGCCGGCTAGGCCGGAACGACTCACACCATGGCTCTAAAACTGAAACTCGCTTCCCAGGATGGCTTGCCCGAGGGGCTGGCCAAGTTCGTCAAGCCCGAAGGCTCGACCTTCGTGCTCGACCTGCCCGACGGCTACGTGGTCGAGGACATCACCCCGCTGCGGGCGAAGCGCGACGAACTGCTGGAGCAGACCCACGAGCTCAAAACCAAGCTCGCAGCCTTCAGCGGCATCGACGCCGCCGCGGTCAAGACCCAGCTCCAGGAGCTGGCGGAGCTGAAGGCCAAGCCCAAAGGGGGCGGGGCCGAAGCGGTGGCCGAGGCCAAGCGCGAGCTTGCGAAAGAGTACGAACAGCGTCTGGCGGAGGCTCAGACCAAGCTCGCGGAGGCCGCGAAGCGAGAGCGAGGCTTCGTGCTCGGCCAGGCCGAGGCGGAAGCCCTGCGCGGCAGCAAGCACAAGCCGAAGCGTGGCGTGGAACTGCTGCTTCGCCAGGAAGCGGACGTGATCGAGGAGAACGGGACGCTGATTCCGGTGATCCTCAATCCGAAGACCGGCAAGCCGCGCTACAGCCCGCGAGCGGACAGCCAGAGCGCCTACATGACGTTCCAGGAGCGTCTGGAGGAGCTGGCGGCCGACCCCGCCTGGGGCCACCTGTTCGAGGGCAGCGGCATGAAGGGCAACGGTGTGACTGGCAACGACGGCAGGGTCGGAGGGAGCCCGAACCCCTTCAACCCGCAACAACCCAACCTCACCGAGCAGTTGCGGCTGGCGCACCAGAACCCGGATCTGGCCGCGACGCTCAAAGCCCAGGCGCAGGCGAAGCCGAGCTGAGACTCCTTCGAGCACTGGGGCACCACCAGGCACAAACCCCCTGATCCATGGCCGAGACCAAGCTCTCCGACCTCATCATCCCGAGCATCTTCACGAGCTATCTGCTGGAGCAGACCACCCAGCGATCGCCCATGTTCCGCTCGGGCCTCGTCAGCCTCAACCCGCTGCTCCAGGAGCGATTCTCCAACGGCGGCCAGGTCGTCACCCTCCCGCACGGGCAGGCGGTGCCCGACACCGCCGCCAACACCTCGAGCGACGAGCCTGGCCAAGTCGCGGTCCCGCTCAAGCTGACGGCCTCGAGTCAGCGGGCGGTCCGCCTCGATCGCAACCAGGGCTGGAAGGTGATGGACTTGGCGAAGATGCTGTCGGGCTACGACCCGATCGGCTCGCTGATCCGCACCCTCAACGGCGAGCAGGGGGGCCTGCTCCAGTACTGGATCAACCGCCAGCAGGACTCGATGCTCTCGATCCTGCGCGGCATCACCGCCTGGAACCTGGCCAACGGCGGGGACATGATCGCAACGATCGGCGCCACCGGCACTGCCGGCACCCACGTGCCGACCGCAGCCGACCGCATCAGCCCCGAGGCGCTGGTGCAGCTCGAGCTGACCATGGGTGACTCGCCCTTGTCGCTGCCGGTGCTGGTCTGCCACCCGGTGGTCGGGGGGCAGATCAAGCTGCAGAACCTGACCCGCAACGTTGTCTCGGGGCAGAACTTCTCTGCGGACCAGTCCTTGGCGCTGCAACAGCTGCAATGGAGCGCCTACCTCCAGAAGCTGGTGATCGTGGACGAGCGCTGCCCCGTCGCCGCCGACGGGACCAACGCGTTCATGTACACCAGCTACCTGTGCGGCCTGGGGCTGTTCGGGTATGCCGAGATGGTACCCGCGGTACCGTTGGAGAACGAACGCAAGCCCGCCGAAGGCAACGGCGCCGGTGCCGACGAAGTCTGGAGCCGTCGTGCGTACTGCCTGCACCCGAACGGGTTCTCGTGGAACGGCACCATGGCCGGCGATACGCCGACGGAGGCCGAGCTGCAGACCGCCACCTCCTTCGTGCGCGTCATGCAGCGCAAGAACGTGCCGCTCGGGATCCTGCGCACCAACGGCTGATCCCTGATTCCTGCTTCCCCGCCCGCACCCCACGAATCCAGCCATGGACATCCAGGAACTCAGCCCGAAGGCCCGAGCTCGCATCGCCGAGCTCGAGCGCCAGATCCAGGCCGTTGCCGAGGCCGACACCGTGCCGAAGGAGCTGGCTCAGGCCCCGAGCTTCGGCGAGCTGCTGCGCCACACGACCGAGCTTCAGCGGCAGGAGGCGGCTGCCAAGGCCGAGGAGGCCGGCGGCTCCGAGCGCCGCCTCGCCCGCATCGAAGCCGCGGTCCTGCGGGTCGAGCGCTCGCTCGCGGTGCTCATCGGCGAGCCGGTGCCCCCGGCAGCCACCGCCGGCCAGGCGAACCCGCAGCCGAGCACGGAAGACGAGGACTCGGCGTGAGCCGCTGCGTGCCCTCCCCCGATGGCACCCCCGATACCGGGGTGACCCGCCCGGCATGTGCCCCGGGGGAGGGCACACCCATCGGCCCCACCGGCCTCGAAGGCCACATCGGGGCCGCTCGGGAGCGCCTCCCGGCCATCGAGGCGCTGTGCTCCGCGGCCGCCGCCCGCATCCGAGCCCTGGCATCCAGGGCGCTCCTGACGAGCCCCACCTCCCCTCCCACCCCCGAGACCGGACGCGCGGCATGAGCCAGACCACCCTCGACGTCGCCTGGGTACCGATCGGGGAGGTGTTCTGCTCCCCGGCGAACCCGCGCAAGCACGACCAGGCCGTCCCCCATGTGGCCGCCTCCCTCCGCCGCTTTGGCTGGCGCCAGCCCCTGGTCGCCCTGCCCTCGGGCGAGGTCATCGCCGGCAACACCCGGCTCAAGGCCGCCCAGAGCCTGGGCATGACCGTGGTGCCGGTCGTGCGGTTCGAAGGCAGCGCCCTCGAGGCCACGGCCTACGCCATCGCAGACAACCGCACGGCAGAGTTCGCCGAGTGGGACCAGAGCGCCCTGGCAGGCCTGCTGCAGACGCTGCGGGCCGAGGACGCCCTTGACGGAGTCGGTTACAGCGGGGCGGACATCGATGCCCTGCTGGAGGAGCTTGGCCAGGGCCCGGGGGCCCTGCTGCAGGATCCGGGGCCCGAAGAACCGCCGGAAAACCCGGTCACCCAGCCGGGTGACCTGTGGCTGCTCGGGCGGCACCGGCTCCTGTGCGGCGACTCGACCGAGCCCGCGACATTCGACCGGTTGATGGCCGGAGAGGTCGCGCAACTGCTGGCCACCGACCCGCCCTACCTCGTCGACTACACGGCAGGGAACCACCCGCCGTCCAAGGCCAACCGCCCCGAGACGGGCGCAGCCTTCCCGCCGGCAGCGCCGTGACGCCCAGCGGCCTCCATGAGGCAGGAAGACGAGCTTGACCCGGTCAGCCGGCGGCAGCTGGCGATCGTCCGCGGCATCACCGCCAAGGCGCTCGAAGCCCTGCGGAGTATGCCGCTGACCTCGGCGGTCGAGGCGGTACGAGCCCTCGAGATCTCGCTGCGGGTCGAGCGCCTCCTGCTCGACATCCCCGCGGAGCCGAAGCCAACCAGCTTCGAGCAATTGATCGGCCACCAGTTCGACACCCACTCCCGCGCCATCTCCCAGGAGCCCAAGGAATGACCCGGCCGCTGCTGATGAACGTGCCGACGCCCGAGGACTACGAGCCGGGCTGCCCGTTCAAGAACCTGTTCCTGTTCTCGCGCGAGTGGGTCTCCGAGACCGCCGGGAACTTCAGCCTGCTGGTCAGCAATGGCGGAAGCGTCGCCGTGGACTCGAACGGCTGGCAGCTGACGGTCCCCGGGCAGCGAGCGGGCACGGTGATGATGCGCGAAGTCAAGGTACAGGACGTGGATGCGGCCGGCCTGTACCCCCCGGGCAACTACGTCATGCGCTACACGGGAGAGGGGCGCATCGTGCTCGGGATGGACGCGGTTCCACAGGAGAAGGAAAGCAACGGCCTGTGGGCCAAGCCCCAGAGCCCTGGGCGGATCCTGTTCCAAGTGCCGCAAGCCACCGGCGCGGGCATCTACCTGGGGATCGAGGAGGAGAACCCGTCGAATCGGGTGCGGGGGATCGAAATCTGCCTGAGCGAGTACGAAGGCACCCTCGCAGCCAACCCCTGGAACCCGGACGCGCTGGCGGACAACTCGCTGTTCAGCCACCAGCGGTTGATGAACTGGGGGCGGATCAACCAGCACCCCAACGGCACCTGGGCGAACCGGGCAACCTTGTCGTTCGCGCGATACACGACTCGGCTCGGCATGCCACTCGAGCTCCAGATCGACTGGGCCAAGCGACTCAACCAGCATCTGTGGATCAACATCCCCCACAAGGCGAACGACGCCTACGTGGAGGCGATGGCTGATCTGGTCCACCAGCTACTCCCCTCCTGGCTCGACGTCTGGGTCGAGTACAGCAATGAGGTCTGGAACACCCAGTTCGACGCCAACACCCAGGGCTTCGCTGGCTGGGACCCGAGCGACGGACAGGGCGCCTACTGCGAGGCCCAGGGTCTCGCCGCGGGCCTTGGGCCGAACCCGTACCAAGCCCGGCTCGAGTTCTACTCGCGGCGCGCCCGGCAGACGATCAACCTGTTCCGCTCGCGATTCGCGAACCCGGCGCGTGTGAAGCGCGTGCTCGCTGGTCAGCACGAGGGCGACCCGAGCAACTGCAACAAGATCGTCGACTTCGAGAACGCCTACCAGTCGGCCGACGTCTGGTCGACCGCGCCGTACTGGGGCAACGCCGCGACGGGTGCGCTGGCGAACGCCCAGAACATGATCAACAACATGGCCGAGCAGCTCGCCGGTGCGCCCACGGCGCGGCTGACCGAGCAGAAGGCTCGCGCTGCCTCGCGGGGCCTGCGCTACGACCTCTACGAGGGGGGCTCGGGGGTCATTCCGGCGAACCAGGGGCAGGTTCCGATCGCCCACAGCGCCTTGACGGACCCGCAGATGCGGGATCAGTACAAGGCCTTCTTCGACGCCTGCATTGCGGCCGGGGTGGACCTGCCCGGGGTCTACAGCTACTGCACGAAGTGGGGAACCAACGGCTGCTTCGGGCACTTGCGTCGGGTCGGTGAGAGCCCGCGCCCGCCCCGCTGGGTGGCTCTCGAGGAGTACGTGAGCCAGTCGGTGCTGCAGCCCGCGGTGCCCGTCAGTCAGGCGCGGGTCGAGGCCTTCGTCGGGTTCGACGGCCAGCGATACAGCTGGTTTGCTGGCCCCCAGACCAAGGCGGCCTTCTCCGGGAACGCGATCAACTTCCTCGGCCCGACCTACCAGACCCAGACCCTGACCGCGGACACCCAATTCACGGTGCAGAACCAGATCCGCGGAGCGCGGCTGGTGCTCGAGCTCCAGGGGGACTTCCAGGTCTGGTGGCCCACGGGATTCCGGGTCCGCTCCGGTCGCTACGACGGCCGCGAAGGACGAATCAACTTGGTCGGCATCTATTGCGTCGAGCACACGGGGACGCCTCAGTTCGATGTGACGATCGAGACCCTGCCGGCAGCCCAAAGCGGGCTGCTGCTGCGCCAGGCGCTGGTCACGGGCGACGCCTCGACCCTCTTCGGCTCGTGGGCGGAGATTCTGAGCAGCCCCTCAGCCAACCCGGCGAGTGCCACCAAGTACAGCCGCCTGGGCCAGATCGAGCGCTTCAGGAAGCAGAACGGTTTCCTGGAGCTCGGGGTCCGCTACCCCCAGAGCAACGGCAGCAACGGCCAGCCGCAGTTCATCGAGTGGCGGCAAATGAGCAGCCCGCTCGAGTGGAATGCCCGGGAGCGCGTGCTCGGCTACCAAATCCTGGCGCACAACCTAATCAATCCGAATCCATACGGGGGCCTGTGTCGCACGTCCATCAATGAAGCCTGGCTGAGCTATGCACCCGGCTCGATCCTTTCGATCGTTCCTTTCGTCGGCATGTCGCGCCACGGGCTGGGGCCGTTCTTGGCCGCAGGCAACACCCTGATCATGACGCCGAACCAGGTTCCTACCTCCCAGATCGAACTCTACTCCCTCTGAGCGATGAGCGACATCCTGATGCCGGAACTCGGGGCGCCGCTGAACCTCTGGCGCTTCATGATGGGCAGCAACGAGGACCCGCGCCGGGCCTGGTTCGGGCTCGGGCAAAGCAACCTCGTGGGCTATAACAACGGCAGGAATCCCCTGGGCATCGACCGGCTGCTCGACAACATCGAGTGCCAAGACGTGGATGACCTGATCATACCTGGGCGCTACCCGTTCCCTTTCACCTTGCCGACCACGGGCGAGTACGAGCCGGCCTGGGGCATCGCCAACATCAACGTATCGCCGATGGCGACGTTCATGCAGTCCCTGGCAAGGATCAACACGAACGCCCGCTTGGTGGCGTCCATGTGCGCGATCGGGGGGTCTTCCTTCCTGGCCGCGGACGCTCGATACAACTGGGCAGCACCAGGAAGCCCCTACAAGCTCGCCAACAACCTACTGGACCGGGTCGTTTCCCGGATCAACAACGCCATCGGGCAGGGTTGTCTGTTCGAGGGCATCGTCTGGTGTCAGGGAGAGAACTGCGCGATCAACACCCACAACCTCGGCCAGACCGCGATCCAAGCCCAGGCGACCTACACGACCGAGCTGACGCGGATGATCGACTACCTGCGAGGCGGGGCGATCATCAACGACGCTTACGGCGGGCATGCGCACAAGCCGTTCCTGATCCTGGAGATGCCGCGGACCCTGACCGGCAACGGGGGCTCCACGATCCCGGTACCCACGATTTCGGCGACCATGACCCAGGCCTGGCCGTTTGCCATCGAGCGGGCCAAGCGGGCGGTCGGTCGCGACGTCCCGTTCTGCGCCTACGTGGAGGCCGGGGGACTGCCCATCGAGGTCGACAACATCCATTTCACTGGCGCGGCGGCCCGCGAGCTGGGTCACCGAGCATTTGGGTCTATCGACAGGGCGCGCCAGAACGTGGCGAGCACCGCCTCCGGCAGCCGATGGGGCCTGCCCACCTGGCCGACGGCGCGGTACTTCCTGCCCGATGGGCGGCGTGCGGAGGCGGAGATGAGCACCAGCCTGCGCGCGGCTGGATTTTCTGGGGTCGGCATCAGCGACTCCCTGGCCCTGCTGGTGAACTTGCTGTGGGGCGGCACAGGGGCCGGGAGCCTGTTTTCGATGCCGGTCCCGAACGATGGCGCCCACGCGGTCTCCGTCAACCTGGCAACCGGCGCCAAGGTCGCGGCCTCCCTGGTGGCTGTGAACGGATCCGGGCAGCCGGAGTTCCAGCTGCAGGTCGACGGCCTTACCGGGGTCTTCGGGGATGTGCGCGTCGGCGTCTCCCCCACCGCGCTGACCCTTCGGCGCAACGGCCAGGTCCTGTTCACCTTCGATCTCGCGGCCGGCAGCCTCGAGAACCACAGCGTGAGCGGCCCGCTGATCCTCAAGAGCCCGGACGGCACCCGCTACGCCGTGCGGGTGCCCAACGGCGGCGGGACCGTCACCGTGACCCCAGCCTGATCCCGCCATGGCCCTCATCGTCGAAGACGGCACCGGGCTGGCGAACGCCGAGAGCTTCGTCTCGGTGGCTGCGGCGGACGCACGGGTTGCGGCCTTCGCCCCGCTGGCGGTCGCCACAGCCTGGGCGGCCCTGGCCACCCCGGCCAAGGAGAACCGCCTGCGCCAGGCGACGGAGTTCGTCGCGAGCACCTTCTACGGGCAGTGGAAGGGCCGGCCGAAGGGCTCGGCCCAGGCGCTGCCCTGGCCGCGCCAGGAGGCCTACGACGAGCTGGGCGAGTCCTTGGGCTACTCCTCGGTCCCGTCCCAGGTGGCCGCAGTCACTGCGGACCTGGCTGCCGTGGCCGAAGCAAACCCGGGCCTGCCGCTCGGCGCCTCGGTCGCTCCCGCGGGCGCCAAGGTGGTCTTGGAAGAGGAGGTCGAGGTCGCGGGGATCAAGGAGCGCATCGTCTATGCGCCGGCTGGTGCCAGCGGCGCGGCCGGATTCCCCGGCCAGGGCTCGGCCGCGGGGATCCTTCCGGCCGTGAGGGCCCTGCTGGCTCCCCTGCTCGAGGCGGGGCCCGGGGGGAGGGTCTGGCGCTCATGACCGCTCTCGACGACCGGCTGGTGCCCAGGGTCAAGGCCCTGATCGAGCGCTTCGGCAAGCTCCTGACCTTCACGATCGAGGAGACGAGCTTCGACGCCGCAGCGGGGGCCACGGTCGTCAACGACCGCCGGCTGGAATCAGTGCGGTGCTCGCCGCCGGCGCAGTTCATGATCGAGGCGGCCGGTGGGACGGCCAAGCTCAGCGAGTCCCTGGAGACCTACCTGCCGGCCCAGGGCCTGAGCTTCGAGCCCAAGGTCGGCATGGTGGTGAGCTTCGATGGCCGGGACCGCAAAGTCCTCGGTGTTGGGAAGGTCTACACCGGCGAAGCGATCGCGGTTTTCCGGCTCGAGGTGAGTTCGTGAGCGAAGGCTTGTCGCCGGAGGACTTCGTGGCTGCCCTCTACGGGGAGGCCCGCGAGCTCACGAACCTTTTCGTCCAGCGGGTCGGGCTCGAGGTCCTGCAGCGGGTCGTGCTCAAGACGCCCGTGGACACGGGCCGCGCCCGGGGCGGCTGGGACGTGGGCTTCGGGGTGCCTTCGTCCTTCGTGCCCGGCGATCAGCACCGGCGCAAATTCAAGAACTCGAAGAACGAGAAGAAGCGCGAAGCCGAGTTCACCGCGCGAGGCTCAAGCGGCGGAGCCCGGTCTCTCGCTCGCTCGACCGAGAAGATCTCGAACTCGCGCCTCGGGCCGCACATGATCCTGACCAACAACGTCGAGTACATCGAGGTGCTCGAGCGTGGTCGACACACGGCATCCGTCTCCTTCGAGCGCACCCCGGGAGCCGTCAAGAACCGCAGAAAGGGTGGCTCGATCCTGGGCATCGGGGCAAACGCGGCGACCCGGGCGAAAGGTTCGGTGGTCAGCTTCACGCGCGCTCAGGGCTCCATCCAGGCACCGAACGGCATGGTCGCCATCACCCTGGCCGAGGTCGAGAGGGCATTCCGCTGATGAGCAGCTTCCGCGAGATCGGTGGACTCCTGCGCTCCAAGGTCCAGCAGGCCCTGGCACTGTCCATGCCAGCCGGTAGCCGGATCTTCTGGCCCAACCAATCTGTGCCGGAAGGGGCGCTGGATCCGGCTCTTGGGCCCCTGGCCGGGGTCGTGATCGGCTGGGGCCAGACCGAGGCCATGACGGTCGGGCGCCCGGCGCGGGTGCGCTACAGGGGCACGCTCGAGGTCCTGCTCGCCTGGCCCGAAGGCCTCGGTGAGGGCCCGCTGCTCGAGGTGGCGGACAAACTGGCGGAGCTCCTGCGGCGCGCCAAGGTGGGAGCCCTGCGTCTTGGGATGCCCTCGCTCGAGCCCGAGGACTGGCAGGAGGGCTGGCATGCGCGGCGCTTTCTCTGCGACTGGACGGCGGTTGATACGTCGGGGCTAAATCCCGCGGATCTTGGCAATCCCCTCGGAAGCTGGGCCTCGGGTTCTGGCGCGCTGCGGGAGGCTCTGTCTGCCGTTGTCGCCTCAATTCCAGGCCTTAGGGTTGTCCTTGGCAACGCACCAGCGGAGCCGCTCGAGGTGACCGAGGCCTGCGTCTACGGCGAGATCATCCCAGGCGCCCAGATCCCGACCCAGGCCACCCTAGTCGCCGAGGCGAGCAGCGTCGGCGTCTTCGAAGCCGCGGTGCTCCTCCCGAGCGGGGAGGGCGACAACAAGTCCCTCGAGGTGGTCGACCAGATCTCCCTGCGCCTCAGCCTGGCCCAAGCGCCGCGGCTGTCGCTCGGGACCGGAGCGATCACCGAGCAGGGGCGCCGCGGGGCCGCCTGGCTGACGACGCTGCAGTTCCCCTACGTCATCACCACCCCACCCTAGGCATGCCCCTGCAAACGATCCCCGCCGGCACCTCAGACTTCCGCCTGGCGGTCCGGGAGGAGACCCAGTTCAACGTGCCCGCGGTGGGCAACTTCTACGCCTTGCCGATCACCGGTGAGACGATCGAAGGGGTCAAGGATAGCCGGGAGTCTCCGACGATCACCCAGGGCGGCGAGTCCGAAGGGGAGCTGACCCAGAGCGAAGGCACCAGCGGGGGCATCAACGCAGTGCTGCGTTCGAAGGTCTTCGACACCCTGCTCAAGGGCGTGCTCTGGGCGCCGGGCTGGCTTGGGGGCGTCGCCGCCTTCCCCTCCGGCAATCCGGCGGACGTCGCCATCGCGGTCAACTCGACGCGCTTCGAATTCACCTCCGCCGGCACCCAGCTCCCGATCTTCGCCGCGAACGACGTGATCGCGGTGTCTGGTGCCCGCAACTGGAACCACGTGGGGCTCTACGGCGTCGCCAACGCCACGACCCCCACCAACGCCAGCATCTTGGCACTCAAGCTGGACGGCACGGCGCCCTTCGCCTCTGTCGGCGCCGAGCCCCTGCGAATGGTCAAAGTGGGCGTCCAGGGCACGTTCACGATCACGGCTGCCGGCGGGGGCCTCTCAGCCACGATCGACATCATCAGCGCCCCCGCTGCCACCGCAGCGGCAGCGCAGGGCTGGATCCGCCTTGGCGGCTTCGCCAACGCCGGCAACAACGGGGTCTTCCGGGTCACCGGCGCTGTCGGCACCACGCTGACCGTGGTGCGCGACAACAAGGCGGGGCTGTTCGCCACCGAGACCGACAACTCGAGCTTCTGGGCGGTGCTGGAGTACGCCCAGAACGGGAACACCCGGACATCCCTGACCGAGGAGAAGTACTGGGACCTCGCCAGCGACCTCTACCAGCTCTACACGGGCCGGGTGTACAGCCAGCTCACCCTGAGCGCGGCCGTGGGACAGGACGTCACGCTGCAGTTCACGGGGGAAGGCGGTCGCATGACGCTGCCCGGTGCCGCGCAGGGCACGAGCTACACCGCGGCCCCGACCAGCCCCGAGAGCTCGAACCTCGACGTGAGCGCCCTGCTGATCGGGGGCACGCTGATCGCCCACAGGAGCAGCAGCTTCCAGATCAACAAGAACGCCCGCATGGTGCAGGAGGTGGGGGTCTCCACGGGCTACCAGATCGCCCCGGGCTCCCTGATGGCGAGCGGCACGATCACCGCTTACACCGAGGACCTGGCCCAGATGCAGCGCTTCCTCGCGGAGTCCCTGCACCCGATCGAGCTGGCGGTGAACCTGCGGGACGGCGCTGGCTACGTGCTCCAACTGCCGGCCTGCCGCATCACCCGCGCTGGTACCCCCAACCAGGGCCGCAACACGGACACCTTCACCGAGCTGTCCTTCGCCTCGCGGCGCAACACCACCCCCGGCTACCAGGCCCGGCTGTACCGGGCTCTCCCCTGATGAAGCTCTTCCCCAAGCTGCGCCTCGACACCCAGGCCCTTGAGCAGGGGGCCTGGCACACCCACCCGACGGGCTTCGAGATCCGCATCCGGCGCTCCTCCTGGCCGCCCTACCTGGCTGGCATCCGGCGCCTCGCCGGGGAACTGCGCGCCACGGCCGGCGGCGGCGAGATCCCGGTCGAGGAGCAGTCCATGGCGTACCGGCAGCTCGTCGCCGAGCACCTGGTCACGGACTGGCGCGGCGTGGTAGCGGAGTCCCCGGGCGGCGGCGAGCCCAAGGAAGTGCCGTTCTCGCGGGAGCTCCTCAAGGAGCTTTTCGCGGACCCGGCCTACGCCCCGCTCTACACCTGGGTCTTCGAACGGGCCTCCGACGACGCAGGCTTCCGCGAGCTCGCGACCCAGCGCACCCTGGGAAAGTCGAACGCCGCCTCCTCTGGCGGCTCCGGTACGGGGAGCACCTGACCGCGCTGCTCGACGAGGCCCGCCAGGGCCGTGTCCGCGGCCCCTACCGGGATTGGCTGGCGCTGCCGGATCTCGATCCCGACGAGCAGATCGCCGAGCAGGCCTTCCTGGAGCTCAGCGCCACGCGGCCCCAAGCCTTCTCGGGGGTGGTGGCGATCCCCTTCGCCGAGATCGCGGCCTGGCTCGACGTTCACGGGATCCGGGACGCCGATGAGCGCGCCCGGCTCTGCCAGGTGATCCGGCACATGGACAGCGTCTTCCGCCAGCACTGCCCGCGGACCCCTACCGCCAAGCCATGACCCAAGCGTCGCTTCAGCTTCGGCTCAACACCGACGAGGCCAAGGCCAAGCTCGAGGAGCTGAAGGCCTCGCTCGGGCAGTTCGCGCAGTTCGCGCGGGAGGCCAAGCTCGAACTCAACGTCAGCGGCCGGGAGCAGCTCGACGCGACCACGGAGGCCGCGAAGCAGGTCTCGGCTGTGCTCGAAGACGCCAGCCGAAACCTGGGCCGGATCGGCCAAAGCCTGGACGGGGGCATCGGAAACACCAGCGGCCAGCTGAAAGAGGCCGCGGACGCGAGCCGCAACCTGGCCCTGGCGGGCCAGAAGATGGAATTCGATTGGGAGCAAGCCGGACGCAAGATCGCGATCACCGCCGGTGCCATCGCGGCGTCGATCGGCGCGATCGGTGGGGTTTCCGGTGCGGTCAGGAACTACGCCGACTTCGAGAGGACCTTGGCCCAGGTCGGCTCGGTGGCTGGGGCGACGGCGGACGAGCTGGCGATCCTGGGCGGGGCCGCTGAGGCGGCCGGGGCCAGCACCGAATTCTCGGCGTCCCAGGCGGCCGACGGGCTCTTGCTCCTCGCTCGGGCGGGCTTCGACGCCCAGCAGTCGATCGAAGCACTGCCCGGAGTCTTGGACCTGGCGATCGCCGACGCCCTGCAGCTCGGGGAAGCGGCGGACATCGCGGCTTCCGCGGTGGCCATGTACGGCCTGCAGGCGCGGGACCTGTCCAAGGTGGCTGACATCCTGGTCGAGACCAGCAACAAGTCGAACACGGGCGTCCGCCAGATGGGCGAGGGCCTGGGCTACGTCGGCCCCGTGGCGCGGGCCCTCAACGTGGACCTGGCGGAGACCGCGGCTCTGTTTGGGGTGCTGGGCGACAGCGGCATCCAGGGCAGCCGCGCTGGCACGGCGATCCAGCGGGTGCTCTCCGGCCTGAACGTGACCAGCGGCACAGCCAAGGAGGCCCTGGAGGAGCTCGGGCTGACCCAGGAGGACCTGAGCCTCGAGACCAACACCCTGGTCGAGGTGCTGCAGCGGCTCAAGGACGCGCAGATCGACGCCTACGACGCCGAGGCCATCTTCGGCGACTACGGCAAGGTGGCTGTGCTGGCCCTGACCGCGAACATCGACAAGGTCGTCGAGCTGACGGAGGCGAACCGGGAAAGCGCAGGAGCGGCGCGGGAGGCCGCCGAGATCATCGGCGACAACCTGGCTGGCGACTACAACGAGCTGACCTCGGCCGCAGAGGCTGCGAGCCTCAGCATCCTTGGGGGTATGACCTCCCTGAGGGGTCTGACCCAGGGCGCGACGGAGACGATCCAGGTCCTGTTCGGGGTCGGCGAGCGCTTCGAGGAGACGAGCACGGGGGCCACGATTGCTGCTGCGGCGGTGTCGGGGCTCGCGCTGTCGCTCGGAGGCGCTGGACTGGCAAAGGCGCTATCCACGGCAGGCGCAGCTTTTAAGGCATTCCTGCCGTTCATCGCGACCAATCCGTTTCTGGCCGCGGCGAGCGGTATCGGCCTTGTGGCTGGGGCCCTATACGGTCTGACAGCAGCGGCAGAAGATCCCCTCGCACCGCTGCTCAAGCTGCAGAGGCGGCTTGAGGGCTTCGATTCCGTAGCGGCACAGCTGCGCGGCGGATTCGACCGGGTTTCGTTCGCGGCGGCGACCGGAGACATCGAAACAGCAAAGTCGGAATTGGCAGCGCTGCAGGAACTTGTCGACGCAACTCAGGGTCTGACAAAGCAGGACGGAGCGGCCTACTTTTCTGCGGATCAATTCGACATCAACAAAGCAACGAATGTTGAGCTTGCTTCGATGGAGAAAGCCATCGAGCAGGGGCTTAGAGATGCTGTTAGCGATGCGCTCATGCTCGGTACGCGCGACGGGGTCAAGCTGGCAAGCACGGAGCTCCAGACTTTGATTTCGAGCTTCGGATTCGAGACAGCTTCTGCACAACAGGAGGTTGCTGACCTGATCGCGGCAGCTCAGTCCAGCCTTTCGAAGGCTGGTCATTTGAGAGATGCCGCTTCGTTCCGAACCTCCGGCAGCTCCGGGTGGTATGAGGACCAGGCTGCGAAGCTCGAAGCAGAGGCCGCCGAGCTTGCCTGGACTGCGGTCAAGCGCTTTTCAGATTTGGCGTCGCTTGACATGTTGACGCCGGAACAGATCGCCCAGGTTCTGGGAGCTGCACTCAAGGATGCGGAAGCCAAGGTGGACTCCATGCAGCCTACCGAGAAACGCAGCCCCAGGAAGACCCAACTCAGCGAGGAGGCGGAGGCATACAGGGACGCCGCAGAGGCCCTTCGCGAGTACCTTCGGGAGCGCCAGTTCGAGTTGTCGCTCGACAGCATGTCGGAGGAAGACCAGGCCGTGGCCAAAGCCCGCAGGGAGGCCTTCGAGATCGCCCTGCCCGTTGCGGGTCCGCTGCTCGCCCCGGTCATCGCCAATGCGATCGCCGAGCAAGAGCGCGGCCGCCTCCAGCTTGCAGCGGCGACCAAGCTGCAAGGCGAGGAGCAGGAAGACCTGAACCGGCGGCTTGCCGAGGAGGGCGAAGCACTAGACGCCCTGATGGCCGGCGAGTACCAGAAACTGCTGCAAACCCGTGATGAAGCCTTGTCGGCACTGGCGCAGCTCAATCAAGCGAACCTCTTCGAGCGCGAGGCCCTGGGCTTCAGCCCCGAGCAGCGCCGGCGCGCCTACGAGGACGAGATCGCTCAGCAGGCAGCCCTGACCCTGGGCGCGGAGGAAGGCTCCGAAGCCTGGCGGGAGTATCTGCGCCTCGCCGACGAGGCCGACTTTGCGGCCCGCGGCCAGCGAGCGGCCGACTTCCTGACGGACACCTTCTCGGCCTTTGCCACCCAGGCGGCGACCGACTTCGACTCGATCGGGGATGCCTTCGAGGACCTCCTGCGCCGGCTCGAGGCCCAGGTGGTCAACGCAGCCTTCCAGGGGCTGTTCCAGAACCTGTTCTCCAACCTGGTGGGCACCAGCCTGGGGGTGGCCCTGAACGGCGCCTTCGGGCTCGATGGACCTCAGGGGGCTGTCGGGCCCCAGCCCGGCGACCTTGGCTTCGTCGGTCCCCTGATGACCATCAGCCCGCCGGCCCCGGATAGCTCCGGCAAGGGGCTGGGCACGAGTTCCGGCAGCGACCCTTTCGCGCCCAAGGGGCTGCCCGGGTCCACCCCGGGCTTTGAACTTTCGCCCCAGATCTCGCTCGGCGCCGAGCTCTCGCGCTTCACAGCCGCCCTGGAGACCATGAATCGCCTGGCCAGCGCCATCGAGCGAAGCGGCTCCTCGGGCTGGTCGCGCCCCGAGGCCTACCCCCCTGCGGTGCAGAGCCCGCCGCGTCTCGACGGGCCCGGCCTTTCGACCCGCCAGAGCGCGGACATGGCGCTGAGGAGGCTGCGCGGATGACCAGCTTCGACGAGGTCGTGTTCCCTCTCGAGCTGGTCTACGGCAGCGCCGGCGGGCCCGGCTACCAGACCGGCTATGTGGCCCTGGCCTCAGGCGCCACCGAGCGCGTCTCGCAGGCCGCGGACCCGCTGCACGTCTACGACGCGCGGCAAGCCGTCCGCACCGCAGCGGACATGGCCGTGCTCAAGGACTTCTACCTGGCTCGTCGCGGGGGCCTGCGGGGCTTCCTGCTGAAGGACCCGGCCGACTTCTCCACCGGGCCCGAGGGCCGCGGGGCCCCCAGCCCTCAGGACGTGCTGCTCGGCTACGGCGACGGAACGCGCACGAAGTGGCAGATGGTCAAGCGCTACAACCCTGGCACCGACTGGGAATACGTGCGCCCGATCAAGAAGCCGAAGGCGGGCAGCCTGCTCGCCTCGGTGGACGGGATCCCCACCACTGCGCTTTCATTCAGCACGAGCACCGGTGAGGTGGTCTTCGTGGTCCCTCCGCCTGTTGGGGCGACCGTGCGCGCCGGGTGCCTGTTCTACACGCCGGTCTTCTTCGGGCGTGAGGCCGACCGGCTGCTGAGGGTCGAGATGGCGGCCTTCAACGACCACCGGCTCTCGATCCCGATGATCGAAGACCGCGCGGACTATCCCCAGCAGGGTGGGCGGCTCTACGGCCACGCGAGCTGGGCGACGAGCCCAGCGGCGGACGTGCTGGTGTCGTCCACGGAGGCCTACCTCTGGGGCATCAGCGGCAGCCCGGCGAATGGGGCGGGCTGGCGGCTCCCGGACGCCAGCGGCATGCAGCTTGGTGGGCCGCACTTCCTGCTGGCGAACCAGACCGGTCAGGCGATCGGGGTGCGGGATGCGACTGGGCTGCTGCTCACCCAGGTGCCGGCCCTCACGAGCTTCAACGCCTACCTGTTCCAGGCCCCCACCTCCGCCGGCAAGAGCTGGCTGCTGGCTCGATGATCGCCGCGGAGCATTTCGGCGGCTTCGTGTCGCAGGTCGGCGGCCCCCTGCTGCGCCTGATCCCGGGCCAGCGCTTCGTGCGGCTCGACTGCGCTGGCGGCGAGGTCGTCCTGATCCTGCCGAGCCCCGCGGACCTGACCCCGGGGGGCGAGCACTGGCGGGTGTTCGTGGAGAACGGCACGCTGGCCTACGGGGAGGTGAGCCTCCAGCCTGCGGGGATCCCGGTGGTGTTCGGGCCCGGGCTGGTGATCGTGATCCCGCCGCTCAACGCCGCCGGGGACTGGCCCCTGGTCGACAACACCACTGCCCAGGTGGTGTCCGTGCCGAGCCAGGTGCGGGGTAGCCCTTCCCCCTTCGTTGTGGTCGACGGCGCGGAGCAGCCGGTCAACTACCAGGCCGCATCCCTGAACGAGAAGGGCGCCGCGACCAGCGGCCAGTGGCTCTCGGTCTCTTACGGCGGCCTCGTCGAGGGCACGCATCGCTGGGTCTTCCAGACCGGGGACTGGCTCGAGGTCGCGGCGCGGGACACCTCCACCGGCCTGGTGGTCTCGCACGGCAGCGACGCGGCCGCGGCCCCTTCGAGCAGCGCCTGGCGCCTGGACTTGGGCCTCGGCACATGGCGGACGCTGCCGGCCGCCACGACGCCGCGGACCGAAGCGGCCGGCTTCGCGGTGCCGACGTTCGGACAGGACACCCACTACATGGTGGGCGGCTTCGGTCCGCTTGCCAGCGCCGAGAAGTACCTGCTCGACACCTGGGGCTTCGTGCCCTCGAGCCCGTCCCCGACGACCGGAGCCGCCTCTTGGGACGCCCTGGCGTCGGGCTTCCTGCATGGCGGCGTGTCCCTCGGCGGGCAGCTCTTCGAATTCATCGCCGCCGCGGGCCTCGGAGCCTGGGCGACGCGCTCGACCTCCTTCCAGGCCCGCCTGAGCCACACCGGGGGCCGGCTCGGGGGCGCGCCTTCGCCGTTCGCCTGGCTTTCGGGCGGCGGTGCGACCCAGGACGGCTCCCTGGTCCAGCGCTACCAGGCCGGCCTCGACGCCTGGGGGCTGGCTCCACGTCGCCCGAGCGGGACGGTGACCGCGCCGGCGAGCGCGGGCTACGTCTCGGACCGGGAGGTCCCTGCCCGGCTGTGGGTCGGGGGTCGCTACCAGTGGATGGGCACCGACCTCGCGGACATCTCGCGCCAGGTCTGGGAGCTGTCGGCATCGCCGGTCGAAGCCTGGCGAGCGATGCCCCAGCCGGCGGCCCCGGTGATCAACGCGGCCGCGGCCGGCGTCCGCGCTCCCGGGGAGCTGGGCGTCGCCGGCGGCGGCTCCGGCAACCCCTCGGCCCTGACGCTGAGCCTGCGCGCCCTGGACGTCTGGCGGGTCGAGGCCTCGATGCCCGCGGCGAGGACGGGCCTGCGGGCCCACGGAACGGCCGGGAGGGCCCAAGCATGATGACCCTGGCACAGATGCTGCCGGACCTGCGCCGGCAGAACTCCCCCGTCGAGGTGCTGCACGTCGCGGTGCTGCCCAATGCGGCGACGCCCTGGGGGCTCTACCGTCAGCTCCTGCGCGAGGCAGACGCGCGGCGCGCGGCGATCCGAGACCTGCTGATCAGCGCGGAGGGCCATCGCCGCGGCGCCCTGTGGGCGTCCCTGACGCTGCGGCCTCTGCGGGCCCGCGGGCTTCGGCTCTCGGCGCAGGATGCCGAAACCCAGGCCCGGGAGACCGCCGAGGTCCTTTGCTGCCTCGAGGCCTGGGCGGCCGCTGCGCGCCAGCTTCTCCCAGAGCACCTCAGCGACGAGACCGTGGCCGAGCTCGAAGCGAATGACCTGATGGAGAGGCTGGCTCGCCAAATCCGGGCCGCCAGAGGCCGAGAAGTAGCCCCGGCCCCTGAGGTGGCGGCCGCCGTCGATTGCCTGCCGGTGTGGAGGCAGGCCTTGGTCTTCGGCATGGCCGAAAACATGCGCCAGGAGATTGCCCGAGCCGCCTGGGTCGAGGAGCTCCTGGAGAAGCTCCCGATCTCGAAGCCGGAGCAGCCTAAAGCCCTGGAGGCCGCATGGTGACCCTGGCCTCCCCCGCCCAGCGGGCCGAGCTGCTCGCCGGTCCGGTGCATTGCCAGGCGCGCCTCTACCGCATCGCGCGCAAGGACGGCTTCGTGGTCACCCTGACCAGCCACTCCGCGCCGATCAAATTCGACGGTCTGGTCTACGCCCCGTCGCGCTCGGCGAACGCTTCGGCCAGCGTGGCCCGCGGGGGCCTGGGCGAGAGCAGCCTCGACGCATCCGGCGCGATCAGCTCCGACCTGATCACCGAGGCGGACCTGCGGGCTGGCCGCTACCGGGGGGCGGAGGTCCTCGAGGTCACCGTGGACTACCGCTTCCCGTTCATCGGGGCCCTGGAGGTCGCCCGCTACTGGATCGAGGGCACTCGGCAAGATGGCCTCATCTGGCAGGCCAAGTGCACCGGCATCACGGCGCGGCTTGGCCGGCGGATCGGACGCTTCCTCGAGCGCAACTGCTGGAAGGAGTTCGGCGACCTCGCAACCTGCAAGTACGACACGGTGCCGGCGTCGAGCTTCTACGCTCCGATCTCGCACGTCCTGAGCGAGCAAGAGTTCCGCGTCCAGGATCTCGGCTCGACCAAGCCCGCGGGCCACTTTGCCTACGGATTGGCGACCTGGCGCAAGGGCGCGAACGAAGGCCTTTCCGCCATGATCCAGGCCTACGACAATGCGAACCAGCTGGTCACCCTGGCGGTCCGCCCGCCCATGTCGATCCTGGTTGGCGACCGGGTCGACCTGATCGTGGGCTGCGACCGCAGCAGCGCGCGCTGCGCGGCTCTCGGCAACGGGATCAACTTCGGCGGCCTGAAGTTCCTGCCCGTCGCCGACGAGCAGATCAAGCCGGCCACGCTGTGATGGAAGCGACGCTTGGAGAGCGGGTCGCGGCCTGTGCCCTCGAGCTCGTGGGCACGCCGTTTCGACACCAGGGCCGCCAGCCTGGCCGTGGGCTCGATTGCGTCGGAGTAGTGCTGGCTGCGCTGGAACGCGCGGGCGCCCCATTCCGCTGGCCCGTGGCCTACCGGTTCGACCCGGACCCCGATCTGCTTCTCGAGGCTCTTGGCGCAGGCTTCGCGCCCTGCGCAGTGCCCGAGCCCGGCGATGTGCTGGCCTTCCGGCTGGACGGCCCGGACAGCGGTCCCAAGCACGTGGGAATTGCTTGCGGACCCGGACGCATGGTCCACGTCTACGGGCGTACCTCGAGGGTGCGGCTCGAGTCGACATCGAGCTGGGCCCCGAAGCTGCATTCGATCTGGAGACGCACATGGCCGCAGTAGCACTGGTCGCCGCATTCGGCAGTTCAACCGCCGGACTGACAGGAGGAGCGCTGACCGCCGCCGTGGTGGGCAATACGGCCCTGGCGATGGCCGGCTCGATCCTCGACCAGACGGTGATCTTCCCGGCCCTGTTCCCCCGCGACCCCGCGGAGGGATACCGGGTGGACGACTGGGCCATCGGCCAGAGCGCCGAAGGCTCGCCCGCGGGTTACGTCGACGGGACCGCCCGCATCGAGGGTGTGCCTATCTACCTCGGGACCCCGATCGAGGAGGAGGTGCAAGTCGGGGGTGGCAAAGCGGGCCCGGACAGCACGCAGTACCGCTACCGCCGGGACACCGTGGTGGCCTTTTGCTGCGACGTGCCGGCAGCCGGCGGGTACATCACGACCCTGTGGATCAACGGAGAGCGGGTCTTCTCGCTGAGCCCCGACGTGATCTTCAGCAGCACGAAGATCAGCGCCGAGACCTCGAGCACGCTGCAGGGGCCCCCGGGAAGCACCTTCGTGATCCATTACCTGCGGCTGCGCTCCCCCGCGAGCGGGCCGGACCTGACCCTGCTGCAGGTCGGCTACCCGGTCGTGATCTCGGGGTTCGCCCACTCCGGGAACAACTTCACCAGCAGCACCAACGGGGTCTCCCAGGCGCAGCTCGACACGACCTTCCGCGAGGACGACGGCTCGACGGTGGCGGTCTTCCGCTGGCAGCCGCTCGTGCCCGCTGGCTTCCCGCCGCCGGCGAATCCTTACCAGGCGGCCGCGGCGGGGCCGACGATCAGCCTGTTCCAGGACCTGCCACAGCTCCTGCCGGATGTGGCCGAATCGATCGAGATCTACACCGGGCAACAGGACCAAATCCCGGACCCGTACATCGAGGCTGCTGTCGGGAGCGGCAAGGTGCCGAGCTACGAGGGCTGGGTCTGCGTGCGCCTGGGCGGCATGAACGTGACCCGCTACGGCAACGGCGTGGCGAGCTTTCAGGCCGTGGTGGTGACGATTTCCCCCACGAACCTCGGCGAGCACGTGCAGCGTCAGATGGCCCGGGCCGGCATCGAGGCTGAGCTTTACGACACCTTCGGCATGTCGGGGAATTTCATCGGCGCGGTGGCCCGGGGACCCCAGCCGGCCTCGTCCCTGATCGGCACGGCCCTGCAAGCCACCGGCAACATCGCCTCGGAGCGCGATGGGCGGCTGATCTTCGAGCGCCGCCCGGTGCTCGTCGACTTCGACCTCGAGGCCTCCGAGCTCGGCGCCGTGGAGCTGGGCGAGGACCTGCCGATCGCGCCGTTCCCGATCGAGGACGCCGGCGACCTGGAGATTCCGCGGGCTGCGACTGTCCAGCACATGGACCCGGAGCTCGAGTGGCAGACCGGTGCACCGCGACAGTTCGGGCCGCCCGGCGCGAAGGGCGAGGAGCAGCGCATCAGCCTGCGCACCTGGGCGATGACCCGGGCAGACGCCAGCCAGGTGGCCTGGAGCGCGATCTGGAGCGCCGCCACGAACCGCCAGGCCGTGCGCTTCTCCCTGCCGCCCTCGCGGCGCGAGGTCCGGGTCGGGCACCTCGTGAGCCTGCCGGTTGCGGGCGGGCCGCGCCTGCGGGCGCTTGTCACCAGCCGGACCGTGGGCACGAACGGCGTGATCCTGCTCGAGGCCCTGCTCGAGGCACCCGAGGTGCACCTGTTCAGCCCGTCGGCCTGATGCTGGCCTACCCGCAGACGCCCCGGGTCGCGGTGTGCGACCTGCCGCACGGCCCGGCCATGGGGCTGCTCGTGGGCGCGGCGGCGCCGCGGGGCGCGCGCGTCAAGGGCCCCGCTGCGGTCTTCGTCCAGCGCGATCCTCGGGCTGCCTGGGAGCCCGTGGGGACGACACCGGGGACCGCGGCCGTGGGCGAGCTGCTGGCCTTTGAGGACCGCTTTGGGGCCTTCCTCGGGGACGAGCGCTGGGACGCGGCCAGCGCGATCCTGGTGCGCCTGTGTGCCCGCGAGCTCTACAGCCTGCCGGCGGTCGACGTCCGGCTCGGGCTCAGCCTGACCATGGTGGGCGAGGAGCTGGTCTGCTGGACCGAGGCCGAGCCGATCGGGCCCCAGGAGTGGCGGCTCTCGGGCCTGTGGCGGGGCGTCCGCGACACGGGCGAAGTCTGCGGGCAGCATCGGCCTGGCGAGCCCGTGCTGCTGCTCGACCGCTCGTGCCTCGAGGTGCCCTACGACCCCTCGGAGGTCGGGAGAACCTGGGCGATCAAGGCCGCCGCCGCGGGGCAGGCACTCGGCGATGTGCCCATCGCCTGGAGCGGCCGGCTCAGCGGCGCGAGCGGTGTGCCGA
>ERZ1066136.446-NODE-446-length-32249-cov-30.754147_pt1 | contig 32249 bp, 30 predicted proteins | sample MGYA00382783_ERZ1066136 | MGnify/ENA primary metagenome ERZ1066136 (study PRJEB33369, sample SAMEA5778366) | biofilm metagenome | biome: Industrial cooling water; feature: Water cooling tower basin; material: Biofilm | place: United Arab Emirates | collected... | reverse complement strand
TCACCTGTAAAGCTTGATGAGACTGCAACTCGCTGAGTTTTGTCAGGCAGTCAGGGACAAAACCCAACAGGCGTTAGAGACGATCGAACGGAATGCAAAACTCTTAGTGCAATTGATTGATGATTTGCTCGATATGGCCCGGATCATGCAGGGCAAGTTAGTTTTGAATGTAGAACCGATCTCACTACCAGATGCGCTTGCCGCCGCTATTGAGACGGTCCGGTTCGCAGCGGAAGCAAAACTCATTGGTCTGAAAGTCTTGCCGATGTCCAATCCACAGATGGTGGAAGGGGATGCTGTAAGACTGCAACAGGTAATCTGGAATTTGCTCTCTAATGCAGTAAAATTCACACCAACGGGTGGACAGATTGTGGTCCGATTAGACCAGGATGATACCCATGCCCAAATTCAGATCGAAGATACTGGGAAAGGGATCCGTTCAGAATTTTTGCCCCATATCTTTGAACGATTTCAGCAGCAAGATACCTCTACCGCCCGTCAGTTTGGCGGCTTAGGATTAGGGTTAGCCATCTCCCGACAGTTAGTTGAACTGCATAGCGGCACCATTACGGCCCAGAGTTTAGGTGAAGGACAGGGTGCAACCTTTACCGTCCGATTGCCTTTGATACCTTCTTCCCCATCAATCTTGCCGGTTCCGTTGACACCCCAAACAACTCAGTTAAAAAATGTTCGGGTTCTGGTTGTCGATGATGACCTCGATTCCTTGGAGTTCATCAAAGTGTTGCTAGAACAGGAAGGCATGGTTGTTACAACTGCTGTGTCTGCTAAGCAAGCGATAAATATACTGGCACATAACCAGTTTGATGTGTTGGTCAGTGATATTGGAATGCCGGAAGTAGATGGCTATGAATTATTACGTCAAATTCGCCGATTACCCACACAACAGGAACCATTGCTGAAGGCGATCGCACTCACAGCCTATGCCGGGGAAACCAATCAAAAGCAAGCTCTTGAAGCGGGTTATGACTTTCATCTAGCAAAACCTGTTGAACCAGAAAGGTTGATCGCCGCGATCTCAACGTTGATTCATCGTTGATGTAGGATGCCTGTAATTGACGTGATGCAGTCTCCAATACCTCATCAGTTTACTGGCATAAGAATTTTTCGACAGGCTCCTGCTATCGAAAAGATGTTTTGTCAACTATTTGCGAAATTACTTTCCAGCGCTGACGCTGCTCTAGCCATTGACGGCAGGCTTGTTTGACTAACTGGATGTCTTCCTCAGCAAGTTGCTCGTTGGGTTGTTCAGATGCAATGATGTAAGCCACTTTCTCAGCTTGATGATACGGGACACAAGCCTTGACTAACTCGGTTTGGAAAAGCCGTTCCTTCTCTTGCATAGAATTGCTCGATTGACCACTCATACCCTTACAGTGTGGTGCTCACGAAACCACTTCCCTCGTTCTAGAGAAATAGCCCTCTACAGCAGAAACAGGAGATGAGATGGGACGATCGCGAACACACGGCTTATAGGGTATTTGATGGGTTGAGTTGCGTTCATCTATACAAAGAGGGGTAATCCCCCTTATGCCTTGGGATAGACGAAAAGCATTGCCCTTAGATAGCTGTAACCACCCCAACCAGTCGTTAACTTATTAAGTATATTTGCTCATTCAAAGAGGTTTCCTCGTGTGATATCACCCTGGCAGAATTCTCTCCCGCTATCCGAGTACACAACCCAGCAAGTGGTGGTCTACTTCTACAGCGACAGATGGGTTCCGATCATGTTTTTCTCATTGGTCGCAGCTATCCAACTCCATCAGAAAGCCCAGCAGGCTGGTAGCGAACTATTTATTTTCCTAGTCAACCTAAATCCTGATGCATTTGAATCCTCCGACCCAAAATCGAGTCTCTCAGAGGATAACGTTCGCAAGCTAGAACTTTACCGTTCACCTGAACAGGTTGTAGCCAAAACACGATAAGAGGAAGCTTCCTCTGGTTAGTTATATCCGCTTCTTATATTGCTCTAGACTAACAGTCCCAGTCCTGGGTTCTGGACTACCAGAAGAAACAACTCCTGCTCCTTCATTGGTTAGACAAATTGGTGGCGACCACTTGACAATCTGCCACAGCAACTATGGCCAGCAGGAGAACGACAGGGGATGATAGGGATTGTGAGGAGTAAGTAATGCAAAGCCTTTGGGGTCGAAACACGGACAGACGCCCAAAGGCTTTTGCATTGAGGCAGTCAACAAAGGTGGGGTCAATGGGTCACATCCAGATCGGTTAAGACAGCCATCGCAGCAATCAGTTCATCCAGTTCAACTGGTTTTGGAAAATAGCCAGCATACCCGGCGACCTGGATATCCTGCTCTGTCGTTTGCGTCACCAATCCTGTCACCGCGATCGCAGGAATAAGCTCTTGTTTCAGTGCAGTCTGGCTTCGCACTCGACGCAGGAAGTCCCACCCACTCAAATCCGGTAAAACAAGCTCACTGAGCAGTCCATGAAAGGGCCGTTGATGCAACGTGGTGAGTGCCTCCGATGCAGAGGTGACGGTCACGACGATCGCACCCTCCCCCTGAAACGCAACCTTGAACAACTCTAAGGTGTCTACATTAGAGTCAACTACTAATAGCTGTCGATGCGCTAATCTCGCCACGGTACCTCCAGATAGAACGTCTCGGTAGACGGTTGCGATAGAAGATATTGAATTCAGGGACTTAGACATCTTGCCCCAGGTTCCATGATCGAGGTGTATCCAGGCTGCAACGATGCTCCAGAATGGCGGACTCTTCCCATCCTCGCTCCGATGCAAGGGCTGAATAAGGTCGCACGCAACGGCTCAGCCCCTGGAACTTAGCTGATGAGCCAGGAGATTAGAGCGGAGATTAATCAATGCTGGAATCTCCACGGGCCAGGGAAGCAGTAATCTGCTTGCAGGTGGAGAGAATCCGCTGGTCGTTCTCGCTAACCCTGGGGAGGGCCGCTAATTGCGAGAGTTGCGCCTTGACTTCGTAGGGCGGTTGTTCAGGGGAGAGGGCTGCGACCTCTAATCGCGTTCCTCGTAAATCTCCTCTGAAACAGGTGAAGTCGGACTGGGGCGAGTAAAATGCACCGAAAACCTGGCCGTTCTGCTGCTCAAACACGACGTAGTTGTGAAGCAACTGATTGGGCTGAGGTGAGTTGCCATACAGGTAAACCCCATCAGGCAAGGCTTTTGAGTCTTGCACTGGATAATTCTGCCGGGCCGCTTGGGCCATCTGCTCTTTAGTGCTGATACCCAGCAGGATAAACGGAAGCGTTGCAATTGACAGAAAAATCCATTTCTTTTGAACGAATGCAGGTGGAATCATTGCTGTTTCTCCTTGCGTGAATGGACAGTGGATTCGGAACCTCGATTAAGCTTTCTCTGGGATACCAAGCCCAAGTTGAGTTCCTAAAAAAGCTCCCAAGTCAGCCCGCGCACAACTTGGGATGAGTGTGGTTGTGATGGAACGAACCGTTCACCATGGATTAGGTTCAAGGCTACTGAACTTCTTTCGTGGATTCTTCAGCCCTTTGGCTCGCTTGCATCTCTACCCTACAACAGATGAACCCCTATTTTTTAGTCCCTGAAGATTGAAGCATTGCCTATCCGGGTTGCCCTATTGCACTGAAAGGATAGGGATTTCAGCTATCTACTGCGTTGCCATTATCAAGCAGTTTGCTTAAGCGATCCAGTTGATCACTCTGGACTCCGACGGAACGCTGACTGACCATTTAGGGACGGGAAGGGGCGGGTCACGCGAATCGGAGCAAACAAAAATAACAGCAGGGAAAGGAGCGAAACCTCCGATTCGGGTACGGCGATCTCGGGGTTTGGATGTCGCCGTCTCTTGGGGCGAATCTTGAATTGAATGGCAACGGCAACCACCCAACCACCTAAAAAAACGGCAGCAATCTCAACAAGTGCAAACAGCATAGAACCTCCTCAAGCAGAATTACTTTTTAGTGGGCCTATCCCGGTCACGCTAACAAGACTGCTCAAATCCGGCAATATTTCTTAATAAATATCCTGGATCGTTACAAACTGATGCAATTCTCTTAATGATTAAAGCTTAGGCTCAGAGTCATGCAACTGAGAGGAACTCCCATCTAGTTGAACTATATGGCTTTAACCTGAATCGTTACACCTTTAGCCAAAATAAGAGAGTTACCGATATGTAACGATTATGAAAACCGTTTGATTCAGGTCTTAACTGGGCGAGTGGGCAATTTTGATTCCTTTGATAGAAGAGATTCTCTGGATGAATTGGTACTCTTGGCCCGCGTATCTTGCACGTTCCTCTTAGCAAATTCATCCCCCGGCCGCAAGTCTGGGGGAGTTCTTGGGTTGTCATTTCCCTTTATATAATTTGCTCATTGGGAAATGGATAATTTTTTGATAATTTGCTTTCAGGGTTTACCTATCTCTCGATAGATATTCCCAATCCTTAAAAAATGATTAACTCAAGGTGTCCTTGAGCTAATCCGGCTATCCCTGGTCGATAGCGATTGCGATCTTGCCCACTTGCAACGTATTTCGTTGTGGGCATTTTTTTTGATAGTCTTTGCGATTACCTGCTGTTGGTTCTCTCCACCCCGGCTCCCATGCTAAACCCTGGTTTTTCACCCCTCATTCCTGTAACAGCAGCAATCTATCTTCTAATCATCCATCTATTGCTGTTTCTGGCTCAACGGTTCAAAGGTCAAGCCTGAATCAGAATCTCTGCCTGGGTCGATGAGGCTGCAGCATTGGAACCGTTCTGCTGTCTATTCCGTGGCGTTCGACGTGAAAGGAGTTGCTGAATCTGATTCAACAGCTTTGCGGTTTCAATCTGTTTGCTGAAAACAGCATCCGCTTCAGGACAAATACTGGCGGCGTCCTTCAGTAAGTCCAGTGTAAAAAAGCTGGAAACCAGAACCAGCAGCGGCGGGTTGTCTACTTGCTGCTTGACCTGATAAATGACCTCAGGGCCGTCCATACGGCGTTGGTAACGAGGCGTAGGCATCGAAAAATCGACCAGCACCACGTCGAACTGCGCCACTCTCCGCAGAAAGGTTGACACATCCGTAAAGGTGGATACCGCATACCCTTGCTGCTCCAATTGCAGGGCCAGGGCGAAGCACCACGCTTCATTATCATCCACGATCGCCAATTGATACATAGGACAACCTTTCAACGTTACTCTGTTTTCCTATTGCTTGTATCGCTTTGGTCTAGAAAAGTGAACTGCCTGAAGAGAGAGCACTTTCAGCCGGTTAACATCACAATCTATGATTTATTTCTTTCTTCTTGAGAAGAAAGAAATTGGGTGATAAAAGCTGGGTAATCATTCAAAATTCACCCCTAAAAGAAGACATCTACCCATTTCTCTCCTAAAGTGGCTATCAATAATTACAGTGGGCAGACTGAACCTACACCCAAACTCCCCCACCATCTAGGTTCTGAAAGGCTATTCAAAGTCCGAAGAGTGGAAGATGGAGTAACTGCTCAATCATGTTTCTTTCCCTTTTTCTTTCCTTTCCCATTCCCCTTGTCGTCCTCTAATGGGGAGGCTGTGAGTTCTGGTGAAGAGGCTGGAGATGGGGAAACCTGCGCCGATGGGGTGGTTACAGAAGCGGGTTGAACGGGAGCACTTTGAGTGGGACTGGGAGCTTCAGCAGGAGGGTTTAATGCCCGTTGCACAACGATCGGAATCGCGGTTGTGCCCGCCAGGGAAACTGCACCGATAATGCCTTGCATAACGGTGATCTTGAATCCTTTTTGAGGCGGGGGCGAGTTGTCCGAATTGCTCATAGAAAAAATGGGTGAATGCAAGGTTTGTGGATGAATTGAACAACATTCATGATTGCCACCAGGATGTCCATTCTCCTTGAGCTGGACATCCTGGTGACAAGCAACTTGCACTGGTGGGGCTATTGTGGCTACCAATGCCTCAAATGACTGGATGCGGCATTCCCCTGTACGAAAGGAGAACGCAACCCATTACAGCACATTTGTGATGAGATCAATCACGGTAAAGCGGGTTTGATCCAACAGCAGCAGGTTCGACCCCAGCACGACAAAATCATACTGGGCTGGGACTTTTAGATAGGTATTCACCTGTTTAGGCAAGTACAGCAGCTTCTTCGCCTGCCCTGGGGGTAAGCCCTTCCCACGCAGCAGTTGTTTTTGAATACCAGGAGGAAGGGAACGGGCCTGCCCAATAATTTGGCTGCGAAGGGAGTCGGTCAGCAAGTAGTTACAGCCACAGTTCCCACGCAACAGATCGACTAGAACGGTTCGTTGGTCGCTCGTGAAACTGAGAAATTGGGTTTGTTGCACGGTCCGCACAGACCCGTTATAAGCCACCACGACCCGGGACGTACTTTTGTAGACGGTCACGACGCTTTCAATCGTGTTGAGGGCAGAACCCGGTCGGCCACCACGGAAGGTAAACGTCCAAGAATCACCATTATCCACATAGGGACAGTTAGCAGCAGGACCATGCATAGAGTCTTCTGCACGATAGACCCGAATCCCACCATTCGCTTCTTCAGCCGCCTGGCGTGCCATATTTTTAGCGCGATTGAGATCCAGTCTGACGACTCTGACTCCATCGCGCTCTTTCTTATCACCCCGATCCGCAATCAGCCGCTGCTGTAGGGAGTTCTGTTGATTCTGGGAGAACTCAGTTATGGGGGCAGCACTGGCAATCTGCGAGAGGCCCGTCACAAGTACGAGACCTGTTGCCAGGAATGTGCGTTGCGTTAAGTCAAGTAAAGTCGGTGAATGGGGTAACACGAATCTCTCCTCCAAGCGGAACCTTTTCTAGGCGAACGAATCACTAAAACAGAGGAAATCTGTCTGAATTAGAAGGTTCCCAATAGCAGCGAACTTCACACATTTTTTATCGAATAGTCCGACAATCTCCATCGATCTCGCAAATCCTGATTCAGAGTGTGGGCTGCAACCGTTAACCCAACAGCAAGGGCTGATGGATGAAACGCGACGGGTTCTCAAAAACCGCTTCGGCCCTGACAATTTCTCCCTCGACTACATCAAGTTCAGCCGGGAAGAGTACATCCAAATCAATGACCAGAAGCAGGGCCGGGTAGCCGACCGCAATGAATCCGTCCAGTTCCTCGACAACCCCGACGAGATCGTGGCCAAGGCAGTCAGACTACTAGAATCTCCCCAATGGTGTGACAAAGCCGCAGGGCTCTCCGTTCTCACAGGCAGACGATCCAGTGAGATTCTCTCTACGGCAATCTTCAAAAAAGTCTCTCAGTGGTCAGTCTCCTTTACCGGGGCACTCAAACGCCGGGGAGAAGAGGTGGAACTGACCTTTGAAATTCCCACACTAACAACTACAGATCGCGTCATTACTGCCCTCAAGGAAATCCGTCAGCAACTCCCCGATGCCACCAACTTGACGGCCGCCCAGGTGAATCGCCTCTATGGTCAACCCGTGGCCCGGGCCTGTGACCTCCACTTTGCCGAATTAGTCCCCAACCGCGAGGGGAAAGACAATCTCTACACTCACCTGTTCCGATCCATCTACGCCACGATCGCAACCTTCTGGTACTGCCCTCCCACGGTCAATGACACGGAATTTAAGGCGGCAATTCAGGGTCACTTTGCCGTACTGGATGAAGCCAACCCGGAGCTTCGCCGTTCCCTGGCTGCGTCTCGCCATTACTCAGACTATGAAATCGCGGATGCCGTGATTGCTCACCATGAAGGGAAACGCAAGGGCATTAAGCTGGGCCAGTCGGGAATTAAACCCATTCAGATGTTTGCCGCTCCAACCCAGGAAGCAGAGTCCGAGCAAGTTGAACCCACGCCCCAACTCCCCCGCCATCGAGGACGGGATCGCACCTCCCTCCGCATCTGGAAGGACGACCGCGATCGGCTCCAGGCCATCCTCTCCCAACTCGACATTTCCCCAGACTATGTGCAGGCTGACCGCCTCTCCCTCTTCCTCAACTGGCTGGAAGATTACCTGGCCCAACCTGCCGCAGTGGAACGAACGGAACCAGTGGAACAACAGGAAGAGGCGATAGCAGAAGAGGTCACAGAACCAGACAGCGCCCAGGTCGAAGCCCAAGCACCTGCAGACCCACCTGTGCCGCAACCCTCCGAGGAAATCCAGGGATTACACCAGCAGGTCAACGAGCTACGTGGATTGATTGAGCAGATGCAGAAGATGATGATTCAACCGCCTGCTCCAACTCCAGCAAATCAGATAAAAAAGGTGGACCGATCGATAGCCGCTGCTAACCCAGCCCCAGAATCTCCCACCCCGGAACAACCCAAAACCAGTGACCGGGCCTCCCGCTATGGTCATGCTCCCACCGACATTAACCGGGCGATCGACGCAATCATGGCGTACAACGACAATCAACCCCTCCATGACTTGAAGTGGGCCATCTCCCTCAATACCATCCGGTCGTTCGTCAATGCCCCTAACGCGATCGAGAAGGTTCTGAAGGAACGCGCTCAAGAACTCACCGACCACCATCAAAAGCACCAGCTCGATCCCGCCAAACACAACCTCCGGCACCGCAGAAAACACCAAATTAGCGACATGATTCACTTGGAGGACGATAACCCCTGACATGCGGGTTCTTGTGTAGGGCGGTCATTCAGTGTTATTACTTCTCCTCTCAAACTCCCAAAACCTCTCTACACAGAACTCTCAGTTCAATTCATTAAACCTCGTTACGCATCCCGCAGGCTCTATATCCCAAGCTGCCTCATAGCCTATAGTTCACGGTCTATCAATTGCGGTCAAAAATCGCCGGATCTCGCTCAGTTATTCCGGTACGCGACAATTGGCTTCTACGTTCAAACCTTCAGCTGCTTGCAATTGTAACCATGCTTAGTGACATTAAATACATTGCTGGATAATGCTGTTCTACCTATAAAGATAGAACAGCATTATCCAGTATTAATGAATACACCTGCTTTTAGTTTAGGTATGCAAGTCTACTAGAGAGCTTTTCTCAGTTTTATGATGGTGCCAACTTTTATTCCTGAACATGAGGTTCATATCTCTCCTGCCTACTAAGCAGGTGCTTCCCTGTAGCACGTATGGATTAACGTGACCCTTACCACCTATCCATCCTGGGACAGTCTCGACCAAACCTCTTTAGCCAAAAGCTAAGCTGCTCAAACTAGATCAGGTACATCAAGCAAACTGCCTCAATTCTATGATGCTACCCACATTGATAGGGGAACAGAATGCCCACCTTTTTAGCTTCTACTTAGACCGTTCAGTCCGGCAAGGTCTACGCTATGGCTTAGGTCTCTACGGCTGGGTCTATAGTTTCCCCATTGGAGATAGGCTGGCTGCTTTTGATTTGGCGGCTGAACTGGGAGCGTTGGGTAATCAAACCGTCATTACCGTCTCTCAAAATTCTTATAAGGTGTGGATTGAACTGACGAGTGACTCCTATCCGCACTGGGACAGTATGATCCAAGCGGCTTTAACCCGAAGCCAAGTGGCTTAACTCGGGGTAAAACTGGCTGATGGCATCCTGCATCAATCTCGCCAAGCCTCATCAGTTCGCAAGATGAAACGCGACGGGTACTGAAAGACCGCCTCGGCCCTGACCCTTTCTCCCTCAACTTCATCAAGTTCACCCGGGAGGAATCCATTCAAATCAATGACCCAAAGCAGGGCCGGGTGGCAGACCGCAATGAAGCTGTCCAGTTTTTAGACAACCCCGACGCGATCGTAGCCAAGGCAGTCAGACTACTAGAATCTGCCGAATGGAGTGACAAAGCCGCAGGGCTCTCCGTTCTCACAGGCAGACGATCCAGTGAGATTCTCTCCACGGCGGTCTTTGAAAAAGTCTCTCAGTGGTCAGTCTCCTTTACCGGGACACTCAAACACCGGGGAGAAGAGGTGGAACTTGAGATTGATCTGCTTTTGTGGAGTAGACTGCTGACATCCGTTGAGTAGGCTTTTCTTTCCAGGTCCCCACTCTAGGGAAGCCCAAAAGTTCATAACAGGCTCTAGAACAACGGCTAGTTCTCCATCGATCTCCAACTATTTCTCTAACTATCGCCACCTATGAAGATAATCAAAACCCTTGCCTCAGGAGTTCTCTTAACTCTCGGCTTTATGTTCTTGCTACTCGCCATAGTCAAGGGGATGGAAAAAGATCCCGGTAAGCAAAATAGCGACGCGCTTTTGGGTGGCCTGTTGCTGGGTATTCCAACCACCGTCTCCGGAGGACTGCTGGCATGGAATCTTTACCAGGCTCCCCGCAAGCACTCTGAAGTTCAGCTTCGGGAAACGTTCTTCCGTTTAATAAAAGCAGACAACGGTCGAGTTACACCTATGGGGCTATCGATGGCAACCGGAATTAGTGGGGAGGCAGCAAAGCTTTACCTGGACGATCAGGCCCGAGAATTTGTTGCTGATTTTGGAGTGGACGATCAGGGCAATGTTTACTACCAGTTTAGTTTGGGCAGCGTAGGATTGCTTGAACCCTAACTCAAAGCCAAGGCAGCACCTCCGAACCATCAACAAGCCAAATCATAAGACAAAAAGGCTACTTTGCGGCCTGTTGCAGCTTCGCTACCCACTCCCCTGGAAAGACGGCCGCGATCGGCTCCAGGCCATCCTCGCTCAACTCGATATTTCTGAAGACTATGTGCAGGCTGGCCGCCTCTCCCTCTTCCTCAACTGGCTGCGCCTGCTCCAACGACCGCTAATCAGATTAAAACAACGGGTCGATCGATAGCCGCTGCTAACCCAGCCCCAGAACCTCCCACCCAGGAACAGCCAACCCGTGACAGAGCCTCCCGCTATGGTCATGCTCCTACCGACATTAATCGGGCGATCGACGCAATCATAGCCTAAAACGACAATCAACCCCTCCATGACCTGAAGTGGGCTATCTCCCTCAATGCCATCCGATCGTTCGTCAATGCCCCTAACGAGATCGAAAAGGTTCTGAAGGAACGCGCACAGGAACTCACCGACCACCACCAAAAACACCAGATCGATCCGGTCAAACACAACTTCCGGCATCGGAGAAAACGCCAAATCAGCGACGTGATTCACCTGGAGGACAATACCCCCTGACAGGATGGCTCTCTGAGTAGAGCGGTCATTCAGGGTTATTACCTCTCCTTTCAAAGCCCCAAACACTCTCTACAGAACACTTTCAGCCAAAAAACTCTAACCTCGTTACGCATCCTGTGGAGTTAACGGGGATAAATACTGTGTTAAACGACAGGAACGCACCCTACAAGTGAAGGAGCGCTGCACTTTTATGACCCATGCTTTACAGCGACATCGTCAAGAGCATGAGAGGTTTTTGGTCCAACAACGCCATCAGAGGGAGATATTGGTGGATTGTGCTCTCGCTTAAACTTTGCAACTGCTTGTTCAGTTTCTTCACCAAAAATTCCATCAGCCTTAACAGGTATTTTCGCTTCGCTAAGTGTTTCTTGAACTTTTTTAACTGCTTCCAGGTCGCTATCTCCACGTAACATCCTGTGTTCACCCTTACCACAAGCTTCGAGTGTAGGCTGAAGAACAAAGCGGCGAGACCGAAATTGAGAATCACGTTGAGGTAAAGGCGGTGTTGGTGCTGGTGGTGTTGGTGGTACAGTAAGGGGCTTTACATCGTTAAAGTTCTCCTGCTGAACATCAAGATCGTAGTCAATAGTGATTGGTACGTCACGAGTCATTCCCATAGATTCGAGCTTGCTCATCGGAATGGTGAAATTCTTTTGAAAATCATTGCCTAAGTTTCCAGGGCAGAAATCAACAGTATCTTTCACATGAATGTGAGGCTGCCACCGAACTTGTCCAGTCATCATTCCCGATGCTGAGTCAATTGTGGCAACCTCAATGGTGACCATGCCACTTATCTCTCGGTCATCGTCACCAAATATGTCACTACCCTCCCCGTTTATTCCCATACCACCAGCAATGTTAGCCGCAGCATTAGACGGGGTGTTATAGGTGATATCTGGATGAAGATGAAATGGCGTACGATGCTTAATCAGTACGGCATCCTTAAGAGGAAGTTGACGCTCTGCAATCGGTTGTTTGTTGAGGGTTGGGGTAATGCCTTGCAAAGTGTTAGGCAAATTCTTCATGATGCTCGAAAGCAATAGTTTGGTTTCACTATTGAGGAGCCCTGAGGCTGCCGGGTCAGTCTTAGCTGCACTGACAACACAACTAGATGGTTTAGAAAATGAAAACGGACTTGAGGTCGTTGCAAAGTATGTGTCCCACACTGGTTTGACTTCTGAACATCCAGTGGCAGTCGCTGCACCTGTAGGAACTACTCTACTTAGACGTGCAAATTCTAAGCGAGCCTCTAAATTGCTAGGAAAAGGTTGACAAGGTGTAGGACTTGGTGGTTTAAGCTTAGCTTGAACTTTAGACGATCGCTGTATCGACTCCTCCTCTTCACACGCCTCACATTTTGCCTGAATCGGTTCCTCTTCTTCCTGACGCTGGATGATCGGCGTAACAGTTTGTACCAACGGTTTTTCCTGAACCTCTTCCTGTTCTTCTTCAGCCTGACGTTGAATGTTGGGAACTGGTGGAGCAGCCATACTCATTACTGGTTCAGCAACTTGATCCGCTTCTTGTTCATACTGGTCATTTGCTTGCCCGATAGCCAGCTTAGGTTGAACGGATACCGCTGGCTCGCTTGTCTGTGCTGACTTAGCATTACGAATGAGGATTTCCAAGAAATTTGGCTGTGCTTTTGCTCGCTCCATCCGCTGCACCCAGAAGCTATCCATCTTGGCTTGCAGCATCCCTAGCCTTTCTTGCTCTATAGGCGTGATTGTGCCGTACTTTTCTTTTAGCTGTAGCCCTGTCGCTTCAAACTTATTTTGCTGAAAGGCTTGGTTTTCAAGTTTTGTCTGGGATGGGAGATGTTTAGGTTCTGGAACGGGAAACGGACGAGGCGCAAACTGAGATGCACTCCATGAAGACTGAGGACTTTGAGACCTGGATTGGTGGACGCGCTCGAATGACATACTCGTACCTCGTCATTTTTGTGGTCTTCAATACACAACCATAGACCTCGTAACCATAACCCTGCTCATTCTCAATGAGCTTCTATTTTGGCGGATCGGATTCAGGAATTTAGGAAGGCTAACTATTGTTTAGATCGATCCCAGCCCTTCCATACCGGGTAACCACCCAATTTAGGGTAATTAGGCAGATCGGGATCTAGATAACATCTGGAATTGGGAGCATAGACGGAGATTTTGTCTGCATAACGCCCCAATACAGTTTTATCCAGCTTTTGATCCAAATAATAGGCTTGTACAGAGCTGTTAGATAAATAACTTTACAAAGAGCAACCAAACTTCTCAACATCCAATTCAAGCCTGAAGCACCTCTCCAAATGACCTAAAATCATCCGGGTCTTCTCCCCACGGTTTCCCAGGCAACGATCGCCCCCGCTTCCGCAAGATCCGCCGAAACTTCCACTTCGCCGCCCGGTACTTGTTACTCGTACCCGATTTAGTCAGATTCCAGACCAATTCGATCACCTTGGTTTGGGATTTATAGGCATCGTAGGCATTCAACACCGCCTCAATTAGGGCAGGGGTAATCTCAGGAGTGAGGGGGTCAAACCGCTCTGGCACCGCGTTGGTGCAGGTGCAATCCTCCCCGGTGCAATCGCTTATAGGCAGGCGCCATAAGCGTTCTAGCTCTTGCACCAAGTCCGGTGCAACGGCCTCCGGTGGTGCAAACGGTGCAGCCGTTGCACCGTCTTGCACCGCCTCAAAAGAAGGGAGTGGGCTAAAGGCAAACTCATCTGGCAGGGTAGAAAAATACGCTCTACTCCCCTTGGGCACAAACAACCCATAGAAGCGGCTGGTTTTTCCAGTCGCTACCTTCTGGCTGCGATGGGCATACTCCTGAGTGAGGGAGTCCTTCTGCCAGGAGGAGACGCGATTCTCTAACCCCTCGCGGATCGCTTCTCCCAGGTAGATGATTGCCGTCTGATGTAAGTCCTGAACCGTTGTTCCGATCGTCCCTGCCTTCAAGTTCTGTCCCGCAATCAACAACTTCACCTGCTCCGTTCGACCCACCCGCCAGCAGAACTTGAGCAGGTCAGCGGCAAAACTGGTCGGAGCCACCCGTTTACGGATAAAACTCATCGTCTTGAGCTTCTCTGGGGCAAGGGAGGCTTCAAAGGCATCCAGTACCTCTTCCATCACATCGGGCTTGCACTTATTCCAGACCCCTGCCAGTTCCGAAAACTCATCAAAGAAGTAGATCAGAGGGGGGAAGTGGGGCAAGGGGTGATCGGGGATTTCTCGCCGCTTTAAGAGCGCCTGGGTGTTCAGTTCCAGGCGGTAAAGAATCTCGGTCGCGGCTTCTAACAACCCGAAAATACTACTCTCAAAGTCGGCGTATTTCAGCTTGCTTAAATCCGTTTCGGGGCTGGGCTTGGGGTTGATAATCACCAGGTCAGCCTCTGGGCCTAACTCTCCTTCCATTAAGCGGGTCAGGGTGTTAATCAGGGTGGTCTTCCCTTCCCCAGAGTCGCCCATTAAGCAGATCTGGGGGTTAGTTTTAATGAATGGCACCAGGTGAGACGGGTCAGGATCGATGACAGCATCTGATCGCGCGATCCGCTCCCGTTCGATCGCCTCCCAATCGGTGCCCGACACATCAAACACCAGCTTCAACCCACCGTCGATCGGCTCCAGCCTGGGATCGGCACAACATCACCGCACCGCCATCCGCAGGGGTTTAATCAACTCCCGCTCAATCCGCTTAAAGGCTTCTCCCAGGGAACGAACCGGACTAGCAATCTTACCATCGGCTAAAACGGGCAGAATCTTAAACCGTAGCTCAAACCGTCCTGTGGGCAACCCCTGGACGATCGGACTCTTGACCACAATCCCATGCTCATACAGACACCGAATCGCTTCACAGGCCAAGAGTTCCTCATGGCTATGGCCCAGCGGGTAATCCGGTTGCTTGAGGCTATGGGACTCCTGCAAGGCAGCATCGGCAATCTGGGCATAAAAAGCTTCTCGTTCGGCCCATTCCTGCTCAAACCCCTGGAGCATGAGTCGTTCCCGTTCTTCCAGTTCGGCTTCCTGGGCTAAAAGTCGATCGCGCTCCGCCTCCAGTTGGGCCTGAAAAGACTGCTCCAGGGATTCTTCTCGCTCCAGTAGGGCTTGTTCCCTGGCTTCTAAGTCCTGTTGGATCTGGTTGTAGTGCTGCTCTAACAACACCTGCTCCTGGGAAAGCCGATCACGCTCCTTCACCCACTGGTCATAGTCCAGGGCCAACCGTTCTCGTTCGGCTTCGAGCTGGTCAAAGGTGCTGATTTCGAGACTTTGAAGCCGGGCCTGGAGCCGTTCAAGTTCCTGCTGGTACTGACGGTGAAGTTGCTCCTGCTGCCACTCGTACCCCTGTTTAATCTCGTTGGCGATTTCTAAGAGGTCTGGGGCATCAGTGTTGTGAGGATTTTGTGGGTCTTGTTCCTCTTTGCTGTAGCCATAGACCGCACCGATCGCACAGCCGCAGCCAATTAAGCGTAGGGATACCCAGAACCACTGGTTCTCTTTGTCGCTAATCCCCACGAAAGTAAAGAGAGACAAAAGAGCCAGAATCACAAGTCCATGAGTGGATTGGCAGTCTGAAAGCGGCATGGCACCAACCTTGAAGGCACATTGAAGGGGTTAGAAAAACAGTCCCAGGAGTAGGCCCACCAGTCCAGCCACGGCATACACCCTGGCTTCTCGCTGGTAGAGGGAATAATCGGGGCTGGCTTCTAAGGTCGTGAAGTAGGTCAGGGCTAGAATTCCGACACAGATCAAGACCACCAGCCAGAGGTCAGCCAGGGGCAATATCTGAGCACTCATCAGCCAGCGGATGCCTGTTGTTACCAGGTTGAAGGACAGCAGCACCGACAGGGCGATCGACAGGCGTTTCATAGGAGGCTAAGGGGGTTAATGGCAGGCGGGATGACTCTTGAAGCCGTTGGGGAGAAGTTCAAAAGGCATCCCCAGGTAGAAATAGGACTTAACGGAGCAACCGGGGAGGAACCCCTCTTAAACCCAGGTCATTCCGTTTGTCCAGGTTTTTCTGGCTGCTCTCCTGCACCGCCAGGTGAATCCCTTGAATCTTCTCCCGGATAGCGTCCTGGTTCAGGCTCCATTCCGCAATGGCAGACTGGGCATTATCAGAACTCATGGCGGTTCTTGCCCGTTTTTCAACCAGCTTGTGAGCGGCTCCCAGGAAATCCACCTTGCTCCCTTCCAGGTTGATCTTGGCGATGCCGATTTCCACTCGCTTTTGAGTCAGGACAATCCGGTCTTTTTCTTGCTCCGCCTCGGCGATCTCCAACTTCACCCCCCGATGCTGACGCTTAACTCGTTCCAAGGCCGTGTTGAACTCGGCTTCGGAGAACTCGCGGGTACGGGGAGCGACCAGGTGGGCATTCAGCGAGGGCAGGGACTCATCGGGACTGGGAGAAAATCGAGTCATTCGACGCATGGGGCTTACCTCCAGGTGGTTTGAGGGATCGGTTGAGGAATGGACTGAGGATAGGTAGGGGTCGGGGAAGGAACAGGTTTAAGCACTGCCAGGGCCAGGAAATAGGTGCCAATGCCAGACAGGGCAATCAGAGCCACGGTGATCAGGGTCATCGCCCAGGGGTCTTGCTCAGCGAACCAGGTATTGAGATGGAGATGGATAGGATTTTCAGATTGCTGCGATGGCTGCGGCTGTTCTGTCATGAGCCTCTGAGCTTGCAGCAGGGTTTGGGCGGTTTGTTGGGCCTGTTCACTGGCGACTCGTTGAGCTTCAAAGATTAGAGCCGCCGTGTCTTGAGGGCTTTGGTAGGTCGAAGGAGTAGGGCTAGAAAATCGGGTGGTCAGGGTGCGATCGATGGCCTGTTCCAACTGCGGAGTCAGGTATTGGGCCACCAGATAAGCCGGGTCATTCACGACAAGGGGATCCGCAGCAAGAGGAGCCGAACTGGAGGGGTAAGGAGGGTTAAAGACGGTGGGAGCAGGAGTTTCAGCCTCCATTACCGGGAGTTGGGTTGGGCTTGGAACCAGGGAGCCTCCCGGCTGGGTGTGCTGTACCAGGGCTTGCTTAAAGGCTTGTGCCTGGGGAGTATTGACTAGATCACTCAGGTTAAGCAGGCCAACCAGGGTGTAAAACAGACGCTCAACGTGATCGGCTCCTCGGATTTTGAGATAGTGTTGCCCTTCGACCAAGCGGGGGTAATGCTTGCGGAGGTGATACTCATTGGGAACGCCAAAAGCCGCGACCGCAAGGCGATGCGGGAAGAGATACCCGAAGGTGGGATCTGAGATCAGGTGTTGAAGGTAGGGGTTACTCATAGCTTAAAGCTCCAAAAGGGGGATGGGGAGCGGCATTAAGAGGCAAGACTGCAACTATTTACAGTTGAGGTCAGGTAGAGACTGAACCAGGGGTTGACTGCAAGTATTTACAGTGAGAGGGACTAAATGGCGGAGGCAAAGGGCGATCGCCCCCACCAGAATCAGCATTAAAGTCAATAGCATCAGCCCGTTGAGGCGGTTGGCACTTCGCCAGGTTCGGCCAGTAACCCCAGCTTTTTTGCCAGCTCCACCCGTGCTGATTCCGTCGCCTGCATCATGCTGCCAATCTCCGCGATCGCTAGCTCTGTTCCCAGGCGAGAGCCTTTCTGAGTCGCATTCTGCTTCAGGGCATCCGCTAAGGTCTGGTCGTTGCTGACAAACTGCTGGAGCGTATTGTTCAGGCTGGAAATGGCCTCCGTCAGCCGTTGGGTGGAGTCAATGACGGTCAGATGCAGCGGTTGAAGGGGATCGACAGCCAGGGGGGTCTCAGATGCTCTCACCGTAATCGCGCTTCCTGGATTAGACGCTGGGGCAGGGGGTTTAATGGTAGATTCTGCAGGACTTTGAACGGGTTGAGTGCTTTGGTACGTTGCCACTAATTCAGGGTTTTGTTCCCAAATCTGAGTTTTCCAGGCATCAAAGGGCAAGCCAGAAGTTCTGTAGTGGCCCATGAGTTCAATAAAAAGGGGCGTATACCGCTCGTCGGGCAACTTTAAGTCGGTTTCGGTAAACCAGGGACAGGCTTCTTTAACTTTCTGGAACCACTGTTGAACCGATTTGCGGGAGACACCATAATGCTCGGCGATCGCTTTGGTAAATTGCGGTTCCGTTGGCTGCCACAAGACAGAACGAGGGTTCGCACCCACTTCGTAAGACGTGGCATCGGAAGTTGCAGTCACTTCGCAATCAGGGTCTATAGCAGGTGGCAGCAGGCTTCGCTGCGAATACGCGATCGGCTCCTCAATCGGCTTAAAGGCCGATCCCTCATGGCTTTGAGTCATAGTTCGTAGTCCTCTAAATCAGGTTCGTAAGTAGAAACTGGCGAAGGGGTAAGAAGAGGTGTCCAGTTCTTACGAAGGATGGTAGCATGAATACACCAGGATGCACCAGAATGCACCAATTACAAGCGCCAAGGTTAGAGTATGCTTATGTCAGAACCAACCAGACATGAAATGGTAGATCGCATCAGCATTGACATTGAAGGACTTCGAGAGCCTTTAGAGGCTGTTGCTACTCAGGAGGAGCGCAACCTGAATCAAATGATTCGCTTCCTCCTCAGAGAAGGACTGGCAAAAATTTCCACCCGTTCTACCCGTAGCCTGAAAACCCTCAAGGCTGACTGGATAGAAGAGTTAGATACGGCTGAACTTGCAGCCTTAGCAACGGAAATCATTGCTGAATTAGAACGACGGGCTAACGCAACCGAACTAGATAATCCCTGACGTTCCAGCTTTTATCCCCATCAGATTCATGCGTCCGTTCACTCCAACGCATGAATCTCTAGAAATCTATTCAAGTAAAAACAGAAGCTAATGCAGCCTTAAGCCTGTCCCAAGCCAGGTTGAGAAATGCAGAGGGATTCTTCATGAGAAAGCGATCGCCTACTTTCCACGGGAAGCGATCGCCCTCAATTAACCCTAATTAAAAGGTTTCACACCTATGATACCAAGACATCGCTGGCAAGGGATGCCCCTGTCGCCGCACCAGTTTTTTAGTGCGGGATTTCGGGATGGAATGAGGGGTAAGACCCATCACCCCCTGTTTTTAGACAGCCCAAAGTACCTGAACGGCTATACCGAGGGCTATCGGGACTACCTGGAGCAACTGCTGATCCGTTCGGCTGATCCTCAGAAAGGGAGGGCGGCCAATGAAGATGGATGATTTTCTGCCGCCGCCACCGGAACTCATTCCCTTTTTCCGGCGCACCACTCTCGACTCGGCCCTGCAATCCCTCCAACTCTGGGAACGAGATCGCCTGCATTTTGGCTTCGGCTTTGTCGCCCTGGGCTATCGCAATGGCTGGTGGACGGTGCTCGTCTCAAAAGACCTGCTCGATGCGGCGCTGCCGTTTTAATCCCTGACTTTGCCCGCAAGGGAGAGCGATCGCCCCAGGCGGTGGCTCTCCCTATTCTCCAATTCACCCTGGCACCCACCCCGGTCGTGGGTCATTTTGTCATGCCTTTTTTAGCACCCCAACGGGTCAAGCGTCGGTCGGCGATAGCTTTCCCCCCAGACCTCCCAGTTCTGGGAAACTCTCTGCTTCTTGATCTCGAAACCTTCCCAGAACTCAGATGGATCTCGGCTTACCTGGTCGAACTCACCAGGCTCCAGGCGGAGGTCGATCGGCTATCTCAGGAGATCCAGACCATTACTGAAGCAGGCGAGGTCTACCACGATTATTGGATTGAGCCGTATATCAAGACGAAAAACGGCAAGCAGTACACCTACCATCAACTGCGCTGGCTGACAGGAGAACGGAAGAAATCGGGTCAGCCCAAGGTGAAGACTCAGCACCTTTCGGATATTCGGCTGGGTGAAGTCAGAGCGGCCATCGATCGGGGCCACCAGGTCGAAGCTCTAGAGCGCCAACGGCAGCAGGTGGAAGCGGAGATGGCCCGACTCAAGCAACTCGTTCGGGGAACGGGACGGCGGTTAGAACGCCTGACTTCCCAGAACTGGGTTACTCACGCCCAGGGAGGATGAGCTATGACAACCAAACTTTTAGAACCCAACTCCATCCCCATCCCCCCTCACCTGGCGGGGCTGCTGAAGCAATGCCTGGGCAGATCCGGCACGGGCTTCGATGAAGGAGCCTTCCTGCAGCAGCTCCACTACTGGACGATTAACCCGGAGACGACGGGCTGGATTTCAGAAGGGAAAAAGTGGGTCTATAACTCGCTCAAGTCCTGGCAGGCCCAGTTCCCCTGGATGAGTGAGTATGGCCTCAGAAAGGCGATCGGCAATCTGAAGAAGCTCGGCCTGATTGAAACCGCCCAGCACTGGATCAGCCAGTACCAACGGGTGATGTTTTACCGGATTGATTACGAACGGTTGACTGCCTTTGCTGGAAGCCTGTGCGAGCTGGTCGCACCTCGATGTGTGAACAGTGATCTCATCGACGTGCGATCAGCTCGCACGTCCGATACAGAAACAACCTCAGAGAATTCATTTTCAGAACAACAAACAGGTGTTGTCCCGGATTTTGAAATGGAATTAGAAGGGTGGGAGGCCCAGGCAACCGCAGCGATCGGGGACGGTTCTGGGGAAGGCGCGATCAACCCTGGAGAAGAGGAGATTCCTGCCCCCTGTTCTGGGAATTCTTCAGAGGGCGTGGAGTCAGAGTTCCCAGAACTCATTGAGTTAGTCCGGCGGGCGATCGGCCTCGCTCCTGGCGCTGCTCTGCCCAAGTCCCTGGTGAAGGCGATGAAGGGGTATCGCGATCGGGTTAAGCCTGCGATCTCCTACCTGCAATACCAGCAGCAACGACAGGAAATTGAAAATCCCGTGGGCTACCTCTATCAGGCGTTAACGGCAGGGTGGGAGTTATCTGTTTCCCAGGCTGGCTCTGCTGTGCCGATCGGCTTTCGTCAGTGGTTTGACCAGGCCAAGGCCCAGGGGTTAGTGCTGGCAGCGATGGCGATCGATGGAGTCCATCATACCCTGCATGTTGAGAAGGGCTGGATGCCTACGGAACGGCTCATGCAAGGGAACTAAGGCAGAGAGACTGGTTTCTTTTCCAATCCATCTATCCTCATTTCAAACCTTTGCCTCAACCAAAACTCAAAAGGTTATTATCCCTCCATCCAAACCTCTGAAATTCCCTTGGAACAAAACTCTCAGCGCATCCCGTGGGATTAACGGGGATACCTGTTGTGTTAAGTAACAGATCGCGATTCAGGAGCAGGGAGATCGAACTCTACCAGGGTCGATCGCTGGCTACTTGTGTCCTGTTAATCGAACTCTACCCATGTCGATCGATCTCCATCTGAATCGTGTTGAGCAAACACTACCGCTGTCGATCGAGCGCTACCAGGGTCTATCTCACATTCTGATGTAGATCGAACTGTAAAGATCCCTCCAGGATTCGGGATTTACCAGATACGATTGTCTCGAAAGAAAAATCTGGGGCCACCAGTTCTACCTGTTGCCTTGCTAAGGCAACTTCTAATTCTGCCTGGGTACTGTCCAAGAGTCTACCTGCCTAACCGATTGCCACTCAGCTATTTTATAGGAATTTATTCGCCTGTCCGTCACTCTGCAATTGCTGTACTGGTTTTAGCTTTGAACTAACGCAGGGTTGGAGGAGAGTACAAGTCGTAGGTGAGCCAACCGATGGTCATGAAACGTAGGCTTCTTCCGGTAGGTTACGGTATCGTCTGGTGGCTGCTCAGTGCAGGTTCCCTCATGGCTCAGATTGTGCCTGACCAAACTCTGCCCGTTAACTCCCAGGTGACGACCCTTGGAACTCGCAGCACGATCACAGGCGGCACGGAACGAGGGGTCAACCTCTACCACAGTTTCCGCGAGTTCTCGGTGCCAACGGGGGGAGCCGCCATCTTTAACAATGCCTCCCAGATTCAGATTATTCTGACCCGAGTCACAGGCAATTCGATTTCGAGTATCGATGGCCTGCTCAAGGCGAATGGGTTGGCGAATCTTTACTTACTTAACCCCAATGGCATTCTCTTTGGCCCCAATGCCCGTCTGGAAATTGGGGGGTCTCTTTTTGCCACAACCGCCAACAGCTTCAAGTTCTCTGATAGCAGTGAGTTTAGTGCGGTCAATCCCCAGGCTCCGCCCCTGTTAACGGTCAACCTGACACCGGGGTTGCAAATGGGAACGATCGCCCCTGGCAGTACGATCGTCCATCGGGGCAATCTCTCAGCTGGGCCGGACTTGACCCTGGTAGCGGATATCCTTGACCTGCAAGGCCAGTTGCAGGCTGGCAAGAACGTGACTTTGCAGGCCCAGAATAGGGTGCAAATCCGGGATAGCAGCAGTACTCCTTTTACTGGAGTGGCGGGCAATCGACTACTCATCCGGGGCGATCGCTCGGTCGATATTGGGATTCTGAGCCATCCTGGGAGCGGGCTATGGTCGGGGCAAGATCTGGTGTTGCAATCGGGCAACCCGATCGTCGGAGATGCCCATTTCTATGCCGGGAGGAACCTCCAGATCGAGCAATTGAATGGCAATCCTGGCAAGCTCTTTAGCCCCCAGGATCCGGTGATTCTGGCCGCAGCCAATGTCTCTTTAGGAGACTATGAGGGAGCATCGTTGCATATTCTGGCGGGGGGGAGTGTCACTCTGGGCAATGTCACGATCAACAATCCTGGAGAAGGAACAACCACCATTAATCCCACCAATCTAACCCCGGTTAATTCCAGCAGAACCCTGGCAGACCTGGCTACGGTTGAGTTGACAGATTATCAGGCCAGCTTCAATCCAGACGGGTCGCTGCAAGCAGTGCTTCCAGTTGTGAGCAAAATTACGATCGATGGCAGTAGCCAGGCAACCCTGGATTTACGAGCCGGAGTAGATTGGGCCCAGCTAGGAGGATTACCCACCAGCCCGACTATTTTGGGAGCCGTCACTCCCGCTTCTGAGGATGGCAGTACCGCGACGCGGGCGGACATCACCGTCACGGGGACGATTCGGGTTAACCAACCCGGCGGTCTGATGTTGTTGACCAACCAGTTTTACCCAAACAATTTAGAGGGGACGATCTCGCCCCAGGGAATGGATACCAGCACCACCATTGTCGGGGCCAACGGTGGAGATATTCGCCTCTATGGCCGGGGAGATATTACGCTGGCTGGTAGGCTCAGTACCTCCTCCTACCTGTATTTCGAGCCGGGTGATTCGGGCAATGGGGGAGCGATTTCTTTAGCTGCCGCTGGTGCTATCTCCCTCCCCAATTCCCCTCTAGATTCCTCCTCCTACTCATCTCTGGGTGCAGCAGGGCAGGGCGGCAATATTTCCCTCTCCTCTTACTCCGGCAACATTTCCCTGCTTAGCTCATTCTTCAACTCAGACTCGGGGGCACTTGCAGGCAACTCAGGGCAGGGTGGCAATATTTCTCTGGTTACCCACTCCGGCAATATCCTGCTCTCTGATGTTGAATCCGAAACGGGCTTTTCCGTTGGTTCTTCCTTAAGCTCTAGATCGGTAACGTTTGGAGGAGACTCGGCTAAGGGAGGGGACATTTCCTTAATCTCTTATTCTGGAGCTATCTCCCTCATCAGGGCGACTGAAACAGGGTTTCTTTTTTTGAGTGGGTTGTCCTCCAACTCGCTTTCTGCTACCGGGTTGTACTCCGAACCGGGCACTTATTCAAACAACTCAGGGCCGGGCGGCAATATTTCTTTGATTTCCCACTCCGGCAATATCTCAGTTGAAAAATACGAGCAATTTGACTCAGGCTCCGCCTCAGTCTCAGGGAGTGGCAGCAGTGCTGGCCATATTCTCCTCCGCACCGACTCCGGTAGTATTTCCCTCTCCACCCTATCTTTGTTATCAGGTTCTTACTCCTCCCTATCCTCAGAAGATGCTCCATCAGTACAAGGGATTTCTTTGATCTCTGGTTCTGGTGATATTTCCCTGACCGATGTCTACCCATCCTCAAGTACAGTCTCTGGTAGCGGCAACGCCAAGGATGGAGGAGATATTCTTTTCAAAACCGGCTCCGGTAATATTTCCCTGACAAACTCGGCGATCAACTCGACCTCATCTGCAGGCTCCGGTACAGCAGGGCAGGGCGGCAATATTTCCCTCATCTCTGACTCCGGTAATATCTTTCTCTCCAACTATTCAGAATTGAACTCAAGCTCAACTTCTTACTCCGGCAATGCAGGTCGAGGGGGGGATATTTCCCTGGCCACTCCCAACGGTGACATTATCAACTCTAATAGCTTTTTATATTCGTTTGCTTTAGCCCAGGATAGTTCCCAACGCAGTGGTGATGGCGGTGCTGTTAGCTTAACTGCCAAAAATCTGATTAATAACTTAGAGATCTTTACCCAAACTTCCACCGGAACTGCTGGCACAGTAACTATGTTAGGAACTGGGGATCTGACCCTCAGTCACCTGCAGATCAGCACCAGTCAAGCAGTAACAGTGCCCATACAGGGACAACTGATCACATTTAATCCCGAGCAGATTGGAGAATCAGGTGATGTTATCATCATCGGCGAAAATAATCTCACCTTCGATGCCAATTTGATCAACAGTAATACCAGTGGCACTGGAGATGCTGGTAATATTTTGATCGTTAGTCCTGGTGTAGTCAGCTTTCGTAATGGCACACAACTCTTAAGTAATACAACTGCTACGGGTAATGCGGGTACTATCACTGTAAATGGTGGACAAGAAATCACCCTCACTGGTAACAGTCAAATTACGGCTCAAACCAGTGGCCAGGGTACGGCAGGCGATATTATCTTGAATACTCCTAACCTGATTGTTGCGGGCGATGCCCAAATTTTAGCCGAAACCAGCGATCGCGGTGCCGGGGGAACCATTACCATCAATGCTCCCGGGGCTGTCAGTTTCACAAGAATCCTGGATGCTTCGCCTGTCCTATCCGTCGAAGCCCGAGGGGCTGGTCAGGCAGGCAATATTCTCATCAACACTCCTACCCTCACCCTGTCAGATCAGGCCCGCATCACTGCCACCGCAACGGCAACAGCTACGAATCCCCAGGGAGGCGGCAGCATCACCCTGAATGCCTCCGATCTGTTTCTCGCAGGAGTCGTGGGGGTCTTTGCCGAAACCCAGGGACAATCTCCCGCTGGCACCCTCCGGCTCAACCCCTATGCCAACCAGGCCGACTTATCGATCGCTCTCACACCCAACTCCCAGATCTCCGCTTCTACCTCCGGCAGCGGCAGGGGGGGAGATTTGATTGTCTCAGCTCCCCGATCAATTACGATCGCTGGCCCGGGTAAATTATCCGTTGAAACCACTGGCAGCGGTGATGCCGGAGATATGCGATTTACAACCCAACAGTTGACCTTAAAAGATGGGGTCAATCTTTCCGCTTCCACCTCCGGTAGCGGTCGGGCAGGCACCATTCAACTGGCTGCTGACACCATTAACTTACTCGAACGCTCAATCGTTTCCTCTAACACTTCTGGCTTCGGAGAAGGCGGCACAATCACCGTGGAAGGACGCTCCCTCAATGCCTTGGGAGGTGCCCAATTGACTACCAGCACCTCCGGTAGCGGTAAGGCGGGAGATATTATTGTTAATCTGCGCGATCGTCTACTGTTGTCTGGCGTTAACACCCAGTTCTTCGCTGGCACTGAGTCGGGTTCCACAGGCAACGGTGGTAGCATTCTCATCGACCCGCAACGGGTTGATGTCCGCGACGGAGCCAGTATTGCCGTTAGCAGCAAAGGCAGTGGAATCGGGGGCAACATTACGCTCCAGGCTGGCAGGCTGGCCCTCCTCAACCAGGGCTCCATTGCTGCTGAAACCGCCAGTAGCCAGGGAGGTAACATTTTCCTGACCATCCGTGACTATCTCTTGATGCGCCACAATAGCCTGATTTCTGCCACCGCTGGCACCGCTCAAGCTGGAGGCAATGGCGGCAACATCACCATCAATTCACCCTTCATTCTCGGAATCCTGCAAGAAAACAGTGACATCACGGCAAACGCCTTCACGGGCAGCGGGGGCCGGGTCACCATCAATACTCAGGGAATCTTTGGCTTGAAATACCAACCCCGTTTAACCCCCAACAGTGACATCACCGCCAGTTCCCAGTTTGGCCTCAGTGGCATTGTTACCATCTCAGCCCCCAATGTTGACCCAGCCCAGGGCGCGATCGCACTTCCCACCACCCTGGTTGACCCCAGTCGCCAAATTGCTCAGGGCTGTAACCCCGGTGGTCGCCTGGCCGACCGCAACAATCGCTTTACCATCGTGGGTCGAGGCGGCACCTCGGCCAGTCCCACCGATGCCTTCACGGGTGAACAAGCCTTAGTTCAGGTGATGGATGCTATCCCCACCACTGCCCAGCAGCAGGACGATCAACCCGTCAACACCTCGCAAGCATTTCGGCCAACCCCGATCGTCGAAGCTCAAACCTGGAGTCACAATCAGGATGGCTCTCTTTCCCTGGTCGCAGCATCGAACTATGCGCTGTCTCCCGATCCGGCCTTCCCCACCCTGGCCTGTGCTAAAAACTAAACCAATCCTGGCTCACGGGCAACCTGCTTGCACCAGGACGCAACAGATCCCGTCATTTGTAATCTGTGTTAGACGCCAGATCAAGAAGAGTCTCCTCGTAACTCCAAAGCTTTGATGTTTGTGAAATTTGCGAGTCTCTCCCCGCTTACAGATAAGATTACTTTCAATAAAGAGAATGCTTCTTCTAGCTTGCGTGAAGCTTGAGGGGTTGCTGGCTGTAACTGGGGGCATCTAACCGGGAAGGAAACCTGGGGGCTGGGAGAAGAATCAAGAGCCGTCCTTTGCCTGATGGCTCAAGGTCACAGGTTTTCACCTTTGAGAGCTGTCTAATCCCTGCGGGTCGGTGCATCACAAAAGCATTATCGTGTTTTAAGGGCTGGCCATGGGTTGCTTTCGTCAATGGCATCAACACATTCCACTCAGGTTCAAACGACTGACCCGCTATCTTGGTTTGGCGATCGGCGTTGCCCTCCTGACTATCCTGCCGACGATGACCAGCCTGGCTCACCTCCCATCTCCCACCAATCTGGCGGCTAATCCTCCTGCAACCAGCGAATCGTCGCTCGGAAATGACCCTGTACAGCGGGTTCAACAAGGTAAAACGGACTTCAATACCGGTCGCTTTAATGGGGCCATCCAGCAGTGGCAAGGGGCCTTAGACCGCTTCAAAGCCCAAAACGATACGCTCAATCAGGCGATCGTGTTGAGTAACTTAGCCCTCGCCTATCAACAACTGGGCCAGTGGCCGGAGGCGAATCAAGCGATCCAGACCAGCATTCAGTTACTCCAACGGTTTCATCGAGGGGAACTCAAAGTTCTGGCCGAAGCGTTGAACAGTCAGGGGAGTATCCAACTGGCCCAGGGGCAGGCGGAGGCCGCCAACGATTCCTGGCAGCAGGCCGCAGAGCTGTTTCGCCAGGGACAGGATGCCAATGGCACGATTCGCAGCTGGATCAATCAGACCCAGGCGCTCCGCAGTCTGGGTTTATACTTGAAAGCCCGTTCGACTCTGGAGCAGGTAGCCCAACTGCTCCAGACCCAACCCCCTTCTTTACTCAAGGCTGCCGGGCTGCTCAACTTTGGCGATGCCCTGCGTGTTATCGGCGACCTGGAGCAGTCCCGCCAGGTCTTACACCAGAGCTTAGAGATGGCCCAGGCACTTCAATCGCCACCGGATGTAGCGGCCGCTTCCCTGAGTCTGGGTAACACGGCCCGAGCCCAGGGCCAACCCGAAGCTCTGGACTGGTATGCCCGGGCGATCGCCACTTCTCCCCATCGGTTGACCCGCACCCAAGCCCAACTGAACCAGCTCCGCCTGCTGTTGGAGCAATCTCAGACGGCGCAGGCCGCATCTCTCCTGGCTCAGATCCAGCAAAACCTGGAGCAACTGCCCTTGAGTCGGGCGACGATCTATGCCCGAATCAACTATGCAGAGAGCCTGATCAAACTAGCTCCTAATGATCCAGGAATTAACCGATCCACGATCGCTCAACTCTTGAAAACAGCCGTGCAACAGGCTCGGGAACTGAGTGACCCTCGGGCCGAGTCCTACGCGCTCGGCTACCTGGGCGGGCTGTACGAACAACAGCAGCAATGGCCTGCAGCCCAGCAATTGACGGAACAGGCGTTGCGATTGGCGGAGGTCAGCAATACTCCCGATATTGCCTACCGCTGGGCCTGGCAGTTGGGCCGCTTACAAAAACGACAGGGGGATTTGCCTGCAGCTACGGCGGCTTATTCCAGTGCCGTCAAGATGCTGGGTAAACTGTGGAATGACCTGATTTCAACCAACCTGGATGTCCAGTTCTCCTTCCGCGAAAGTGTCGAACCTGTTTACCGGGAACTGGTGGCCCTGTTGCTGGAAACAGCTCCTGCGACCCAGGCGCCTGCGACTTTAGGGCCGGAGAAGTCGAACCTGCAACAGGCGCGGGAAGTGATTGAAGGCTTGCAGCTGGCCGAACTGGATAACTTCTTTCGGGAAGCCTGTCTTTCGGCCCGACCGGTAGAAATTGACAAGATTGACCCGACCGCTGCTGTCCTCTACCCGATCATTTTGCCCGACCGCCTGGAAGTCGTCCTCTCCCTGCCCGACCAATCTCTGCGTCATTACACCCACCGCATCCCTCAGGCCCAGGCGGAAACGCTATTCCAGACGATGCGAGCCTCCCTCAGTCGAGAAACCTGGGAGGAAGACCGCCTGCCGATCGCCCAGCAACTGTACGGCATCCTGATTCGTCCGGCGGAAGCCGCGTTGGAGGCCAACCAGATCCGATCGCTGGCGTTCGTTCTGGATGGGCCGATGCGGAATGTGCCGATGGCGGCGCTCCATGACGGAAAGCAATACCTGTTAGAAAAGTACAGTCTGGCTCTGACACCGGGACTGCAGTTGTTGCCCTCCCAATCCCTGACTCGCAAGCAGCTAAAGGTGCTGGTTGCCGGGTTGAGTGAATCGACCCAGGGATTTATTTCCCTGCCGGGGGTCGCCGATGAGGTTGAGCAAATCAAAACCGGAGTTCCTGCCCAAGTCTTACTGAATCAAGGCTTTACTCGCGCGGCGCTGCAAAAACAGGCCCAGTCTGCTCCCTTTCCGGTGATTCATCTGGCCACCCACGGTCAATTTAGCTCAGATCCTGACCAGACCTTTGTCCTTACCTGGGATAGTCAGATCAAGGTAAAAGACCTGGGTGCCCTGCTGCAAAACCGGGAACAGGCGGTGCAAAACCCGGTGGAACTGCTGGTCTTAAGTGCCTGCCAGACCGCCGAAGGAGACAACCGGGCAGCCCTGGGGTTGGCCGGAGTAGCAGTCCGATCTGGCGCCCGCAGTACGGTGGCGACGCTCTGGCCGGTGGACGATCGATCGACGTCTCTATTCATGGGGCAGCTCTATCAGAAGTTGCTAGATGCCAAACTGTCGAAAGCAGAAGTCCTGCGAGAAGCGCAACTATCGCTGCTGAATAACCCGGAGTTTAAGCATCCATTCTACTGGGCTCCGTTTGTTCTAGTCGGGAACTGGATTTAGCGCCTTACAACTTTGTAAAGATCCCATCCATGATGCGGGAGTTTCCAGATACGATTGTCTCGAGAGAAAAATCTGGGGCTATCAGTTCTACCCCTTGCCAATCGTCTATCTGCCCACCGATTGCGACTCAGCTATCTTATGGAAATTCATTCGCCTGTCCGTCATTCTGCAATTTCTGTCCTGGTTTTAGCTCTAGGGCTGCCCGGTCTACCCGGCGTTGCTAACAATCTCCCATCCACTGGTAACCCAGCTTCTACTCTGCGGGTTATCGTCGCCAAGGGGACAAAGCCACGGGTAACAACTCCTGCACCCAAAGGCAAGCCCGTCTCCCAATTTATCTTCGTTCCACCAGCGGGCATCAAAGGCGCTCCCAGCCAAACAGTCTCGGGGGGCAGACGAAATAATGGTAAATGTACACCCAACCATGGACCAAGCTCTCAGGTAGCAACTAATCCTACCGAACAACTGTTGGGCCTTCTCCCTCCAGGGCAGACCCCCCAGACGATCTCGGCCCAACCCTCCATTCTGGTCTATCTGCCCCAAATCACGGCCCAGAAGGTTCTGTTCTCTCTAGAAGATAGCCAGGGCAAGGGAATCTACCGCACCCCACTGACACTCAGCAATACCCCTGGTGTGGTCGGGATCTCTCTGAAAAATGCCCCTCCACTCGAGGTAGGCAAGGAGTATCGCTGGCTGGTGACGATCGTCTGTCCCAAAGCAGGCCCCCAAAACCCCTTTGTCATCGGGACGATGCAGCGGGTGCAGCCCAACCCTAACCTACAAAAGCAGTTAGAGCAGGCGAAACCCCTCGACCAGGTGGCTCTCTACGCCCAATCGGGCCTCTGGTATGAAGCCGTTGCAACCCTGTTTGACCTGAAGCGGAACCAACCCAAAAATCCTGAGCTGGATCGTGCCTGGCAGGAGCTGTTGCAATCCGCCGGGTTGAAGGACATCGCCCAGGCGCCTCTGAAATAACGCAGGGTTTGAAGGGAGTACAAGTCGTAGGTAAGCCAACCAATGGTAATCAAACGCAGGATTGTTCCGGTCAGTTACGGGGTCGCTGGGTGGCTGCTCAGTGCGGGTTCTCTCATGGCCCAGATTGTGCCGGACCAAACTCTACCCGTTAACTCCCAGGTGACAACCCTGGGAACTAGCACTACGATCTCGGGTGGCACAGAGCGAGGGGTCAACCTCTACCACAGTTTCCGCGAGTTCTCACTGCCAACCGGGGGAGCGGCCATCTTTGACAATGGCTTACAAATCCAGACTATTTTGACCCGGGTCACGGGCAGTTCTGTTTCAAGTATCGATGGTCTGCTCAAGGCCAATGGGTCGGCGAATCTTTACTTGCTCAACCCCAAGGGCATTCTCTTTGGCCCCAATGCCCGCCTGGAAATCGGCGGGTCTTTTTTTGCTACAACCGCCAACAGCTTCAAGTTCTCTGATGGCAGCGAGTTTAGTGCGACCAATCCCCAGGCACCACCACTACTGACGGTGAATCTGACTCCAGGCCTGCAAACCGGGGCGATCGCCCCCGGAAGCACGATCATCAACCAGGGCAATCTCATCGCAGCACAGGATTTGACTCTGCAGGCCGATCGGCTCGACTTGCAGGGGCTATTGGCAGCAGGCAGAGACGTAACCCTCAAAGCACAAGATACCGTCCAAATCCGTGATACTGCCACGACTCCCTTTGTGGCCAGTGCGGGTCGAGATCTGACCGTGCAGGGCAACGAATCAGTAGACATTTTTGCCCTGAACCAACCCTCCAGCGGTCTCTGGTCGGGCGGCAACATGGTGCTGAGATCGCAGCAGGGGGCGATCGGTGATGCTCATTTCTATGCAGCCGGAAATTTTCAGGTCGAACAATTGGATGGCAGCCCCGGCTCTCTGCTCAGCCCCAATGACCCGATTATTCTAACCAATGGCGATGTGGTTTTAGGCAATTACACAGGAGCATCCCTGCACATCCTGGCGGGGGGCAATGTGACGCTGGGTAATGTCACAATTAGTGGTTCAGGCACTGCCGCAACTACGATAAACCCTGGCAATACAACGTTATTCAATGGCAGCAGGAGCTATGCAGACCTGGCAACTTTTAACCTGACAGACTATCGCGCCAGCTTCAATGCAGATGGTTCGGTTAGAAGTATTGATCCAGTGGCAGTGCCCATCACGATTAACGGCAGCACGCAAGCAACCCTGGATGTACGGGCAGGGGTAGATTGGGCAGCGTTAGGTGGATTGCCAATCAATCCCACAGTTGTAGGAGCCGTTACACCAACGCCGACTTATGCAACAGCCACAAGTTCCAGAGCAGATATCAATGTGAATGGTGATGTTCGGATCAATCAACCCGCAGGACTTGTGTTGTTAACCAATCAGTTTCGCCCCAATACTCTGCCAGGAACAATCTCGATTCGGGGAAATATTGACACTAGTACAGGTGCATCTGGGGCAAATGGAGGAGACCTTCGGGTGTATGGGCGAGGAGATATTACGGTTGGTAGCGATATCAACACCGGCATCCGACGAAACTTATTCTCGTACTCGGTGAATGGGGGAACGGGGGGGGCCATTTCCTTCGCCTCTAACTCCGGAAATATCAAGCTCACCAACTCGAACTCGAACTCGAACTCGTTCTTGCTTGAGATTGATCCGGTTCAGTGGACATCTGAATAAGAGTACACTAGAACTAGGAGG
>ERZ1066136.444-NODE-444-length-32547-cov-18.548935_pt1 | contig 32547 bp, 26 predicted proteins | sample MGYA00382783_ERZ1066136 | MGnify/ENA primary metagenome ERZ1066136 (study PRJEB33369, sample SAMEA5778366) | biofilm metagenome | biome: Industrial cooling water; feature: Water cooling tower basin; material: Biofilm | place: United Arab Emirates | collected... | reverse complement strand
GTGGATGGGCCCCGTGCACCGATCGCCCGCCGCGCGCGTGGATGGATCGCACGGCACGTCCACCTACGCGCGCCGAGGTCGGTCCTCCGTCCTCCGACCATCCAACCGGCCGCGAGTTGTTCCTCCGAAACTCCCGGCGAAGATGCCCTCCGGTCGCAGGGGTCGCGTCCATTTGCAGTTCCGCGCAACCCCGATGCTCGTCGGTAGCAGGAGTACAGTCGTATGGCAGTTCCGCGGAACCCCGATGCCCGTTCGCCGCGCGCTGCGGACCGCGGTGACTGCGTGCATGTTCCAGTGGCGTGGCAGTCGATCGAATATCCGCCTGTGACAGGAGTCGAGGATGGTCCGCGTCCGATCGGCCGTGTTCGTGGTGCTCGCGATCTCGACGGGGTGCTCGGTCCGGGCGCCGGCGACGGTGATGCAGCCAGTGGAGGCGGGATGCACGCCGATGCCGGATGCGACGCCGGCGTCGGTGGGGATCGCGGCAGCGACGATCGACTCGATCCAGCGGGCGGCGGTGGCACTGAAGACGGACGCGCTGGTCATCGTCCGTGACGGGAAAGTGGTGCACGACTGGCGCGACCCGACGTTCCGCGACACGGTCTGGAATCCGCAGTCGGTGACCAAGGCGGTGGCGTCGCTCGGCGTCGCGTTGCTGGTCGACGACGGACGGATCGCATCGTTCGACCTGCCACTGCGCGAGCTCTTCCCCGAGTTCACGGCGCCGGACAAGGCACCGGTCACGCTGCGCATGCTGATGACGCACACGTCCGGCATCGCGGCGGGGCGCGGTGAAGGGCAGTTCCGCGGCGTGTCCGACGTCGGTGCGTGGGCACGTGCGCGGCCGATGGGCGAGCCGGCGGGAACGGTATTCCGCTACAACAACGTCGGCGCGCAACTGGTCAGCCATGTCGTGCAGGCGAGAGCGGGCATGCCGCTCGCGCAACTCGTCGGCGCGCGGATCATGCGCCCGCTCTGCATCGGTTACTGGGGTTGGGACACCGCGCCGGGCGGCGCGACGTGGAGCTACTCGCGACTGCGGATTCGAGCACGTGATCTCGCGGCGATCGGCCAGCTCGTCGCCGACACGGGTGTGTGGCGGGGACGACGACTCATCGCGGCGGCGACGCTCGACTCGCTCACGCACCGCACCGGCGCGCGCGGGCTTCCGCTGTCGGCCGCATCGTACGGCCTGACCTGGCAATGGGTCGGCGCCGATTCGGTCCGCGTCGATGCATCGCTGTTCGAGCGCCTCGCCGCCGCCGGCGCGCCCGACACGCTCGTCGCCGGCGTGCGTCGCCTCGCGGGTGCGGCCGGCAGTGCGTCGATGACGACGGCGCGCTTCAAGGCAGCGCTGGATACCCTCTACGGCACGTCGTCGCGCGACTCGACGATGATTCGCTGGTACCGTGAGACGCGCGGCGCCGCCGACCCCGAACGCTGGCGCGGCCCCGCGCAGGTCGTTTATAACTCGGGCAGCTGGGGGCAATGGCTCCTCATCTTCCCCGAGACGCGCACCGTCGTCGTGCGCTACGCGAGCTGGAATCACGCCGGCCGGCGCGGCGAGAACGACGCCGACGGGTGGTCGTCGATCTATGCCGATCTCTATCGCCTCATCGGCACGACGCGTAGCGCGCCCCGTCGCTGACGGTGTCGTCCCGTCGGGCATCGGTACTCCGCGGAACTGCAAGTGGGCGCGAACGCGGCGACAGGCGGGCGTCGGCGTTTCGCCAAACTGCAATTGGAAGCGACCCCTGCGACCGGGGGGCATCTTCGCCGGGAGTTTTGGAGGAACTGCGCGCGGCCGGTTGGATGGTCGGAGGAACGGAGGACCGACCCCTGCGCGCGTGGGTGGTGGTGTTCAGCGATCGTCGTGGCGTGTGCCTAACGCCGGCGCTACACGGAGCCCATCAAAAGATTGTGGATGGGCCCCGTGCACCGATCGCCCGCCGCGCGCGTGGATGGATCGCACGGCACGTCCCCCTACGCGCGCAGGGGTCGGTCCTCCGTCCTCCGACCATCCAACCGGCCGCGAGTCGTTTCTCCGAAACTCCCGGCGAAGATGCCCCCCGGTCGCAGGGGTCGCGTCCATTTGCAGTTCCGCGAACCGCCGATGCCCGCCGGTGTCGCAGCCGATCGGAGTTCGACGGAACGCCGACGCTCACTCGTCGCCGTCGTCGTCTCCCGCATCGCCACCCGCATCGGCACCCGCACGCCCGGGGCCATTGAGCTTGTTGCGGAGCGTGCGCACGGACATGCCGAGGAGTTCGGCAGCGCGGGTGCGGTTGCCGTTGGCGGATTGGAGCGCGCGCTGGATGAGGACGCGTTCGGCTTCGTTGACGTCGAGCGTGTCGAGGTAGACGCCGTCGCCGGTAGCGGTCGGCGCGGCGGTGGTGGCGGGGGGGGTGAGGCCGAGCATCGCGCCCATGTAGGGGGCGCCGCCGACACCGACGCCGGCGGTGCCGGAGGCGGGTGTGTGCGCGCGACCGGGGACGGTGATGCTCACGCTCGAATCGAGTCCCCAGCGGACCGCGTCGAAGGCGCCGGGCCCGATCATCGCGTCGGGGGTGAGGATCACCGCGCGTTCGACGGCGTGCTGCAGCTCGCGCACGTTGCCGGGCCACGGATACGACTGCAGCAGTTGCAGCGCGTCGGGGGTGATCCCCTTGATCTCCTTGCGGATCTCCTGCGCCGTCTTCATCGCGAAGCGGAACGCGAGGACGGGCACGTCCTCGGGGCGCTCGCGGAGCGGCGGGATCACGACGGGGATCGTGCTCAGGCGGAAGAAGAGATCCTGCCGGAACGTCCCCTGCGCGGCTTCGACCTTCAGGTTGCGGTTCGTCGTCGCGATGATGCGCACGTCGACGCGGATCGGGCTCGTGCCGCCGACGCGCTCGAACTCCTGCTCCTGCAGCACGCGCAGCAGCTTGGCCTGCAGGTCGAGGCGCATCTCGCTCACCTCGTCGAGCAGCAGCGTACCGCGGTGCGCCCGCTCGAACGCGCCCTCGACGCGCTTGATCGCGCCGGTGAAGGCGCCCTTCTCGTGACCGAAGAGCGCGCTCTCGATCAGCCCTTCGGGCAACGCCGCGCAGTTGAGCTGGATGAACGGCCGGTCGCGCCGGTCGCTCTGATCGTGCAGCGCGCGCGCGATGAGCTCCTTGCCCGTCCCGCTCTCGCCCTGCAGCAGCACCGTCGCGCGCGTCGGCGCGGCCATCGTGATCGTCTGCATCAGGCGACGCATCACCTGGCTGTCGCCGATGATCTGCCGCTCGTTGCGGAACTCCATCACCTCGCGGCGGAGCGCCTCGTTCTCCCGACGGAGCCGCACCAGCTCGAGCGCCTGTTCGACGGCGAGTTCGAGCTGCTGCGGACGCACCGGCTTGGTGATGTAGTCCACCGCACCGGCCTTGATGCTCGCCACCGCGTGCTCGATCGACGCGTAGCCGGTGAGCATGATCAGCGGGACGTCGTAGCCCTCGCGCTGCAGCAGCGAGAGGAACTCGAGCCCGGAGAGCCCGGGCATGCGATAGTCCGAGATGATCAGGTCGATGTCGCCGCGCTGCAGCACCTGCAGCGCCTCGGGGACGTTGCGCGCCCCGACGGCGACGTGTCCCGCGCGCTCGAGGGTGTCCTCGAGGATCAGGCCGACGCTCGGTTCGTCGTCGACGTAGAGGATCGTCGCCATGCGGGAGAGGCGGGGTGGGGGACGGGCCGGTGACGGCAGCGCGCCGACGGTCGACGCGATCGCCTGCCGGAGGCCCGCGCCATCGCGCGCTCCCGGTCGGTCGGCCGGTCGCCACGACTCAAGCGGCAGAAAGTTCCGGCCGATACCCGGGGAAGAGTAGGGAGCCCCGTCCCGCGTGCAAGCGCGGTCGGGGTCGCCGGTCGCGGGCGATGCCGCCTCGATCCTCCCGGGTCGCCCACGTCCGTGCGCCGCACCCGTCCCCTCCGATCCCCGCCGCCCGATGCGCGTCACCACGACCCAGACCCAGCGCGCGACGCTCGTGCACCTGCAGGGCAATCTCAAGCGCCTGCTCACCACGCAGACCCAGTCGGCGACCGGGCGACGCTTCGAGAACGCGAGCGACGATCCCGCCGCCGCCGCCGACGTCCTGCGCGCCGACACGCGCCTCGCGGCCTATCGCCAGTACACGCGCAATCTCGACGCCGCGATCGCGCGCGGCTCGGCCGAGGATCGCGTGCTCGGCCAGATGGCCACCCTGATCGATCGCGCCAGCGAACTCGCGATCGCGCAGGCCAGCGACTCGGCCAACGGCGAGACGCGCGAGATCGCCAAGGTCGAGGTGGATCAGCTGCTGCGCAACATGCTCTCGCTCGGCAACACGCGCTTCGGCGAGGGCTTCCTGTTCGGCGGGACGCGCGCCGATCAGGCCCCGCTCACCGACACGCCGAACGGGACGCCGCCGTTCATCGCCGACAACACGACGCTCGGCGATCCCGAACTCGAGATCGGCGACGGCGTCACCGCGGTGCCCGTCCACAACGCACACCAGGTCTTCCGCGATACGGACGTCCTCACCACGCTGCGCGACCTGTCCACGGCGCTGGCGGACGACGACCCCGTCGACATCCGCGCGGCCATCGGCCGGCTGCAGGAGGTGCAGACCGAGGTGCAGCGGCTGACGGGCGAAACGGGCGCGCGCGTCAACCAGTTCGAAGCGGCACGGAACGAGGTGGCCGAGGCGACGCTCGATACGCGCGTGCTGCGTTCGCAGGTGGCGGACATTGATATCGCCGAGGCGGTGGCCAACTTCTCGCAGGCCCAGACGGCGTACCAGGCCGCGCTGTCGGCGGCGAGCCGCGTCATCAACCTCAACATCACGGATTACCTGCGATGAGCACCGCCGCGCCCGCGTTGCCGCCCCTCGTCGTCGAGTCGACGCTGCTCGGCCGACTCGAGGTGCCGGCGACGCGCGTGCTCACCTTCACGGCCGGCCTGCCCGGCTTCGACGGCCTGCGACGCTTCGTGCTCGTCGCGACGCAGGGCGAGGGGCTGCACTGGCTGCAGTCGGTCGAGGATGCCTCGCTCAGCTTCCTGCTCGCCGATCCGTTCCGGTTCGTCGAGGGCTACACGATCGAGCTGCCGGCGGCCGATCTCGCCGCGCTCGGGCCCGTCGCCGATGCCGAACCGCCGCTCGTGCTCGCGGTCGCGGTGATCGAGCGCGGCATGACGGGGACGCTCAACCTGCAGGGGCCGATCGTGATCAATCCGGCGACGCGACGCGCCCGACAGGTGATCTTCCCCGAGTCGCCGTGGGGCATGGCGTATCCGGCGGTGCTGGGGTGAGCGCACACCGGGCCTGACGGCGGCGACGGGCGCGTCGCACCGGCAGCGGATGCCGGGACGCGGCAGGATCGGCCGGCATGCCGACGAGGGCCGAACGCGTCAAGTCCTTGCACGATAATCGGTTGCGACGTGGCATCGAGGGTGCTTCGGGAGACGGTGACCCACTCCGTCCACGAGGAACCGCATGTCGAATCCCCAGCAGCTCGCCGCCGTCGACGTCCCGCCCCCGTGCGCCGACCCGGTGCCGTCCTGGGGGGCGGCCGCAGTGCGGCTCGATGGCGCCGCGCCGGCGCACGATCCGCTGGCGGCGATCGCCGCGATCGTGAGCGGTGGCGCGCCGACCGCGCGCATCGACGACGATGACGACGTGCTCGCGCTGCTCGACGACGCGCGCGCGTCGATGACGACCGATGCCGACACCGCCGTCGTGGCCGATGCGTTGCGCACGGCGGGCTTCGTGCGCGCGGCGACGACGATCGCCCGCATCGGCGATGACGCACGCGTCGACGAGTGGGAGGCGATCGCGACGGCCGACGCCGCACTCGCGACGATGCTCGCGCGACAGGGCGCGATCGGCGTGCCGAGCGTGCAGCTGCGCGAGGACGGGGCGCCGCGCTTCGTCGTCTGCGGCGACGACGCGGTGGCGCTCGTCGCCGGCTTCCGCGAGGAGCACGACGGATCGGGCGTGGATGCCGAGCTGCGGCTCTTCCTCGACGAGGCGCTGCAGCCGGGCGATCGCTACATCGATGCCGCACCGCGCGCCGGCCATGCGGTGCTCACCGCGGCGACGCGTCCGGGCGTGCACGTGATCGCGCTCGCGAGCGACATGCGCGGCGCGACGGCGCTCACGACGAGCGCGCGTGCCTCGCAGTGCGACGACGCGGTGACCGTGCGCGACATCGCCGCACCCGATGCGTGCATCGTCTCGCCGGTCGACGGCATCACGATCCTGCACGCGGGTCGCGCGAGCGACGTCGCGCCACTGCTGCAGGCGATGCGCGCTGCACACGGCACACGGCTCGACGTCGTGGCGTGGCGATGCGGTGCCGCGAACGACGCCGATCACGACGACGAGGGGATGCAGATCGCCGCCGCGGTGCTCGGTGTCCTCGGCTACCGCCACTTCGCCCTCGCGGCGGGTGCTGCGGGCATCGAGCTCGTGCCGGCCGAGTCGATGGCGAGCAACACGATGATCTTCTCGCTCGGCGAGCGCTTCCTCGAGCGCGCGGGCGCATGACGGCGCTTCCGATGCGGCCGGCCGCCGCCGCGACGCCGTCGCTGCGCGAAGCCGCCGAAGCGATGCTGGCGGCGACCACGCGCGAGCTGGCGGGCGGTGCCTCGACGCTGCCGGACGTGCGCGCGATCGCGACCGCGCGCTTCGAGGCGGCGTTCACGCGCGCGCGCGTCGTCTCGTTCGACGTGTTCGACACGCTGGTGGTGCGCAAGGTCGCCGCACCGCGCGACGTCTACCTGCACCTCGCCACGCCGCAGCCATTCGCAGGCATGGGGCACTCGCACGCGACGATCGCCGATGCGCGCGCGACCGCGGAGCGCGAAGCGCGCCGTCGCGGCCACGCGGCGCGCGGGTCGTACGAGGTGACGCTGCACGAGATCCACGCGGTGCTCGCCGAACTGCTCGGCCGCCCGGCGACCGAGGTGCCGGCGATGGTCGCCGCCGAGCGACTCGTCGAGCGTGCGCTGTGCGTCGCGCATCCGCACCTGCGGCGCTGGTTCGATCGCGCGCGAGCGGCGGGAAAGACGGTCTGGGTGGTGAGCGACACGTACCACGAAGCCGCGTTCCTCGACGAGCTGCTGCGCGGCTGCGGCTTCGACATGGCGGGCGTCGCCGTCGTCGCCGCGTCGAGCGAGGCACGCGCGAGCAAGGGCGAAGGGCGGCTCTTCGAACAGCTGCTCGCCACGCACGGCATGCGCGCGGGCGACGTGCTCCACGTGGGCGACAACCCCGATGCCGACGACGCGCAGCCGCGTCGCCTCGGCCTGACGACGGTGCTGCATCCGTGGGCGGCGAGCCGCCACGGCGACGTGCCGACGGTCGCGCGCGGCGACTCGCTCGCCATCGGCCTCGCACAGATCGGCGCGCGGGCGCCGGAGCCGGCGTTCCCGTTCTGGTGGCGCTTCGGCTACTCGGTCGCCGGGCCGATGCTCGCGGGCTTCACGCTCTGGCTGCACGAGCGCCTCGTGGCCGATGGCGTCGAGCGTGCGTACTTCCTGCTGCGTGACGGCGAGATCATCGAGCAGGTGTACGCGATCCTCGCCGGTGATCGTCCCGGACCCGCGACCGCGCTGCTCGATTCGTCGCGGCGCGCGTACTTCCTGCCGGGGCTCGAGTCCGGCGATCCGGGGCTCGTCTCGCAGCTCATGGCGACGGAGAACGCGCGCCCCGCGCGCGAGTTCGTCGAACGGTTGGGCGTCGATGCAGCGCCGCTCCGGCTCGCGTTCCGGCAGGCGGGCTTCGCCTCGCTCGACGACATCGTCTCGCCGATCGACGGGCGCTCGCTCGATGCGATGCGCACCGTGCTCCAGCGCCCCGAGGTCACGGCGGCGATCCTCGCGCGGTCGCGAGCGGAACGCGCGCTGCTCGTCGAGTGGCTCGGCACGCAGGGCGTGCTCGATGGCGGGCGCATCGCGCTCGTCGACATCGGCTGGAACGGGACGATCCAGCGTGCACTGCACGCGGTGCTGCAGCTCGAGCAGCGGCCGGTGGACATGATCGGCTGCTACCTGGGGACGCTGGCGCCGGCGCACGAGCGGATGCCGTCGGGCACGGTGCGCGGCTACCTGTTCGAGCGTGGGCAGCCGCACGAGCGCGCCTCGACGATCCTCGCCTTCCGCCAGCTCGTCGAGTTCATCTGCACGAGCGCGCGCGGATCGCTCAAGGGGTTCCGTCGCGACGACACGGGCACCGTGGTGCCGGTCCATGGCACGACCGAGCACGGGACGGTGCAGGCGGCGCGGCTCGCGCAGCTCCACGCGGGCGCGCTCGCCTACGCACGCGGGCTGCGCGACGAGCAGCGTGTCTTCGGTACCGACGCGATCGGCGCCGACGCGGCGATGCGGCGACTGGCGCGCGTCATCACGCGCCCGACGCCCGAGGAAGCGCAGGAGATCGGCGACGTGCACCACGGCGAGGGCGTCGGCACGTCGCGATCGCGTGCACTCGCCGCGTTCGACACCGACGTGTGGGAGCCCACGGCGCTCGTGCGACAGCTCCGCACCAGCTACTGGCCGACGGGGCTCCTCGCGCGGCGTGAGCCGCAGGCGGTCGCGTTGCGCATGCTGCAGTGGCTCGGCGAGGTGCAGGGCGGATGACACCGGCCGGCGTCGCGGTGATGATCATCGGCGACGACGCGACGGCCCGCGCCCGCACGCTCGCCACGCTGGCGACGCAGACGGTGGTGTGCACGGTGTGCGATGACGCATCGGTGCCGGCCGACGCGACGACGCCCTGGCTCGCCCTCGTCGCCGCGGGGACGGAACTCGTCCCCACCGCGCTCGAACACGGCTGCTGGTTCCTCGCGACGCAGCCACGGGCGGCGTACGTCACCGGTGCATCGCCCGGGCACGACGCGAGTGCGCCACTCGCCCCACTCACCGACTTCCTGCTCGTGCGTACGGCCGACGCGCACGCCGCACTCGGTGAGGAGGTGTGGCGCGCCGTCGGCAGCGAAGCGCGCGGCGTGCCGATGCTCACGCTCGTGCTCGTGCTCGCGTTGCTGCAGCGCGGCGGCTGCACCGGCGGCTGGCTTTCCGATCGGACGGTCGCCGTCGCGGCGGCGACACCGTTCCGCGCGCGCGCGCTCGACGACGCGCGTGCGACGCTCGCGCGCATGGGGCTGACCGAATCCCTGCTCGTATCGGAGAGCCTGCTCGCGACGCCGTCGGCACCGCTGCAGCGCCTCACACCGGCGAACGCACCGGATGCGCTACCTGCGGTTCAACGTCGCCCCACCGAAGGCATGCGAATCCTCGCGCTGCTGCAGGGCTTTCCGATGGGCGGCTACACGGCCTTCAACGCCGAGCTGCTGCCGCGACTGGTCGCACGCGGCCACGACGTCACGACGTGCACCACCGAGTGGTGGCGCACCGACTGGCGCCTCGACGCCGTGCGGCACGCCGCGCCGGACGTGCATCACGCGGCGTCGGTCGTGCCGATGGCGGCGATCCCGGCGTACGTGGACCACCTCGTGACGACGCGCGGCATCGACGTGCTGTTCGCGAGCCACAGCTGGCTCGGCTACCGGATGCTCGCGCGGCTGCGTGCGCGACACCCATCGCTCGCGATCGTCGACTACGTGCACACCGAGTGGTTCGAGTCGCACATGTACGGCAGCTACGCCACGATGGGAGCGCAGTGGACCAAAGCGATCGACGCACACGTCACCTCGAGCCGCGCCCTGGCGACGGCGATGGTGCGCGACGGTGCGTCGGCCGAGCGGATGCACGTGGCGCACATCGGCATCGACACCGCCGCGTGGGATCCGGCGACGGTCCGCCGGCACGAGGTGCGCGCCGCGCTCGGCGCGACGCCGGGGACGACGGTGCTGCTCTTCGCGGGACGCGTCTCCCCCGAGAAGCGGCCGCTGCTCGCGGTCGATGCGGCCGTCGCGCTGCGCGACGAAGGGCACGACGTGCGGCTGGTCGTCGCGGGCGGCGGGCCGCTGCTCGACGCGGTGCGCGAGCGCATCACCGCAACGGGATTCGGCGCACACGCGGTGGTCCTCGGCGAGGTGGACGAGGCGATGCTGCGCTCGGTCTACGGCGCGGCCGATGTCTTCTTCGCGCCGAGCGAGATCGAAGGGATCGCCCGGGCGCTGTACGAGGCGATGGCGATGGGCGTGGTTCCCGTCGCGGCCGACGTGGGCGGGCAGCGCGAGCTCGTCGTGCCGGGGACGGGGACGCTCGTGGCACCGCAGCCGGGGACGTTGGCCGAATGGCTGCCGGCGCTCCGTGCGTGGATGGACCCTGCGGCGCGTGCGGTGGCGGGTCGCGCGGCGCGTGCCCACGTGACGGCGACGCTCGACGTCACGCACACCGTCGCGGCGATCGAGGCGGCGTGCCTGTCGGCGCGACGCGTGCGCGCATCGCGACCGTCGCCGGCGATCCCCGCCGCCTTCGCCGACGAGATGGCGCTGCTCGCCGTGGAGACGATGCGACGGCACGTGCGGCGTGCCGCGGGCGGGTGACGGCGTCACCCACGCCGCGGCGCGCCGCGCCCGCTCAGCGCCCCAGCACCACCTGCAGCTTGTAGCCGAGCAGCGACGCGAGCACCTGCTCCTCGGTGAGGTGCGCGAAGAGCGGATGCGGCGGCGCATCGCCTTCGGGGAAGTACGCGTGGTCGTACGACAGGTGATTGCGGACGGCGTAGAGCTCGGGGATGACCGAGCCGATGTCGAGCAGGCGATGTCCGCGGTCGTCGGCGAGGCGACGGATGGTCGCTGGATCGTAGAGACAGACGTGCTCCAGCCCGTCGAACATGTTGCACCGCTCGTGCAGCACCTGCGGCGCGAGCGCACCGCTGTTCGGCACCTGCAGGAAGAGGACACCACCCGGCGCGAGCCGCGAGAAGACCACGTCGAGGAACGGGTGCGGATCGGGGATGTGCTCGAAGACGTCCCACATCGTGATCACGTCGTAGCGCTCGGCCGGGTCGGTGTCCTCGATCGTGCAGGCGCGGACGCGGTGCCCGTGTGCGCGCGCGAGCTCGACATCACCCTGGTGCAGCTCGAGCCCGTGCGTCTCGAAGCCCGCCTCGCGCGCCATGTCGAGGAAGAAGCCGTGCGAGCAGCCGATGTCGAGCAGCCGCCGCCCATTGGCATGCGGTGCGATGCGGGCGAGCCCGCTGCCGTAGATGCGGCGGAAGAAGTCCGATTCGCGATCGAGATTGCCCGCGTGATCGACGTCGATCGACGCGTAGTAGCGGTGGAGCGCGGCCTTGGTGAAGCCGGGATTGGTGAAGACCATCCCGCAGCCCGTGCACTTGACGTAGATGCCGCCCGACTTGACGAACATCGTGCGCGACGACGTGCCATGGCAAACCGGGCAGGCACGCGCCTCGACGTGGCGCGCGTCGAAGCGCCCCGTCGCCGGATCGATGTACGGCGCGTGAGCGCGACGGACCGCGTCGTACGAGGCGGCGCGCTGGGCGTGGAGGGTGCGCGGGTCGGCGGTGTCGAGGAGCACGGGACGCTCGGGCGTGGGAGTGGGCGTGGTCACCAGGCGCTCCAGCCGCCGTCGACGGCGAGCACCTGCCCGGTGATGTAGGACGCGAGATCGGAGGCGAGGAACGTCACCGCACCCGCGAGATCGGCTTCGGTGGCCATGCGCGCGAGCGGCGTGCGTGCGACGTAGCGCTCCACGAACCGCTCGGGCTGTCCGCGTGCGATGCCGCCGGGATTGACGGCGTTGACGCGCACCTGCGGCGCGCACGTCGTCGCGAGCCAGCGCGTGAGCTGCAGCAGGCCGCCCTTGGACGCGGCGTACGCGGCGGGGTTGGCCATCGACGTGCCCTCGTACAGCGACCAGTCGGGGCCGAGTTCGCCGTAGATGGAGCCGATGTTGACGATGTTCGCGCCGGGCGTCGCGCGCAGCACGGGGACGAGCCCGCGACAGAGGTCGAACGCGGCGGTGAGGTTGACCTCGAGCGCGCGTCGCCACGTCTCGGTCGACTGCCGCTCGAACGGCTCGGCCCACCCGGCGAGCGAACTCGTGCCGACGAACGCCGCGTTGTTCACGAGCACGTGGAGCGGCGCACCGCGCGCGACGAGCGACGACACGAGCGTGGTACGAGCACCTTCGTCCTCGAGGTCCGTCACGTGCGGCTCGGCCGTGACGCCGTGCGTGGCGGCGAGCGTGCGCGCGAGTTCGTCGAGCGCGGCGGCGTCGCGATCCACGAGCAGCAGCGTGGCACCGAGCTCCGCGAAGGCATCGGCGAGCACGCGGCCCAGATGACCCGTCGCGCCGGTGAGGAGCACGGTGCGCCCCACCATCGACGCGCGTGCGCGGATGCCGGTCGTTCCGCCGGCGTCCGTGGCCCCGCTCATGCCGCACACTCCGCCGCGAGGCACTCGGCGATGCGGAAATCGAGCAGCGTGTCGATGTCGATGGCGCGCTCGGGCGGCACCTCGACGGCGTGCACGCGGCCGGCGAAGAGCCCGGACGCCTCGAGCACGAACGCGGGGCGCGCCACGTAGGCGACGGTCGTCATGTCGTGCACGACGGGGACGTCCTGCCGGCGCACGATGGTGCCCGCGGGCGTGTTCACGAGCCGCGCGCGACCATCATCGTCGAGCGTCACCATGTTGAACCACGGGTTGCGGTGTGCGGCGGTGACGGTCACGACGACGTCCGCATCGCCAGCCGCGAATGCCGCGATCGCACGCTCGATGTCCGAGGGGTCGCGCAGCGGCGCCGTCGGCGGGACGACGACGAGCGCATCGGGGAGCGCGCCGTCGGTGCGCAGGAGATGCTCGAGGGCGTGGCGCCAGACCAGCCACTCGCTCGCGCGATCGGTCGCCAACTCCGCCGGTCGCACGAAGGGCACGTCGGCACCTTCGGCACGGGCCGCGTCCGCGATGGCCTCGTCGTCCGTGGACACGAGCACGCGCGCGAGCCCCGCGGCACGAGCCTGCGCGACCGCGTGCGCGACGAGCGGACGCCCGCGGAACGGGCGAAGGTTCTTGCCGGGCAGCCCCTTGGAGCCGCCGCGTGCGCAGACGAGGGCGATCGTGTTCATGATGCCGTGGTTCCCATCGTGCGTGGCGCAGTCACCGCGACCGCGCCGGCACCGTCGGCCGCACGGGTCGCGTCGATGATGTGCAGCACCGCGAGCCCGTCGTCACCGCTCACACGCGGTGTCTGTGCGGTGCGGATGCAGCGGACGAAATGCGCCCACTGCAGCGTGTAGCCGTGATCGCGCGGCACCGGCGCGTCGTGGCAGAGCGTCCACTGCGGGGTGCCGGGCGCGCGATGGCGCACGGTGCCCGCGATGCCGTCCCACTCGAGCGATCCCTCGGTGCCGATGGCGATGCAGCGGCGCGTGGCGTCGTGCCGCGTGAAGTCGAGCGAGACCTGGGCGACGGGCGCCGGTGCGCCGTCGCGGAAGCGGAGCACGAGATGCGCCGTGTCCTCGACGTCGATCTCGGGAAAGGCCACGCGTGCGAGCGTCGCCGACACGCTCGCCACTTCGCCGAAGCACCAGCGCAGGTAGTCGAGTTCGTGGCTCAGCTCGCGCAATACGCCACCGCCGAGCGCCGCTCGCGCGGAGACGCCCACCCGCCAGTCGGTGCCCGGGCGCCACGACGCGAGATGCTGCCCCGCCTCGGCGCGCACCGAGTGCACCCGCCCCACGATCCCCTGCGCGAGCAGTGCACGGAAGCGGCGCAGTGACGGCACGAAGCGCAGGTTGTAGCCCGTCGCGATCACGACGCCGCGTGCCCGCGCGCGGTCGAGCAGCGGCGCGACACCGTCGGCACGATCGGCGAACGGCTTCTCCACGAGCAGGTGCACGCCCGCGTCCACGAGAGCCGACGCGACCGCGAGATGATGCGGTGCCGGCGACGCGACGATCGCCGCATCGGGACGCCACGCGAGCGCCTCGTCGAGCGACGTGGTGCACCGATCGAGCCGCACGTCGGCAGGGACGTCGGCGTCACGATGGCGGAGTGCGGCGACCGCGATGCCCGGTGCCGATCGGGCGACGATGCGCGCGTGACGACGGCCGATGCTCCCCAGGCCGACGATGAGCACGCGACGCACGTGGGTCGCGGGCCCGTCGCTCGACGTGGTGGGCGTCGCGGCCTTCGCCGTGCGAGCGATCGTTGCCGCCGTCGTCACGCCGCCTCCGCGAAGCGATCGCGCAGCGCGACCACTTCGCCGTCGTCCCAGCGCGCGACGGACACTCCAGCCGCGGCGAGCGCGGTGCGCGTGTCGAGGAAGGCGTCGCCGATGAAGTTGAGCAGGTTGGCCGTCGCGACGGCGCTCACGCGCGCGTGCATGAGCCCTTCGACGATGTGCGCGTCCTGCCCGACGCCGCCCATGAGGATGACCGGTGCGTCCGGCTGTGCGGCGAGCGCATCGACGATGCCGAGGTCGAGCCCCATGCCGGTGCCGTCACGATCGATCGACTGGAAGAGCAGCTCGCCGGCGCCATGTGCCTGCACATGCGCCACCCAGTCGTCGAGCGGGACGCCGACCGGCGTCGTGCCGTGCGCGGTCAGCACGTCGTAGCCCGACGCAGCGCGACGCACGTCGATGCCGGCCACGATGCACTGCCGGCCGAAGGTGTCGGCGAGCGAGCGGCAGAGCGTCGGATCGGTGTGGAAGGCGCCGTTCACGAGCAGCTTGTCCGCACCGTGGCGCAAGAGGGTGCGTGCGTCGTCCAGCGAGGCGATGCCGCCACCCGCAGTCACGGGAATGAAGCACTCGCCCGCGATGCGCTCGACCGCGGCGGCGAAGGCCATCGGATCACGCGCCCCGCGCGTCACGTCGAGCACGAGCAGTTCGTCGAGCCCGCGCGACACCTGCGGCAGCGCGTAGTTGCCGAGGAGCCAGCGCATGTCGCCGATGGCCTGCAGCCGGAAGTTGCGGCTGAGCTGGAAGCGACCGCGATCGTGCAGCAGGGTGAAGATCACGCGGCGCACGCGACCTCCGCGGCTCCACGCGCGAGGAAGTTGGCGAGGAAGCGGAGCCCCGTCCCCTGGCTCTTCTCGGGATGGAACTGCGCGCCGCAGAGCGGGCCGCGCGCGAACGCCGCTACGAAGGGTGCGGCGTGATGGCACCACGCGGTCTCGCCCTCATCTTCGAGCGCGTGCAGGGCGTACGAGTGCGTGAAGTAGAAGCACGGGGCGTCGCCGAGCCCTTCGAACAGCCCGCGACCGGCCTGCCCATGCACCGGTGCGAAGCGCGCGTGCGGCACCGCGTGGCCTGCGTGCGCATCCGCCACGAGGCGACGGAGGCGGCCGGGCAGCAGTCCGAGCCCCGGTCGCGTCCCTTCCTCGCTCGCCTCGAAGAGGAGCTGCATGCCGAGGCAGATGCCGAGGAGCGGGCGGCCGCGTCGCACGTGTGCGGCGAGTGCGGCGCGTGCGCCCGACGCATCGAGCGCGTGCACCGCGGCGTCCCACGCACCGACGCCCGGCAGGACGACGTGCGTCGCCGTCGCGATCATCGCCGGGTCGGTGACGACGCTGTGGCGCGCGCCGAGGAAGGCGAGCGCCGCCGAGAGCGACCGCACGTTCGACGTGCCGAGGTCGAGGACGACGACGTGCACCGGTCAGGTCACCGTGAAGGTCGGCGTCCAGCGCCCGTCCACCTTCTCGAACAGCGCGCGATTGGCCCAGCGGTCGAGTACCGCGTCGAACTCGCCCTGCGTCATGCGATAGTGCTCGAGATAGAGCGGGACGAACTCCTCGGGATAGTGGCCGTCGTAGAGGCGCACGAGGTTCACCGCCTGCCGTCGGTCCATCGCGCCGCGACGCACCTCGATGCACGCGTCCTGCGTCGCCCGGCCGAAGCCGAACTTGAGGTACATGAGGTAGGTGTGCAGCGCGTAGAGCGCCTGGTCGTTCTGCGCGAAGTTGGTGAAGGTGCCGGCGTTGGTCTCGTCGGCTTCGCGCAGCCCGCAGTGCGCCTTGGCGACGAGGTAGTTGCGGTAGGGATCCCAGTTCTCGAAATACGACCAGTGCGCGATGTCGAGCGGCGAGCGGGCGAGCAGGTCGCGTTCAGGGAAGCGGAAGAGCTGCTGCTTCGCGCGCGGCAACCCGCTCGCGTCGAGCACGCGCTCGTAGCCGCCCTCGAGGTAGACGCGCTGCATGTAGTCCACACCGTACACGGGCGTGCGCGCCGTCTCGGTGGAGCCGCCGTACTCCACTTCACCGTCCTCGCCGTAGAAGACGAGCCCGACGCCCATGCCCGCCGCCACGCGGAGCACCGCCGCCTGGATCGCGATCAGCCAGCCGTAGTACGGGAAGCCCATCTCGACGAAGCCCGTGCGATTGAGCACGCGCATCGCCTCCGGATCGGGCGTCACGAGCACGTGATCGTAGCCGCTGGCGATGAAGGCGCGCAGGTTCGCCTCGCCAAGCGGGAGCGGCAGCGCCGGTGCCACCGTGACCGCGAGCGGGTTCATGCCGAAGCGGTGCTTGAGTGCGTGCGCGACGTACGAACCGTCTTTGCCACCACTCACCGGGACGACGCAGTCGAAGCGGCCGTCGGTGCGGCGATGCCGGTCGAGCAGCGCGTGCAGCTCGGCGAGTCGCGCGTCCCAGTCGAGCGTGCGCTTCTGCTCGGCCCAGCGGCAGGCGTTGCACCAGCCGCGGTCGTCGAAGGTGATGCGCGGTCGCGTGGACATGGCGAGGCAATGGCTGCACCAGGTCGGAGCGGTGCGCGGCGGTGCGGCGACGGCGGTCATCAGGCGGAATCCGGGACGGGCGTGGAACGGAGCGCGTGCGCACGCGCGAGATCGTCGGCGCGCCCGACGTCGAGCCAGGGCTCGTGCATCGGGTACGCGATGGTGGAGGCGCCGCGCTCGATGAGTCGGGCGAACAGCATCGGCATGTCGCACGGCTCGCCGGCGGGAAGCGCCGCGAGCGCCGCGGGGTCGAGGCAGTAGATGCCGGCGTTGATGTGGCTTCGCACGACGGGCTTCTCCTCGAAGCCGACGAGATCGATGCCGCGCGTGCGCACCACGCCGAACGGATTCACGTACTCGTGCTGCCGCACCGCCATCGTCGCCATGGCGCCGTGCCGCTGGTGGAACTCGAGCAGCTCGCCGTAGCGCACGTCGGTCAGCACGTCGCCGTTGGTGACGAGGAACGGCGCGTCGGGACGTTCGAGCAGCGCGAGCGCGCCGGCGGTGCCGAGCGGGCGTGTCTCGCGCACGTAGGTGATGTCCACTCCGAAGCGGCGTCCGTCGCCGAAGTGCCCCTCGATCATGTGACCGAGATGATGGATCGCGAGCACGAAGCGCACGAACCCCTCGCCACGCGCGCGGTCGATGATGTGCTCGAGCATCGGGCGCCCGTTCACCGGCACGAGTGGTTTGGGGCAGTGTTCGGTGTGCGGCATGAGCCGCGTCCCGCGTCCGCCGGCCATGATCACCATCGTGTTCGGCCGCTCGCCGACCGCGCCACCGGCGACGTCGTCCCAGAGATGCAGGCCGACGATGCGATGCTCGGCGTCGACCACCGGCAGGTGCCGGATGCGGTTCGCCTGCATCATCGCGAGCACGAGGCGACGCCCGAGCTGCGCCGGCACGACGAGCGGCTCGCGGTGATAGGCCTCGGTGACCGGCGCGTCGAGCGAGACGCCGCGCAGCAGTGCGCGACGGATGTCGCCGTCGGTGAGCGTGCCGGCGAGGCGTCCGTCGTCGTGTGCGACGAGCGCGATCTGGAGCCCGGTCACGGTGAGGCTCCGGACCGCGGCCTGCACGGTCGCGGTGACGGGGAGCACGGCGTCGCGCCACTGCGCCTGGCGCGGACCGGTGGCTTCGAGGTAGGCGATCATGCCGCGACCTCGCCCGGCGCGTCGACGAAGCGCTTGGCGACGAGTCCTTCGAGCGACACGCTCGCGAGCACCTCCACGATGCGCGCAGCCGCGCCGCCGTCGCCGTACGGATTGCGTGCCGCGGCGACCCGCGCGCGGAACGCGTCGGTGCGCACCGTCGCCAGCGCGGCGACGATCGCGTCGCGCTCGCACGGCACGCCCAGCACGCTCTCGGCGCGCAGGCGCCCTGCCTGCCGCGCGCCGACGTCGATCGTCGCACAGCCGAGCGTCGGCGCTTCGAGCAGTCCGCTCGACGAGTTGCCGACGATCGCGTCGGCCTCGCGCACGCAGGCGAGCCAGCGCAGCTGGCCGAGCGAGGGGACGAGGTGCGCGTGCGGCCGCGCATCGGCGAAGGTCTCGAATCGCGCGGCGATCGCGACACCGCCGGCATCGGCGTTCGGCGCGGTGAGCACGAGCGTCGTGTCGTCGAGCGTGGCGAGCGCGGCGAGCAGCTCGTCGGCCTGTGCGGCGGGTGGGACGCCGGTCGCCGTCTCGGGATGGAAGGCGACGAGCACCGTGCGGTCGCCGAGCGCGAAGCCGAGACTGCGCTCCAGGGCGGCGCGATCGGGCAAGGGCGCGCGACGGATCGCGTCCACCCCGAGCCCACCCACCAGGTGCACCGCCGCAGGCGACTCGCCGAGCTGCAGCACGCGCCGGCGATAGGGCTCGGCCGCGACGAAGTGCAGGTGCGAGAGCTTGGTGATCGCATGGCGCATCGCGTCGTCGAGCGCGCCCGTCGTCACCTCGCCGCCGTGCAGGTGCGCGACGGGAATCGACGCTAGCATCGCCGCCTGTGCCGCCGCGAGGATCTCGTAGCGATCGCCGAGCACCACCACGACGTCCGGTGCGAGCCGTGCGAAGGCGTCGGCGAAGCCGAGCACCGCGAGCCCGACGGACTTGGTGACCGCGACCGGCGTGTCGCCGGCGACGAGCATCGGCACGCACGCATCGGGGACGAACCCCGCGTCGGTGATCTCGCGGAGCGTGTCGCCGTACGAGGGAACGAGGTGCGTGCCGGTGACGACGAGCTGCAGCGCGAGCGCGGGGTGCGCGGCGATGTCGTGCATGAGCCAGCGCAGCAACCCGAAATCGGCGCGCGTCCCGGTCACGACGCAGATGCGGCGCGTCATGCCTCGATCGCCTCGTCGGCCGCGTAGTCGCGCGTGGCGACGCGCCCGATGACGTCGTCCCACCGCATCGGGGAGAGGCCGGTGCCGGGGCGGCGCGTCGTCAGGGCATCGGCCGTCAGCCGCTCGCCCGCGCGGATGGTGCGAGCGGCGACGATCGAACGTCGCGCCACGCGTGCATTCGCACGCTCACCGTCCGATGGCCGCTTGATGCCGTCGCCCAGCGCCGACTCGACGTTGCGGATCGCCCGCACCATCGCGGCGAACTCGCCCGGCTCGAGACTCGCGGCATGGTCGGGACCCGGGCGCGTGCGGTCGAGCGTGAGATGCTTCTCGATCACCGTCGCCCCGACGGCGACCGCGGCCACCGGGACCTCGATGCCCGCCGTGTGATCGGAGTAGCCGACCGCGGTGCCGAACGCACTGCGCAACGTCGCGAGCGCACGCAGGTTGACCGATGCCATCGGCGCGGGATACTCGGTGGTGCAGTGCAGCAGGGTGACCAGCGATCGCGCGCACCCGGCCTGCTCGAGCGCGTCGAGTGCCGCCTCGACGTCGCCGAGCGTCGCCATGCCCGTGCTGAGCAGCACCGGCCGGCCGCTCGTGGCGACGTGGCGCAGGTACGGCAGGTTCGTCAGCTCGCCCGACGGCACCTTGACGAACGGTGGCGCGAGCGTGGCGAGGAAATCGAGACTCTCGCAGTCGAACGCGGTACTCGCGAAGGCGATCCCGCGATCGCGCGCGTGCGCGGCCAGTGCGACGTGCGCCTCGTGCGGGAGCTCGAGGGCGCGCAGCATCGCGAGCTGCGGCGCGTCGCTGCCGGTGGTACGAACCTGGTACGCGGCGCGCGCGGCGGTCGCCGTCACGAGCCGCTCGGCACGAAACGTCTGGAACTTGACGACGTCGGCGCCGGCATCGGCCGCGGCGTCGACGAGGGCGTGCGCGTCGGCCGCGCTGCCGTCGTGGTTCACGCCGGCCTCCGCGATGATCAGCGTGCGCATGCACCCTCCCGCACCGCCGTGCGCGGCGGCAGCCAGGCGCCGGCGGGGCAGTCGCGCGTCACGCACTGCCCCATCGCGAGCACCGCGCCGTCGTGCACCGACACGCCGGGGCGCACGATGGTGCCGCTGCCGACGAAGACGCCGTCGCCGACACGCACGCCACCGTTGAGGATCACACCGGTCGCGAGGTGACAGTCGTCGCCGACGATCGCGTCGTGCTCGACGAGTGCGCGCGTGTTCACGATGCAGTTGGCGCCGATCCGCGCGCCCGCGTTCACCACCGCGTCGTGCATCACGATCGTCCCCGCGCCCACGTGGGCATGACGCGATACGTGCGCGCGCGGCGAGACGACCGTCGGCAGCGCCCAGCCGGTCGCGCGGAGCCGCGCGGCGATCCGCCGGCGTGGCGTCGGATCGGTGAGCTGGCCGACCGCCACGAGCGCCGCGTCGTGCGACGCGCGCAGCACGGCGAGGTCGTCGTCGCTGCCGAGCACCGGGAGCCCGAGCACCGTCGTGCCGACTTCCTCGTCACGGCCGATGAATCCCGCGACGCGCCACCGCCCCTCGGCCTCGAGCACGTCGAGACACGCGCGCGCATGGCCGCCGGCGCCGACGATCACGAGCGACCCGCCGATCATGCGAAGGCCCGGCCGGCGAGCGACGGACTGCTCGGCAGGTTCACGAGCCGGCGCGCCAGGTCGTCGGTGACCGTGAGCGGCATCGCGGGGCAGTCACGATACGGCGCGAGCCGGTGGAGCGGCGTCCAGACGGGGCGCAGCTGCAGCCCGTCGGCGACGGCGGCGTCGAGCAAGGCGTCTCGCAGCGCGAGCGCGTCGTCACCGAGCACGATCGCCTGCAGCCAGTGGTTCGTGGTCACGCTCGCCGGCGCGGTGAGCAGGCGCACGCCGGCGACGTCGGCGAACGCGGTCGCGTAGCGCGCGTGCAGTGTGCGCTTGGCGTCGACGAAGACATCGAGTCGCGACAGCTGCGCGCAGCCGAGCGCCGCGTTGAGGTTCGGGAGCCGATAGTTCCACCCGATCGCGTCGTGCGCGACGGCCCACGGGTGTGCGATGCGCGCGGTGGTCGTCAGGTGCCGAGCGCGAGAGGCGAGGTCCGCGTCGTCGGTAAGGATCGCGCCGCCGCCGCCGGTGGTGACGATCTTGTTGCCGTTGAAGCTCACGATGCCGGCACGTCCCCACGTCCCTGCGTGACGCCCGTCGCGCGTGCTGCCGAGCGCTTCGGCTGCATCCTCGACGACGACGAGACCGTGTGCATCGGCGACGGCGAGCAGCGCGGGCATGTCGGCCACGTGACCGAAGAGATGCATCGGGACGAGCGCGCGCAGCGGCCGCCCGGTGGCCCGGTGCACGCTCGCCCCGCCCCAGCGCACGGCGACCGTCCGCAGGTATGCGTCGAGCGCGCCGGCGTCGACCATGCCGGTGGTCGCGTCCACGTCGACGAAGTGCGGCGTCGCGCCGGCGTGCACCACCGCGGCCGCCGTCGCGGCGAAGGTGAGCGACGGGACGAGCACCTCGTCGCCCGGACGCACGCCCGCGCAGACGAGCGCCGCGTGCAGCGCCGCGGTGCCGCTCGTGACCGCGACGGCGTGACGTGCGCCGGTGATGCGGGACAGCTCCGCCTCGAAGCGGCCGACGTACGCGCCCACCGACGACACGAACGTCGAGTCGAGGCAGTCGAGCACCGTCGCCCGCTCGGCCGCGCCGATCGTCGGCGCGTGCAGCGGGATGGGTCCCGGCCCGGTGACGCGTCGGATCGCGTCGAGGAGCGCGACGACCGTGGGCGCAGGCGCGAGTGTCGCCGTCGGCGTCATGTCGCGTAGCTCCCGGGGCGATAGTGCGCGAGCGCACCCGGCGCGGTGAACCACGCGATCGTCTCGCGCAACCCGCGCTCGAAGCCCGCGCGTCCCTCGTGCGAGGGCGACCAGCCGAGCAGTGCGCGCGCCTTGTCGGTGCAGGCCCAGAGCCGTTCCACCTCGCTCGCCGTGGGGCGGAGCCGCTGATCGTCGAGCACGAACTTGGCGTCGGCGTCCATCAGCGTCGCGAGGAGCGTCGCCGTGTCGCCGACCGAGATCTCGAAGCCGCTGCCGAGGTTCACCACCTCGCCGATGGCACGCGGTGCGTCGAGTGCGGCGATGAAGCCGGCGGCGGTGTCGGCGACGTACGTGAAGTCGCGCGTGGGGGCGGTCGCGCCGAGTCGGATCGTGGGCTGGCCGGCGGCGAGCTGCGTGATGATCGTCGGGATCACCGCGCGCGCCGACTGCCGCGGCCCGTACGTGTTGAACGGGCGGATGACCGTGACGGGGAGCCCGAACGAGCGATGGAACGAGAGCGCGAGCTGGTCGGCGCCGATCTTGGTCGCGGCGTAGGGCGACTGCCCCTGGAGCGGATGCTCCTCGGTGATCGGCACCTGCCGCGCGGTGCCGTACACCTCGCTCGTGGACGTGTGGACGACGTGGACACCCGCATCGCGCGCCGCCTGCAGCACGTTGAGCGTGCCGCGCACGTTCACCTCGACGTACGCGTCCGGCGAGTGGTACGAGAACGGGATCGCGATCAGTGCCGCCAGGTGCAGTACGGCGTCGCGGTCGCGCATCGCGTTGCGGACGCCGTGCGGGTCGCGCACGTCGCCGGCGACCACCTCGAACGCACCCGCGACGTCCGGCGCGCAGTGGTCGAGCCAGCCGCGTGTGCCGAACGAGTTGTAGAGCGTGAAGGCGCGCACGTCGTGGCCGGCGCGCACGAGCTGCTCGACGAGATGCGAGCCGATGAAGCCGTCGGCGCCGGTGACGAGGACGCGGCTCACGCGGCCACCTCGGCGGTCGCCACGAGGGCGTCGCGCAGCGCATGCCCGGCGTCGGCATGGAGCAGCGCCTCGCGCGCGGCATCGCGGCCGTCCATCGACGCCGGCGGCGGGCAGACCGGCCGTCCGTCGAGCAGGATCGACACGGCGGCGTCGAGCCCCGCATCGCGGCCGGGACGGAGCGCGTCGAGCGTGCCGTAGCCGAGCGTCGCGTCGTGCGGCGTCGGCTGCGCGACGAGCGGGAACGGGAGCATGTAGCGGTGCACCGCGAAGTGCGCGAAGCGCCACGCGATGGTGCGCCGCGCATCGGCGCGGGCCGCGTCGTCCTCGGCGAGCAGCGCGTCGAGCTGCGCAGCGTAGGCCGCGGGATCGGTGACGTCGGCGGTGAAGCCGTGGCCCGACAGCGTGGACGTCGCAGCGGTCAGCGCGATGCCACCGCGGCACGCCTGCTCGAGCGCGACCGTGCTCACGTACGAGCAGCCGACGCGCGCGAGCTCCATGAGCGAGTAGCTGCTGACGGCGTCGTCGGGCCAGACGAAACGGACATTCGCCGGCGCCGTCGCCGCGAGCGCGTGCAACCACGCGAGCTGGCCGGCGTTCGTCCCGTTGGCCACCTTGCCGCCGGTGTTCGGATGCACACGGACGACCATGTCCACGTCGGGACGCATCGCCGCCCATGCGAGCGTCGCCTCGAGCCAGCGCTCCTGCGTGCCGAAGGGCGAGGCGTAATCCGGGCAGGCGATGTACTCGTCCTCGGACGACGTGAACACGGCGACGAGCGGCGCATCGTCGCGCAGTGCGAGTGCACGCCGCACCGCGTCGTGCGCGCCCGGCGGTGCGGTGAAGGCGCGCCAGTTCAGGCCGCGACCGTGCGCACGGTCGTGCAGCCACTGCGCGGTCGTCGCGAACTCCGCGTCGGTCAGCGGGACATCGCGCCACGCCCCCCACGCCTCGCGCAGCGGCGCGATCGAGAGGCAGTCGGCGTTCTCGGCCAGGTACATCGTCTCGCTGCGCCAGCCGCGCTCGTGCGTCACCACGCGGACACCGGCCATCCGTGCGAGCTCGAACGCGACGCGCATCGTCGCCTGCCGCCCGTTGAAGAGGAGCATCACGTCCGGCCGCCACATCGCGAGCAGGCGATCCATGGCGAAAGCGACGAGCAGCCCCGCCTCGAGGTAGGCGCGGAGCGTCGCCTCGTGCGCGGCATCACGAGGATCGACGCGATTCGTGCGATGATGGCTGTGCACCGACGACAGGATCCACGCACCGATCGGCCGTTCGTTCCAGCGCGCATCGCACAGCTCGTCGCGCTCGAGCGTCGCCGACCACTCGGCGGCCATGGCACGCTCGGCCGCGGTGATGTGCCGCCCGAGCCACTCGTGCGGCATCTCGAGCCCCGTGGCCTGCCGACCCTGCGCGAGGCGGCACTGCGTGCAGGAATCGACGCGGCGCGGTGCGGTCGCCGCCCAGTGCATGTCGCACTCGCGGAAGGCGCTGTCGCACAGCACGTAACGCACCTCGGCGCCGCGCCAGCGTGCGCCGTGGAGGATCGTCATCTCCTGCAGGCCGTGCACGGCCCACTGGCCGTACGGCATCCAGGCGAGCACACGTGGTGTGCGCGATGCGGACGCGAGCGGTGCGGCGATGATCGGCGCGATGCTCTCATGCGGCGCGGGCGACGATGCGCGCGGCGGAGTGGTCGCCGGTGCGGCAGGATGCTGTGCCTCGCGCGTCGTCATCGACCACGCCAGCAGCAGCAGCGCCGAGCCGCGCGCGGTGTCGCCCGTCTCGATCGCGAGCGCGCCCAGCCGCTGCGCCTCGGCCACGCCCACACGGCCGGCGGCGGCGAGTCGCTCGAGTGCCGTGCGCTCGGTGGCGACGGTCCCCGCCGCGACGACCGCACGTGCCCACGTGCGCGCCTCGCCGCCCACGTGCATCGCCGCGTTGACGCACCCCGTGCGCAGGATCTCGTCGAGCGACTCCCACGACGCCATGGCGTCGAACGGCGCATCGGCGACGATCGCCGCCGCCAGCGCGCGCGTCGCCTCGCCGTAGAGCGTCGGGTTGTTGGTGACGATCGACGCGCGCAGCAGGAGATCGCGCGATGCGGTCGATGCGTAGACGCCGCTCCCCGACTCGCGATAGTGGAAGTGCGGGAACGGCACGCGCTGCCCGCGCGCACCGGCGGCGACGAACGCCACCCAGAGATCCCAGTCTTCGTAGCCGCGCACGTTGGTGCGGTAGCCACCGACCTGCGCCCAGAGTGTACGACGGAACGCGGTGATGCACGGCAGCAGGTTCACTTGCGCCTGTCGCGCGGGCTGCCATTCCTGGCGGGGCCACGCGCGCTGCGCCTGCTCGTCGAACGCGATCACGTCGGGCCAGACGAGGCCGAGCCCCGGATCGGCGGCGAAGGCGCGCGCGACCGCGTGCAGGTAGAGCGGCGAGATCGCGTCGTCCGCATCGAGGCAGACGACGATCTCGCTCGTCACCGTCGCGATGCCGGCGTTGCGCGCGTGCGCGGGCTGCCCGCTGTTCGCCTGCCGGATGATGCGGAACGGCAGCGCGGGCCACCGTGCCGCCATCGACGCGGCGCGCGCGGCCGAATCGTCGGTGCTGCCGTCGTCCACCACCACGATCTCGGTCGCGGGGTGCAGCTGCGCGGCCACCGACGCCAGCGCGGCCTCGATCCACGGCGCCTTGTTGTAGCAGGTGACGACGACGGCGATGCTCGGCAGCATGGGCACGGGGTGACGGGACGGGTCGATCGCGTCCCCCGTAAACACAAGAGGCATGCCATGCCGAAATCGTTGCGCGGCAACGACTTGTCGGACCCGTGCCGATCGCGGCCCCTGCTTGGAGCCGTCACTTCCTGCCGGATGGCGGCAGCTCTTGCCGCTATCGCCTCAGCTGCGACGCTGCAGCAGCGCCACCGACGCGCGCGTGATCGCCGAGTCCCAGTCGCCCACGCGCGCCTGCCGGTGCAGGCGCATGCTCGCGTACCACGGTGTGCGGTCGCCGTCGCGTCCCCATCGCCAGTCCGGCACGTGCGGCAGCAGCACGTGCACGGGGACGCCGAGTGCGCCGGCGAGATGTGCGATCCCCGTGTCGATGGTGACGAGCGCATCGAGCTCACCGAGGTGCTGCGCCGTCACCTGCCAGTCCGCAGGCGCGCCATCGAGGCGTTCGACACCGGGCACCGCGAGCTCGGCACCGTCGCCCTGCTGCAGCGCGACCCACTGCACCGTGGGCACGGCGGCGACGAGAGCGCGCACAGCATCATCGGGGAGCGAGCGCTTGCGATCGTTGAGGAAGTCGGGATTGCCGCGCCACGTGAGTCCGACGCGCGGTCGGCCATCACGCGCCGGGAGCGACGGTCGGTCGGCTCTCCGCGTCCCGGCGTGCAGGTATGCGGTCCCGTCGCCGGTGATCGCGTCGCCCTGCAGGCCGAGCACGTGGGGGAGCGACGTGAGCGGGACATGTCGATCGGTGGGCGGCACGTCGCCACGCGGCACCGCGTCGATCCCGTTCGCGAGCAGCAGCGGCACGATCGACGGTTCCGCCTCGACGACCACACGCCCCGCGCCGCGCGTGCGCAGCAGCGGGAGGTAGCGCACGAACTGGAACCGGTCGCCCGCCCCCTGATCCGCGGTGCAGACGATGCTCGCACCGCGAAGCGGTTCGCCCCGCCACGGCGTCGCGCGCGTGCGTGGTGCGGGGCGCTCGCGGCCTTCGAGATCGGCGAGCGCCCCGGCGAGATCGCCGCGCAGCCCGCGCACCGCTGCGCGATGTGTGTGCGTCGTGCCGTGCGCCGGCCTGAGTGCGAGCGATCGCGCGAGCAGTGCATCCGCATCGTCGAGCCGGCCGCGTTCGAGGGCGACATGCCCCGCCGTCGCGAGCACCGCCGGATCGGATGGCGCGAGGCGCAGCGCACGCGCGGCGGCGTGCCACGCCTCGTCGATGCGGCAGAGTGCACGGAGCGCCGCCGCGCGCGCCGCATGCGCCGCCGCCGCGCCGGGTCTCGCTGCCGTGGCCGCGTCGAAGCAGGCGAGCGCTTCCTCGGGCGCCGACGCCCGGAGCAGTGCCGCGCCGAGTCGCTGGTGCGCGGCGGCGTCGGGCCGCTGCGCGACGGCGAACGCATGCCGCAGCGCATCGCGCGCCGCGCGACGGTCGTGCCGCGCGAGCAGCACGTTCGCCAGCAGCAGGTGCACCTCGAGCAGCGCCGGCTCGAGACGCACCGCCTCGGCGAAGTGGGCGACGGCACGCGCATCGTCGCCGGCAGTCTGCGCGTCGCGTCCCGCAGCGCACACGTGCGCGAGCCGTGCGTCGCGCTCGTCGTGCACGGCGCAGGCCGCCGTCGTCACGCCACCGCGCGCGGCGCGCCCGTCGCGGCGAGTTCGCGGATCGCCGCCTCCGCATCGGCGAGCACCGGCCCCCAGTCGAACGGCGCGCGCTGCCGGAGCAGCGCCATCGACGCGTACCACGGCGTGTCGCCGCGCTCGAGCAGCCAGCGATAGTCGGGGACGTACGGCAGGCAGGTGAGCGTCGCCACGCCGAGCGCGCCGGCGAGATGCGCGACGGCGCTGTCCACCGAGACGACCAGGTCGCAGCGCGCGAGCAGGTGCGCCGACTCGGCGAAGTCGTTCGAGAGCGCGCCCCCGTCCACGACCCCCATGCGCAGTTCGGCCGGCAGACAGTCGGCGAGTGCGGGATGCTTCTGCAACGAGACGAAGCGCACACCGGGAACGGCGAGCAGCGGTGCGAGCAGCGTGCCCGCGATCGACCGGCGGCGATCGTTGATGTGCAACGGATTGCCGGCCCACGCGAGCCCGATCGTCGGCACTCCATCACGCGGCAGTGCTGCGGCGATCGCGGCCGGACACACCCCCGGTGCCGACAGATACGCGCGGCCGTCGAGCGCGTCGAGCGTGAGGCCAAGCACCGCCGGGAGCGACATCACCGGGACGTGCAGGTCGTGTGCGGGGAGCGGTGTGTGCAGCTCGGTGCAGCCACTCACGCCCGGCGCATGCACGAGCAGCGGCACGAGCGGGCGCGGCGCACGCAGCAGCACGCGCGCACCGCGCGCGGCGAGATCGCGCGCGAAGCGGATCGCCATCAGCATGTCGCCGAAGCCCTGTTCGTGCGTGACCAGGACCGTGCGCCCCGCGAGCGGCGTCGTGCCGTCCCATCGCGGCGAGTCGATCGACTCGGCGTGCACCTTCATGCCCGGCACGCGATCGCGCGCTTCGGCGAGCGTCCAGCCGCGCGGCCAGTCGCCGCAGGTGACGAGCGTGTAGCCGTGCTGCATGCGCAGCTTGAGATCGTCCGGCGCGAGCGCGGTCGCGGCGTCGTACGCCTCGCGTGCGCCCTGCCAGTCGCCGAGCGACTTGGAGATCTCGGCCAGGTTGAGCATCGCCTGCGTGTTGCTCGGGTCGCACGCGAGCGATCGTGCGACCGCCTGCGCCGCCTGCGGAAAGTGACCGAGCGCGGTGAGGACACCGGCGAGGTTGTTCCAGGCGTCGCTGCGCGTCGGGAAGCGGCGCGCCAGCTCGTTGAATTCCTGCAGCGCCTCGCGCAGCCGCGACGTCTGCAGGTAGGCGTTCGCGAGCATCAGCCGGATGTCGTGATGCGCGGGCGCGAGCGCGACGGCCTCGGTGAGCGGCGCGATCGTGTCGTCGTGCCGCCCCGCGGCGTGCGACGCGCGCACCCCTTCGAGCAGCGCGACGAGGCGACGTGCCTGCGCCGGCGGCAGCGCCGCGGGCGAGCCGGGCGTCGGTGCGGCGCGGTGCGGATGGGCGGCACGCGGGCGCGTCATGCGGCAATACCCTCGCGCGCCCGAACGGGCGTGGCGGCCCTCGAAACGGCAAACGGATGCATGCCCCGAGGTATCGGCGGGGACGCGTGCCTGCTGCAGTCGGAGCGGGCGACACGTCCGACGGACCGTACGCCGGGCGGCCGCTCAAGTCCCGCGCGTGGCGACCGAGACTGTTGGGGCGAGCGGGAGACCGATCCGCGGACCCCTCGAGGCACGGATGCCTCATTCACCGATCAAGGAGGATTGACCCCCATGCGCATCAACACGAACGTCGGCGCCCTCACCGCCTCGCGCAACCTGTTCGTCAACAACATGAACGTCGACAGCAGCATGCGGAAGCTGAGCTCGGGGCTGCGCATCTCGCGCGCCGCCGACGACGCCGCCGGCCTGTCGATCGCCAACAAGCTGCGTGCCCAGAGCCGCTCGCTCGTGCAGGCGTCGAACAACGCGGAGCAGGGCAACGCGATGCTGCAGATCGCCGAAGGCGCCGCCTCGACGATCCAGCGCATCCTCGAGCGTCAGAAGGAGCTCATCATCCAGCGCGAATCGACGGGCAACAACGGCACCGTCGCCTCGACGCTGAACGACGAGATCACGGACCTCCAGACGGAGGTCAACCGCATCATCCAGTCGACCAACTTCCAGGGCGCGACGGTCTTCACGAGCCTGACCTTCCAGGTCAGCGACGGCACGACGGGTGGCTCGGTCACGGTGAACGCGGCGCTGCAGAACTCGACCGTCTCGGTCGGCTCGGGTGCCACGATCTCGCAGGTGGACAACGCGCTCTCGAGCATCAACAACGTGCTCGCCGAGATCGGTGCCGGCCAGAACGTGCTCGACTACACGGTGCAGAACCTCAAGAACAGCATCGTGAACGTCCGCGCCGCGGAGTCGGTCATCCGAGACGTCGACATGGCCGAGGAGATGGCGAACTTCACGAAGAACAACGTGCTCTCGCAGGCGGCCCAGGCGATGCTCTCGCAGGCCAACCAGAGCTCGCAGGGCGTGCTCAGCCTGCTCCGCTGATCGCGGCGGCAGCAGGGCAGGCGCGCCGGCCGGGGTGACACGCACCCCGGCCGGCGTCGCCGCACTCGGGAGTCACGGAGGCAAACATGGGTACCGGCATCGGCATCGGCGGGCTCGCCTCGGGCGTGCAGTGGCGCGACCTGGTCGAGTCCATCATCACCGCGGAACGCGCGCGGAACATCGGACGGCTCGAGACGCAGGTCTCCGACGCGGGCAGGCGCCGCACGCAGTGGCAGGAGTTCGAGAAGCTCGTGCGGCGGCTCGACGACACCGCCACCGCACTCCGCTCCGGTACGGCGTGGCGCGGCGTCGGCACCGCGGTCTCGCCGTCGCCGTCGGGACGTGCCCTCTTCGCCGCCACCGCCAGCAGCGCCGCCACGCCCGGTGCCTACGCGGTCGAAGTGGTCGATCTCGCGCGCGCGGCCAAGCTCAGTGGTGGTGTCGTCGCCGACCCCGCCGCGGCGCTGGGTCGCGCGGGGAGCTTCACGGTCGCCGGGCAGACGGTCACCGTCACCGCGGGCGATTCGCTGAACGCCGTCCGCGATCGCATCAACGCGCTCAACACGGGCGGCACGCCGACGCGTGTCTCCGCGTCGGTGCTCACCAGCGCCACCGGGGCGAGCCGCCTCATTCTCTCCGCCGATCAGGCCGGGCGTGGCGGCGTCGCGCTCGTCGATGGCAGCGAGGGTGTGCTGCGCGACCTCGGCTTCCTCGATTCGCGCTCGCGCACCGTGTCGTCGGCGACGCAGGCGATCGCCGCGGCCCTCGGTGTCACCATGCCGCCACCGAGCACGATCGAAGTCGGTGGGCGCACCATCGCCGTCGATCTCACCACCGACTCGCTCGCGAGCATCGCCGCGCGCATCCGCGCCGCCGGCGTGCAGGCCGAAGTGCAGGCCGAGACGAGCGGCGGCACGACGCAGTTCCGCCTGAGCGTCGGCGCGAACGTGCGTGCGACCGCCGACGCGAACTCCGCCGCCAACCTCGCCGCACTCGGCATCACCGAGGGAACGCGTGCGTCGGTCAGGCAGGTCGTCGCGAGCGGTGGCGTCTTCACCGACGCGGGCGGTGCGACGGCGACGGGTGGGACGCTCCTCACGTCGCTCCGTCGCGACGGCACCGCGATGAACCTGCAGGTCGGCGACGCGATCAACGTCACCGGCACGCGCGGCGACGGCAGCACCGTCACCGTCGGCCTCACCGTCGGCGCCAGCGACACGCTCGACACGCTGCTCGCGCGGCTCGACGATCCGTCGGGCGGCTTCGGTGGCGGTGCGCGCCCCGCGAGCGCGTCGATCGGCCCCGACGGACGGCTCCGTCTCGAGGACGCCACCGGCGGCGACTCGCGTCTCGCGTTCACGATCGCGGTCGCGCCCGTCTCCGGTGGTCCGGCCACACCGGCCTTCGGCACGATGGCGGTCGAGACGACGGGGCGTGCGCGCGAGCTGGTGCGCGGCAGCGATGCGCAGGTGCGCGTCGACGGTGTGCTCGTCACGCGTCCCTCGAACACGATCGGCGACGCGTTGCCGGGCGTGACGCTGTCGCTGCAGCAGGCCGAACCCGGCACGACCGTCGACCTCACGGTCACGCGCGACCAGGAGTCGAGTCTCAAGGCGGTGCGCGACTTCGTGTCGGCGTACAACGACGTCGTCTCGTTCCAGAACGGCCAGCAGGTCGAGGGGCAGCCGCTCGCGCTCGACTCGACGTTGCGCCGGATCGTGAACTCGTTCACCGGCGCACTCCGCACGCAGGTCACCGCCGCGGGCGCGTTCGATCGCGGCACGCTCGTCGGCATGACGCTCTCGCGCACCGGTCGCCTCGAGTTGGACGAAGCGAAGCTGCGCTCGGTGATGTCGAGCGATCTTCCCGCGCTCGAGACGCTGTTCGGCGCCGCCGGGATCGGCGGCGCGATGCGCACCGCGACGCAGGAGGCGACGCGCTTCGGCACGGGGACGATCTCGTCGCAGATCACGAGCATCGACACGAGCACGGGGCGCACGCGTTCGCGCATCACCGTGCTGCAGCAGCGGCTCGACGAACGGCGCGAGGCGCTGATCCGGCAGTTCACGGCGATGGAGCAGTCGCTGTCGCAGCTGCAGTCGCAGGGGAACCAGCTCGCGTCGGCGGTCGCCGGCCTGCGCGGCACGACGCGCTGACGCGACGCGTCGCCATGGCGCGCCGCGGCGATGCAGCGTGCGGCGCGTCCGCGCGCGACGATGCGCCGCCCCGACTGCAGCGCGCGCGTCCGCAGCCGATACTGGCAGTCGAGCGGCACCACCGACGTCCACGCCAACTATCCGCAGCCACCGTGAGCTACCCGACCCAGGGCGCGCAGTACCGCGAGATGCAGATCCTGACCGCATCGCCGGCGCGCCTCGTCGTGCTGATGTACGAGCACCTCGAAGTGACCATGCGACGCGCCCGGTTGGCGATCGCGAACGGGCAGGTCGACCAGCGCGTGCAGCTGCTCGGCAAGGCGCGCGCGATCCTCTCGGAGCTCCTCGGCACGCTCGACTTCGAGAAGGGCGGCGCGATCGCCACCGATCTCTCGGCGCTCTACTCGTTCCTGCTCGCGGAACTCGTCGACGTCGGCCAGCGGCGCGACGCGGTGCGGCTCGATCGGCTGATCGCGATCGTGCACACGCTCGGCGAGGGCTTCACCGGCGCGGCCGAGATCCTCGAGCGCGAAGGGCAGCCGGCGCCCGGTGCGCTCGCCGGCACGGCCTGACGCAGTCGGACGTGATGCAGCCGGACGCGACGCAGCATCCCGTGACACGGCACACGTGACGCGGCTCGCCGACGATCCGCTCGCCCGCTTCCTCGACGCGCTCGCGCGCCGCGGCGCGCACGGGCGCGCGGTGCGCGAGGCGATCGCGCGGAGCGACCTCGCCG
>ERZ1066136.442-NODE-442-length-32591-cov-7.968435_pt1 | contig 32591 bp, 27 predicted proteins | sample MGYA00382783_ERZ1066136 | MGnify/ENA primary metagenome ERZ1066136 (study PRJEB33369, sample SAMEA5778366) | biofilm metagenome | biome: Industrial cooling water; feature: Water cooling tower basin; material: Biofilm | place: United Arab Emirates | collected... | reverse complement strand
CCGGCGCAGGCCGGGGATCACTAGCGACAGCGGCGCCAGCAGGCCCCAGCGGATCAGCAGGCCGATGGGCCCGAGCGCTGCAACGGCGACGAACAGCGGCACGCTGAGCTTCGGCTTCAGCGCCAGCGCCATATATTCGGGATCACGGGCGGTGCCGTAACGGTTACGGGCGTGGTGCAGATTGTGCACGCCTTCATACATGAAGCTGGGGATCATCAGCGGGATACCGGCGATGATGTTCCAGGCGAACCGGTAACCGGGCACGCTGTCATCCTTCATGTGGGTGATTTCGTGGATGAAGCTGCCCAGCCGATAGAGGGCGAGCACGGCGACGATCGCTAGTGCGGCGGTGGCGGCCACAGGCAGGCCGTCCGCCAGGATCAGGGCCGCCAGCGCGCCCCAGCCAACGACGGCTGAGGCGAGCGTGTCAGCCCAGTAGATTGCGGGCTTGTAGTCACCCAGTTCGCGGCCCAGCGTGGCGGCCAGCTTGATCATCGCCACGTCTTCGCCAGCCAGCGCGCCATTGATCTGGGGCTGAGCGGTTTCGGGAATACGGGCGGCAGTCGCAGTCATCATTGGGCCATCTATGGAGGATGATTGCGACCGGTTAAGGGCAGAAAGCGGGCGACGCCACTCCGGAAAATGCCGCATTTGGTCGAAGGCATTGGCGCCGGGATGCTGTCGACGCCCCCGAACCGCAAGCATCAGGTGGCACGCTTCTCCGATTCCAATCCCCGACGATAGCGGGCAGGGCTTTCCCCAAACCAACGCTTGAAATGCCGCGAGAAGCTGGACTGGTCTGAAAAGCCCAGCCGGGTGGAAATATCGTTCAGGCTGGTGCGCGGCTGGGCGATGAGCTGGCGGGCGAGGCGCTGGCGCACCCGATCGCCAACATCGCGGATCCCCAGATCCAGTTCCGCCAATCGGCGCGACAATGTGCGCTCGCTGACGCCGATCGAACGGGCGGCCTGCCCCAGTGTCGGCAATCGGCCAGTGCGCATCAGCCCGCTGGCCATGGCCTGTTCCAGCAGCACCACAAGATCCGACCGGTGCCCGGCCTGTTCCAGTTCGCGCAGCCGATCCATCGCCATCTGCCAGCCCTGCGGATCATGGCCGGGATTGGCGCGGGCTGCAAAGCTGCTGGCGACTGATATCCGGCAGGGATGGCCCGGCCGATCGGCAATGGCCATGCCCAGCCTGTCTGACAGCAGTGCAGCATGCCCTGGTGCCTCGGCCTTCAAATCACCCGGCGGTGGTGCGCCGAACCGTGCGAGGTAGCGGCAGACAGCCGACACAAACATCGCGGCCAGCAGGTTCATGGCGGGTCTCGACATCGCCATCCGGCTGTGCAGCTTCATGACCAGATGGCCATCGGCGACATCACAGGACATCAGAAGATGGGGGTGGGTGGCGTTCGTGTAGCTCACCACGGCCATCAGGCCTTCTCGCGCGTTTGGCGCATGATCCAGCAGACTGGCAGACACCGGGTTCGCAGCCGTCGCCTGCTGGTGAAGCAGCAGGGCCAGAACATGCTCGGCCTGCCCGCTGCTCACGATGTTGTCCACGATGGCGCTCGCCGTGGCCAACGGCACAAACAGCGGCAGCAAGCCCGGCCCCAGTTCGGTGCCGATCCGCAGCCAGGTCGGATGGTTCAGCCATGCATCGACATGGCGAAACATGCCCGTGGGTACACGCGCGTGATCATCGTCGGCCCAGCTTTCAAGCTGGGCCGACCATTGATGACCCGCAGCATATCCCTCGGGCAACATGCGATCTCCCACCACGGAGTTGCAAATTGCAAGCTAACCGTGATCGATGAATGCTGCCATAGGCAATGCTGCGGATGCGGCTTCAGCCGCCGAAGATGAAGGCGTCGACGATCCGGTAGGTTTCTCCGCCGACACGAACCTCGTACATGCCATTGTTCATGCTGTAGCTGACAGACCCCATGTTGCTGGTGACGGGCTGGCCATTGCGGAACTCGATGCGCCGCTTGCCGCCTGCGCCGATCTCGATCTCCACGATGGCACTGCCGTTGCCCAGGCGGCGCACACCGGCATTGCATTGGCGATAGGGCGCTCCGGGGTTCAGCAGGCAATCGACCGGGCCAGTGGCGTTGTAGCTGGTTCCGGGGACCATGGCATCACCCGGCCGGCCAGGTGCCGCGCGGCCCAGGACCGCCAGGCTCAGCCGGTAGGCGGCAACGGTGCCTCGCCGTTCCGCGCTGCGCATCTGGTAGACGCGGATCGTCCACTGCCCCCCACGATCGAGCACGCCCTCATAGCTGTTGCCAGCGCTGGAACCGATATGCACGGCTTCACCGCTGGAACCGGGAGGCATCAGGTTGAAATAGGGTGAGGCGCTGCGCGCCGCGAGATTGATGCGGATGCGCTGCCCAGCGGCGGCGCGCACGATGTAATCCCGATACTCGCGGCCGCGGATCGTGCCCGGGATCTGGGCACTGCTGGTGCCGCGGGCAAAGGCGACATTGCTGCTCTGCTGTGCCGCCGCCGGCAGGGCCGTACTGGCCAGGGCAATCGCCAGCAATATCGTGCTTGTCTTCATCATCATGCTCCACCTCGTTTCGCCAAGCGATCTGCAAGCCATTTCACTATGGCGAGATTGATGCCGGGTGCCAGCGCGCCCGCCCATGGCAGCAGCTGTTCCGGCAATCCGGCCAGCATCAGGTTCCACGGCAGCCCCAGTGGCACCAGGAACACGCCGGCCAGCGGACCGCTGGGCGAGCCGAACAGCCCAAGGCGGCCAATCACGAACAGCGCCAAGGCCGCCAGCCACAAAAGGCCGAAACCCCGCACCAGCGAGCGCATCACGCTGCCATCACCGACAATTGCGCTCGTTGACGCTCTCGACACGCTGCACCTTCAGGTCGCGGGTCACCATCTGCACGCACTGGCGCGAGCCCTGGTTGAAATAGGTGAGGTTTGAGGCGCCGCCGCCGAGGTCATAGGAGCCAACACGGCGGAACCCGCGCTTTTGGATCTCGCCAAGGGCCCAGCTGCTGTCCTGATACGTCAGGTCGCTGAGTTCGACATATTGGCCATATCCGCCCCAGCCATTGCCGGCGTGGTGACGGGTCTGCTCGTCGCGCTCGCGCACGCCGCTGTTGTAGCCGTCCTTGTAGGCCTGGCTGTTGCTGTAGTTGTGATAGGCCTGATGGTAGAGACCGTCGCGGTGACCACGATCGAAATCGGCAAGCTGGCGTGAGTCCGCGCCATACTGGTCGTTGCGGTGATGTGACTTGGAGGAGAGCGCGATGGCGCCGATGATCGCGGCTGCCCCCAATGCAATTGCGGCACCGGCATCGCCGCTCTTCTGGCCGCAATCGGATACCGAGACGAGCCGCGTGTTCGCCACCCGGCCATCGGCGGTGTAGACACGCGCGCAGGTCTTGTCCGCTGCCTTCCACCAATAGGTATAGCTGCCCTGACCCGATGGCGCCTGGTGATGCAGGCTGAAGCCGCGGCCTTCCATTTCGGTATCAAGGCTGCTTGCCCGCATGCCATCCAGATCGCTGACCTGCGTGGCGGCAAGTGCCGGTGCTGCATTGGCTGCCAAGAGGGCAAGCACCACTGTTGCCGAAATGCTGCTCCGCAAATCCGATGTCCGCATGGCCTTGGCCCCCCGTTTCCTGACGAATTATCGGGGGAGGTTCGCGCACGGCTGGCCCGCAGGCTAGGGTGCCGTGCGCCAGAAATTGGACTTTGGCGGCCAATGCGCCCGCGCGAGGGGGCGCTGACTTTCTTCTGTGGCCGGCGTCGCCAGGCGTTGCCGGCCCCATCCGGTAGCGATCAGATCGTGCGGCTCACCACCAGCTTCATGATCTCGCTGGTGCCGCCATAGATGCGCTGCACGCGGGCGTCGCGCCACAGGCGGGCGATGGGATATTCGTTCATGTAGCCGGCGCCGCCGTGCAGTTGCAGGGCTTCGTCCACCACGCGGCCCTGCATTTCGGTGTGCCACAGCTTGGCGGCGCTGGCTTCGGCGGCGGTCAGCTTGCCTTCGATCAGCTTCTGCAGGCCCCAGTCGATATGGGCCCAGCCGACCTGCAGCTCGGTCTTCAGGCCAGCCAGCACGAACTGGGTGTTCTGGAAATCCCACACCGTCTTGCCGAAGGCCTTGCGCTCCTTCACAAACTTCACCGCCTCGTCAAAGGCGCGCTGGGCGCCGGCCTGGGCGGAAATGGCGATTGAGAGCCGCTCCTGCGGCAGCTGGCTCATCAGGTAGATGAAGCCCTTGTTCTCCTCGCCCAGGCAGTTCGTCATCGGCACGCGCACGTCGTTGAAGAACAGCTCCGAGGTGTCGGCGGAGTTCTGGCCGATCTTGTCGAGGTTGCGGCCGCGGCTGAAGCCCTCGCGGTCCGATTCCACCAGGATCAGGCTGGTGCCCTTGGCGCCGGCCTCCGGATCGGTCTTGGCGACAACGATGATCAGATCGGCATTCTGGCCGTTGGTGATGTAGGTCTTGGAGCCATTGATCACATAATGGTTGCCGTCCTTCTTCGCCGTGGTGCGCACGCCCTGCAGGTCGGAGCCTGCGCCGGGCTCGGTCATGGCGATGGCGGTGATCAGCTCGCCCGAGATCATCTTGGGCAGATATTTCTGCTTCTGCTCTTCCGAGCCATAGGCGATCAGATAATCGGCGATGATGTCCGATTGCAGCGTGATGCCCGCCGACGAGCCGGCATAGGCCAGTTCTTCATCAACAATGGCGTTGTAACGGAAATCGAGGCCGAGGCCGCCATATTCCTCCGGCACGCCGGGGCAAAGCAGGCCGGCCTCGCCGCAGGCGCGCCAGAACTTGCGATCGACAATCCCCTCTTCCTCGTAACGGTCGAGGTTGGGGATCAGCTCCTTGTCGAAGACCTTGCGCACCGTGTCACGGAACGCGGCTTCATCGGGGCCATAGACGCGGCGATCGGCGGCTTCGAGCATCGGTTTCCCTTCCGGCAACTGGTTTCACCTGCGTTATGTGACCAGTGGTGCGGGCCCGTCACCTGTCTTGCAAGAGAGGGCGGCAGGGTGCCACAGTGCAAGGCATGAAACACGCGCTCCTGCTGATCGGCCTGCTGGCCGCCGCCCCTGGTTTCGCCCAGGATGATCCGTTCCTGAAGCGGGCAGAGGCCGTGCTGAAGCGCCAGCCGATCATCGATGGCCACAATGACTGGCCGGGCGCGCTGCGTGGCAGTTTCGGCGAAAGCTGGTGGCAACAGGATCTCAAGGCCGATGCCCGCACGTTCAAGCGCCCGTTGATGACCGACATCCCCCGCCTGCACGCCGGGCGCGTGGGTGGCCAGTTCTGGAGCGTCTATGTGCCAGCCAGCGTCACCGGCCCACAGGCGGTGAAATCCACCATCGAGCAGATCGACATCGTGCGCGGCTTCGTGGGCAAATATCCGGCCGATTTCGAGCTGGCCTCCACCGCCGCCGATATCCGCCGCATCCAGAAGACCGGCAAGGTCGCCAGCCTGATGGGCGTGGAGGGCGGCAGCCAAATCGACAATTCGCTGCCCGTGCTGCGCATGTATCACGCGCTCGGCGTGCGCTACATGACGCTGACCCACACGAAGCACAACGACTGGGCCGACAGCGCGAACGAGCCGGCCCGTCCGCAGCCGCTGTCCGACTATGGCAAGGCGGTGATCCGCGAGATGAACCGCATCGGCATGCTGGTCGATCTCTCCCACGTGTCGCCCGGCACCATGAAGGCGGTGCTGGCGGTGACGAAGGCGCCGGTGATCTACTCGCACTCATCGGCGCGGGGCATCGCCGATCATGTGCACAACGTGCCCGATGACGTGCTGGGCCAAGTGAAGGCCAATGGCGGCGTGGTGATGGCCACCTATGTGCCAGGCTTCATCAACAGCGCCCGCCAGGCCCATGAAGCGGCCCGGGTGGGCGAGCGCAACCGGCTGGCGGCGCTTTACATTGCCGATCTGCCGCGACAGGCGCAGGCCATGGCGGAATGGGATGCGAAGAACCCGCGCCCGCCCGTCGGCATCAAGGACGTGGCCGACCATATCGACCGGCTGGTGAAGCTGGCGGGCATCGATCATGTCGGGATCGGCGGTGATCTTGATGGCATCGATTCCACCCCCACCGGGCTGGAAGGGGTGGAAACCTATCCGGCGCTGATCGCCGAGCTGCTGCGCCGCGGCTATTCGGAAGGCCAGTGCGAGAAGATCGCCGGCGGCAATTTGCTGCGGGTGATGGAAGCGGCGGAGAAGGTGGCGGCCAGCATGGCGGGCGAACTGCCGCCGGATGTGAAGCCTTAAGCGGCGAATTTTCAAGTAGATGAAAGGCGCGGCAAAGCCGCGCCGTCGAAGCTGTTCTGCCGGCATCAGGCCGGCAGCCAGCCCGGCCGTGCTTGCGCCTGTCAGCGCGCGGCCCGCGCGCGCTCGGCGCTGCGCAACAAAATGGGGGCTGGTGTTGCCACCAGCCCCCACTGTGTCGTGCCCCTCGAAAGAGGATGTGGGCGGTGCGGTCGGCGCGCCTGCGCTTACTGCCTTCCGGCAGCAGCTGCGGCGGCTGGCCTCGCGCCATGCCACGGCACTTTCGCATCCGGCGGACGCGGTGGCCTTCGCCACCGTGCCGCCGTTGCAGGACCGGTTTGCACCTCGCCTTCTGGTCGCCGGGCCGGCTTGCGCCCACCGGCTGGCCCTTCTGGTTCGGCCGCCCTGGCCCTGGCTGCTGCCCTCGCCCGCCGCCCGTTTCCCTCCTGCTTGCGCAGAACGTCGCCGGTTCGGCTGGCTGGCGTTGCAGCCTTCGGGTCGTGCCCATGTCCGCCGCTTCGGCCAGTCTCCGGGTTGCCCCGTCCTGTGGCCTCGCATCTGCGAACCGGCGTTCCGGCCCAGGCTGTTGCCCCGCGGTCTCCGGCCCTTCGTCCCCTGCTTTGCGGCGGGGTGATCGGCCTTCGTCTGCTGGCGTTCCAGCCCCATCAGCCTTCGTGTTCCAATTCCCACCCGAAGGCCGGAATTTACGTCTCTTGCTGATGGTAACCGCTTCTTTTCGTTGGCGTTTCCGCTTCCCGTCAATTCCCGGTTACAAGTGGATGCTCTCACCAATCCGCTGAGTCGTCAAAGTGAAATATTGGCCATTCGGCCTGTGGATAACGGGGATAACGGGGATGGAATCGGCAGCGCGCTCAAGCCGCCCCTGTCAGGCTGCCGTCCAGCCACCATCCATCGTCATGTTGGCGCCGGTGATCTGGCTGGCGGCATCACTGCACAGGAAGACGGCCAGCGCCGCCACCTGGTCCACTGTCACGAACTCGCGGGTGGGCTGCGCCTTCAGCAGCACCTCCTCGATCACCTGTTCACGCGTGAGGTTGCGCGCCGCCATCGTGTCGGGGATCTGCCGTTCCACCAGCGGCGTCCACACATAGCCCGGCGAGATGCAGTTGGCGGTGATGCCATGCGTCGCCAGCTCCAGCGCGATCGTCTTGGTGAAGCCGGCAATGCCGTGCTTGGCCGCCACATAGGCCGCCTTGAACGGCGAGGCGACCAGGCTGTGCGCGGACGCGGTGTTGATGATCCGCCCCCAGCCATTGGCCTTCATGCCCGGTACGGCGGCCCGCGTGGTGTGAAAGGCGCTCGACAGGTTGATGGCCAGGATCGCGTCCCACTTCTCCGGCGGGAACTCCTCCACCGGCGAAACGAACTGGATGCCGGCGTTGTTGACCAATATGTCCACCCCGCCCAGCTCGGCCTCGGCCGCCGCCATCATGTCGGCAATCTCGGCCGGCTTCGACATGTCCGCCCCGTGGTAAAGCGCGCCGCCCGCTTCGGCCCGCGCCGCCGAAATTTGCGCCGCGTCACCAAAGCCATTGATCATCACCTGCGCGCCGGCTTGGGCCAGCGCCCTGGCGATGGCGAGGCCAATCCCGCTGGTCGCCCCGGTAACGAGCGCGCGCTTGCCGGCCAGTTGCATCAGATCAGCTCCACCGCCATCGCCGTCGCCTCGCCGCCGCCGATGCACAGTGCGGCGACGCCGCGCTTGCCGCCGGTCAGCTCCAGCGCCGCGATCAGGGTCGAAAGGATGCGCGCGCCCGATGCGCCGATCGGGTGGCCCAGCGCGCAGGCGCCGCCGTGGATGTTCAGTTTCTCGTGCGGGATCTTCAGATCGTGCATGGCGATCATGGCGACGGCCGCAAATGCCTCGTTCACCTCGAACAGGTCAACATCGGCCACCGTCCAGCCCGCCTTGTCCAGCACCTTGCGGATCGCCGGCACCGGCGCGGTGGTGAAGCGCGATGGCTCGTGCGCGTGGGCGGCATGGGCGACAATGCGCGCCCTGGCATTCCAGCCTTCCGCCTCCGCCACGCTCTGCCGGGCGAGTACAAGCGCGGCGGCGCCATCGCTGATCGAGGAGGCGTTGGCCGCCGTGATGGTGCCGTCCCTGGCAAAGGCGGGCTTCAGCGACGGGATCTTGTCGATGCGCGCCTTGCCGGGCTGCTCGTCGGTCTCGACCAGCACTTCCCCGCCGCGCGTAGGCACCGCCACCGGCACGACCTCGCCAGCAAAGGCACCGCTGGCAATCGCCTTCTGCGCCCGCTCCAGGCTGGCAATGGCGAAATCATCCTGCGCCGCCCGCGTGAACTGGTAATCCCGCGCTGCCTCCTCGGCGAAGCTGCCCATCAGCCGGCCGGGATCATAGGCATCCTCCAGCCCATCCAGATACATGCTGTCCTTCACCGCATCATGGCCAATGCGCGCGCCGCCGCGATGCTTCATCAGCAGATAAGGCGCATTCGACATGCTCTCCATGCCGCCCGCCACCATCACCCGCGCCGAGCCAGCCAGCAAAGCATCATGCGCCAAAATCGCCGCCTGCATGCCGCTGCCACACATCTTGTTGACCGTCGTCGCCTCCACATGCAGCGGCAACCCCGCCCCCAACGCCGCCTGCCGCGCCGGCGCCTGGCCCTGGCCCGCCGGCAACACACAGCCCATGATGATCTGCTCCACCGCCAAGGCCGGCACCCCGGCCCGCGCCACCGCCGCCTGCACCGCCGCCGCACCCAGCTGCGGCGCAGTCAGGCCCGACAACGCGCCCTGAAAGCCGCCCATCGGCGTGCGGGCATGGCCGGCAATGACAACAGGATCAGACATGGTGAGGACTCCAATGGATGCGCAGCCGTTCTAGTGGCGCACGCTGGCCGGCGGAAGCGCAAAAGGCGGGCCGCCCCCAAACCGCCAGTTTTGACACATTTGTCGATTCTGGTGGGATTTGGAGTGTCCCCACCACCCCGCACCCACACGCCAGGCATCACCATGATGACAGGTGCAGCCCGTGTAGGACAGCGGGGCGCATTTTTCGGGCTGAAGGAAGGAAGTGGCCTCCGGCGGGCAGGGACTCGTCCCTGCACCCGGTTGTTGGAGTGTCCGCTTTCGACCCCGAAGAGGCCGTTCGTGCTACCAGTTTATTGTCGCGCGGGCCTAGAACGGCGTCACCCACGTGATCCCGGTTTTTCCATATCCGGCGGGCGATCTGGAAAAATTCAATGGAACGGATTTTGCGAACAGGGGGCGGTTTCGGCATGGAAAGGCCAATTCGCTCAGCTATTCGCACGTGTCCTTCCAAATCGGCAGGACCTGCCCATCACACCGCAACCTTGACAATCACGTTTAAACCAGCACAGTAGAGAGATGGTATTCTTCGTCCACATCGCAGCAGCGACCGGCAGGCGATTTAATCGCCCGGCCTGATACGTCAGGTCGGGCCCGTCTGAGTGGACAGATGCCAGCTGGCATCTTCAGTTTAAAATGCGTGTCTACGTCGTCTAACAGGCCGACGATTGGCGACGCACTTCTGTAAGAAGGGCATTATCCATGACCCTACCGGCAATTATCAAAAGTTACCTCGATGCCTACAATTGCAAGGACGTTGCTGCAATGGTGGCATGCGTTGCCGATGATGTTGTATTCGAGAACGTTTCCAATTCAGGGCAAAGTATCAAGATCGAGGGCAGCGCCGCCTTCGCCGAACTCGCAAAACAAGCGGCAGCGATGTTCACGATTCGCCACCAAGCGGTCAGGAACGCAGTTATCGATGGCGATCTCGTCGCGTTGGAGGTGGATTGGACAGGCACCCCGGCCATTGATCTGGGTCCGATGAAGGCTGGAGAACAATTCGTCATGCGCGGCGCTTCGTTCATTACAATCTCGGGCGGGAAGCTAGCCCGGATCGTTGATTTAAGCTGATCTGTGACAGGCGGAGGTTTTGGGGAGCGCCTTTTTGCGCTCCCCATTTCTCGATCCCCTGTTCTGAAGTCAGTATCCAGTGGGGTGGAAGCCATGGGCAATTACGGTCTCAAACCTGCCGTCGGCTAACCACCCAACAGCCGTCATCTAGCGCCGCCCGAAAACCAACGGGTGCAGGGACGAGTCCCTGCCCGCCGGAGGCTCTCTTCCCCTAACCCCTCACGCTGCGCGTGACACGGTTGGCCCGCTGCCGATGAGCAGCATTTCTTCCACGCCGTTCTTGATGCGGAACACCGTGCCTTGCGGGGCGCGGGGGGCGACGGGGACGCCGTGCCAGTCTTCGCCGCCCACGAGCAATCCGCGCAGCACGCTGGCGGTGATGCCGTGGCTGATGGCCAGCACCGGACGGCTGGGATCGAGCTGGGCGAGCCAGTCGGTGAGTCGTGCTGCGATGGCGGGGAACCATTCGCCGTTCGGCGGCGCTTCGGTGAACAGGCCGCGTTCGGCGTCCACGATGGGGCGGCCGAGTTCGGCGACGATGTCCTGATACCAGCGGCCTTCCCAATCGCCGACGTCGATTTCGAGCAAGCGATCATCCTTGCGCCAATCGAAGAACGGCAGGCCCAGATGTTCGCCGATGATGGCGGCGGTCTGTTGCGTGCGCCCCGAGGGGGAGACCCACAGATCGATATCGGGCATCTCACCCAGCACCTCGCGCAGGGCGGCGCCCATGGCTTCGGCCTGGGCGATGCCGGTGCGGGTGAGGGGGGTGTGCGCCATGTGGCCCTGCATGCGGGCGGCGGCGTTGAACACGGTTTCGGCGTGGCGGGCGAGAATCAGATCCATGCCCATGTGCATAAGCCGGAATCGGTGCACTTCGCCACTATGCCAAGGCGCATGAATGGGTATAGTGCGCCCGGCTGACCAATTGTTAACAGGGACCAGAATGAAGGCCACTGTCGAACGCGCAACGCTGCTGAAGTGCCTGGGGCATATCCAGTCGGTGGTGGAACGGCGCAACACCATCCCCATCCTTTCGAACGTGCTGATCGAGGCCCGCGGCGATGGCCTGCGGCTGATGGCGACCGATCTTGACCTGCAGGTGGTGGAATCGATCCCTGCCGCCGTTGACGTGCAGGGCGCCACCACGGTTTCGGCGCACACGCTGTTCGACATCGTGAGGAAGCTGCCGGAAGGCAGCCAGGTGGAACTGGCGGTGTCGGGTGAGCGGATGAGCGTGGTGGCCAGCCGCAGCCGGTTCAGCCTGGCGACGCTGAAGCGCGATGATTTCCCGGTGATTGCGGAGACCGATCTGCCGGTGCGCTTCACCCTGTCGGCGGGCGAGCTGAAGGAGCTGATCGATTCGATCCGCTTCGCCATCTCGACTGAGGAAACCCGCTATTATCTCAATGGCATCCATATTCACGCCACCGCCGGCCCGTCGCCCAAGCTGCGCGGCGTGGCCACCGATGGCCACCGGCTGGCCCGCATCGAGCTGGACCTGCCCGCCGGCGCCGCCGACATGCCGGGCGTGATCGTGCCCCGGAAGTGCGTGAACGAGGTGAGGAAGCTGCTCGACGAGATGGCCGGCGATGCGCCGGTGGAAGTGAGCCTGTCCGCCGCCAAGATCCGCTTCCGCTTCTCGGCCGACACGACGCTGACCAGCAAGCTGATCGACGGCACCTTCCCCGATTACAACCGGGTGATCCCGACCGCGAACGACAAGCTGCTGAAGATCGACGCGAAGGCGTTGGCCGAGGGCGTGGACCGCGTGGCCGCCATCGCCACCACGGAAAAGACCCGCGCCGTGAAGCTGGCGCTGGGCCGGGACAAAGTGACGCTTTCGGTGACGAGCCCGGAAAATGGCACCGCTTCCGAAGACCTGCCCGCCGATTATGCCGCGTCGGACATCGAGGTGGGCTTCAACTATCGCTACCTGCTCGACATCCTGGGCCAGGTGAACGGCGACCAGGTGGATATGCACCTGGCTGATGCTTCGGCGCCGACGCTGATCCGCGAAGGCGATGAGGCGAAGGCGCTTTATGTGCTGATGCCGATGCGCGTCTGAGCGCGGCCGGTGCTTATCGCAGCGCGATAAGCACGGACTCGCGCCAGACCGGCCAGCGACCAAAAAAGGCGGCCCCGACAGGCCGCCTTTTTCGTGAGTCGTCTGACGGCGCGGCTTTGCCGCGACGCCCTTCCTTCCTGCTTCTCTGTCCTCAATGAGCTCCCCGCTCCGCCAAGATATGCTGCACCGTCGGCTGCATCCGCGCATTGTAGCGGGCGAGCACCGGGTGATCACCGCCGCTGCCAAAGTGGGTGACAAGGTCGCGCCCGGTCCACCAGTGGACGGCAAAGCCCGGCGCTTCGGCCACGATCATGTCCCGCCCGTCCGGCTGCTCCGCGCTGATGCTGCGGAAATCGATGGCCACCTGTGGCGCCGTGGAGGGGCAGACGGCGAGCGTGGTGCCGTGCCAGCCGGTCACGATGGCGCGGTGCAGGTGCCCGGTCACCATACGGATGATGTGCGGATGGCGGCGCACCACGGCGGCGAGGCGCTGCACCCAGGGCGCGTTGATGTCCTCGGTCATCCAGCCGTTGCCGGTTTCGATCGGCGGGTGGTGCAGCACCAGCATGGTGGGCCCGGCATCGTCGGCCAGCGTTGCATCCAGCCAGGCCGCCTGTGCCTCGGAAAGCGCGCCGCCGTGATGGCCTTCGTCCAGCGTGTCGAGCACCACGAAGCGCAGCGGGCCATGGCGGAAGGCATATTGGAGATGGCCGGTGGCAGTGACCGGCAGCTGCGGGAAGACGCGGCGGAAATTGCCGCGATCATCATGGTTGCCCAGCGCGAAATGCACCGGGAAGGGCAGGCGATCGGTGATGGCCTTCAGGCTTTCATAGCTGGCGATGGCGCCATGTTCGGTGAGATCGCCGGTCGCCAGCAGCAGATCGGGCTGCGGGGTGAGGGCGAGCAGGGCATCGAGCACCTCGTCGAGGCGCTTGCGGTTGAGCTCCGCCGGGTCGTCCGGCTGGAAGCCAAGGTGGATATCGGTCACCTGGGCAATCAACATGTGAACGGCCCCTGCCGGCTGCGCCTGCCGGATGGCAAGGCCATCGCAGATACGCGCGCGATCCCGAAGGTGACGCAGCGGCGGCAAGATTGCAACCAGTTCATGAACGGCCGGCCACCGTGACGCGGTCGGCGACACGCGGTGGCCGGCCGGGGTGCGGGTTCACGCCGTCGTGATAGGCGTGGCAGGTGTCGCAGCTGGCGCCGGCCTTGGGTGCATCGGCAAAGATCGCCCTGGGCGCCGCGCCGTGGCATTGGCGGCAGTTGGCAACGCCGGGGATCAGCACGTCGCTGGCGGCCTTCGAGGTGAGGGCGCCGCCATGGCAGGCGAGGCAGGCGGCCTGGCCGGTCTTGCCCTCGAAGCTCCTGTGCTTGCCGTGCGGGAAGCGGCCCTGCGGCAGATAATGATCATTGAGCGTCACCGGGGCGATGGCGAAGCGCCGCGTGATGTCAGCGGCGCCGGTATCGGTGATGACATGGCATTCGCTGCAGATGCCCCGAGAGCCGTTGACGCCGCCAAACTGGCGCCCGGTGAAGACCTGCGCCAGCGCTGCTTCGGCGCGATTGGCGGGCACCACCGCTGGCGCCGCGACCGGCCCCGGCGTGCGGCGCGGGAACAGGGCGACTTCCGCCCGCCCGCTGCGGCTGGCCCAGAAATCGCGGATGATGCCGGCCACCTGTTCGGGCTTGCCGTGCGGCAGGGTGCGCAATGTGCCGCCATCGCGGGCGAAGGCCAGATCGTGACAGGCGCCGCAGTTCTTCTCCATGCTGACGGCCAAGAAGCGCAGCTTGCTGGCGTCTTCCACGTGGCAATAGCGGCAGGGCAGGGCGCCGTCGCTGCCGGTGGGCAGGCCCTGCTTCTGCGCCATGTTGGCCACCGCGTTGCTGGCAGACTGGTGCAGCGCGTGCGGGTAGATCAGGCCGGATCGTTCCTTGGCGTCCTTGACTGCGGCGCGGGTGAAGACCGGCGTGGTGAGCGATGGCGTCGCCACCAGCGTGGCGCGGAAATCCGGATGCTGCGTCCAGCCCGGCACGTTGGCCACTGGCGTGTCGGGCAGGCGGCTGGCCAGCCCGGCGTGGCAATCGGTGCAGAAGCCTTCCGCCACGGTGAGCACCGTCGCTTCGCCCTCATGCTCCTTGTGGCAGGATGTGCAGCGGCCATCCGGCAGGCTGAAGGCGCTGTGTGCTGCCGCCGTGAGGCCCGATGCCGGCAGACGCCCCTGCGCCATGCGCGCCGGCAGCGCGTGATCGGGCAGCGCGTCCTTCACGTGGCAGGCCTGGCAGGCGCTGTCTGTCACGCTGACGAACGCCTGATTGTGGCATGCACCGCAGTTGTTGGCGAGGCTGGCATGGGCGTTGGAGAGCGGGCCGGATGACCAGACCTCGTCGGGCGCAAAACTTCCGGGTGCCGCAGGCCGCTGCTTCGGCAACTGCAGCCGGCCATCGCCAAAGGCCTGACCCGCTGTCGCCGGCTGGCGCGCCTCGGCCAGCATCGCCCGTGGCAGGGTGGCCTGGTCTTCCCCGATGAAATGCAGCAGCGGCAGCAGCAGCAGCGCCACCAGCACCACGGCCGCACCGATCCAGGCCAGCCGGCGCTTGGGCACCATGGCGCCCTGCAGCGAGAAGATCTCGGTTTCCGCTGCCGCATCGGCCGCCTCGATCGGCGGCACCACCCGCTCGGCGGTGATCGCCACTGCGCCATCTTCGCCGGCCGACAGTGACAGGCGGAACGGGCCGATGTCGACGGCCGGGCTGTCGGCGAGCAGCAGATCGGCGCGGGTGACGAACTTGCCGGCCACTTCCACCGGCACGCCGCCGATGGCTTCCACGCTCACCCGGCCGGGGCCGGTGATGCTCAGGCGGGCGTGGCGCAGCATCACCGCCAGATCGGCGAGCTGGATATCGGTATCCGTGCCGCGCCCGATGCTGATCTCGGCCTGCACCAGCGTGCGGGTGCGGATGATGTCGCCCCCGTCGGCGCGGCGCGCGAGCTGGCGGATGATGAAGCTCACGCTTCCCTCACCAGTAGAGGAAGACGGAGAGGATGTGCGCAGCGAGCGCGGCGAGCAGCGCCACCGTCACCGGCACATGGATGTAAAGCCACAGCTCCAGCTGCGCCTTCATGGCGATATGGCGGCGGGCCTGGGCCAGCGCGGCGTCCTTGCGCTCCAGCAGGAACTGGATCTGCTGCAACCGCTCGTCCGGCTGGCCGGCGCGCAGGCCGGCCTGCACCTTCTCGCTCACCGCTGCCAGCGCACGGGCATTGCCATCCGCGCTATAGTTGCCTGAAAGCCGCTGGCGCAGCGAACCGGCGATGCGGGTTTCGGCAAGGCTGGTGCGCACCAGCGCGGCGTCTTCGGCATCGAGCGGCTGGGCAGCACTATCCAGCTGCCGGTCGAGCGTGCGGATCGCTTCCAGCATCTGCGCTTGCGTCACCTCGCCGCGATTGGCGGACAGTTTCTCGGGCAGGCTGCGATAGAGATGAATGCCCCAGAAGCCGGAAAGGATGACGATCATCATCAGCAGCCATGCAAGGCTGTGGACATTCCAGCCCAGCTGCCCGCCGGCGTGCAGCGTGCCGATGACGACCAGGCTCATGCCCAGCCAGACATGCGCGCTGGTCCAGCCCTTGAGGCTGAACGGCTTTGCACCCACCACGCGCTTCCGCACCCCCAGCAGCGACAACCAGACGATCATCACCGCGCCCAGCGTGCCGAGCATGTAGCCCAGCCACGTGCCGCCGTTGTGGCGGGGGACGGGATCGGTGAGCGCATAGACGGCGATCACCAGCAGCGACAGCGCGCCGGACACCTTGGCCCAGCGCGCGCCTTTGTGATTCAGGAAGCCTTCGTGCGCGACATCGCGCCGGGCGCGGGTGACGGCCTTGCCGGTCATGGCTTTCCGCGCGGGGGCGCTGCTCGCCATCAGCGCTCCTCCCGGCCCATCAGCGCGACGGACAGGAATTGTTCGGGCGAGACGCGGATGGCGGCGCCGGTGGGGCAGGCGCGCACGCAGGCCGGGCCGCCCTCCTGCCCGGCGCACATGTCGCACTTGATCGCCTTCTTGGCCTTTTCAGCATAGCCGGGATCGGCCTTTTTCGACCATCTGGCGGGTGGCTCGCCGGGGCCGGGGCCGCTGCCGAACAGGAACCAGCTGAGCAGCCACGGCTTCTTCGGCGGCACCTTGTCCATGCGGATCACGCCATAGGGGCAGTTGCGCTGGCAGTTGCCGCAGCCGATGCAGGTCTCGTCGATATAGACCTCGCCGGTCGGCCCGCGATGGATGGCGTTGGGCGGGCAATCGGCCATGCAGTGCGGATGCTCGCAGTGCCGGCAGCTCGTCGGCACATGCAGATGGGCATAGGTGCGCCCGGCCTCGCGATCGAGGCGGGAGAGGCCATCATGCGTGTCGGCGCAGGCCTTCTCGCAATTGTCGCAGCCGACGCAGAGCTTCTCGTCGATCAGCAGCACGTCGGTGGCCTCGCCGACGCCCTGTTCCACCAGGAAGTTGGCGACCCCGGTGTACATGTCGACCACGCCCGAGAAACTGTCCTTCTTCGATTCGATGAAATTGTTGAGCCGGGTGCGGCTGGCCATTTCGGCCCGCATCGTATCGAGCAGCTGCGGCTTCGCTGCGAGCAGCGTGCGAAAGGCCTCGCCGGGGATGCGGATCACGTCGGCCTTCACGGCGGCGCGCACGGTGGCGGTGCGGGGCTTGCCGTCGATCACGCCCATCTCGCCGACATAGCTGCCGGCCGGCACATAGCTGAGGAACACCGGTTTGCCGCCGATGGCCTTTTCCACCACCATCGAGCCGGAACGGATGATGAAGATATCGTCCCCCGTCTCGCCTTCCCGGATGATGGCCTGGCCGGCGCGTACGGTCTCCACCTTCGCCGCTGCGATCACCTCGGCAAGATCATCCGCGGTGAGGCCGGACTTGAAGATCTGCAGCAGGCTGCGTGTCGTGGTGATGCGGGTGATCTCGCGCGCCGCTGCGGGCACCTGGCTCATCAGCTTCAAGGCGGCATTGCGGCTGATCTCGACCAGGATGCAGTCCGTCCCGGCGCGGATCGTGGCACCGCGCCGCCGGCCGGAGATCAGGCCCACTTCCCCGAAGATGCTGCCGGCATGGATCGGCACGGTGACCGACGGATCGGCCGGGTTCACCTCCACCCGCACCTCGCCGTCTGCGATGCCGAACAGCGAGGAGCCGGGCGCGTTGCGCTCGAAGATCACCTCGCCGGCACGATAGAGGCGCACGCTCGACTCCAGCATGAACTCGCGCATCTGGAGGGCGCTCATGCCGCTGAGGATGGAGACCTGCGTGCGCAGATACTCCAGCCAGTCGGCGACGCTCCTGTGGCCCGGCAAGCCGGCAAACTTCGCTTCAAGGATCGGCTCGTCGGCGGGCTTCAGATCAAGATTGCCGTTGATGAACTCCACCACATCATGGCCCTGGTTCATGCAGTGCTTGATGAGCGGATAGCCGGCCAGCGCGCCGACCACGTAGATGCCGGGCGCCGTGGACTCGAAGGTGGCCGACAGCTTCGGGAAGGCCAGCCGGTCGTTGCTGGCGAACTCCACCCCGCAGTTTTCCACAAAGCCGCGCGGCGGGGCCGAGCCCATGCGGGCGATCACCCGGTCACAGGGCGCGCGCACCTCGCCCTCGGCGGTGTCGAGCGTGATCCAGCCCGGCTCGATTTGCCTCGTGGTCGTTTCGGTCATGATGCTGATGCGGGCCGAATCGCGGGCGGCCATCAGCGCCTTGACGTTGGCATCCTTGGCATTGGCGAACTCGGCCGAGCGGTTGACCAGCGTCACCTTGTTGTTCTGCGCCGGATCGGCAGCCAGCCCCAGCGCGTTCTCGATGCCGGCATCGCCGCCGCCGATCACGAAGATATGCTCGTCGGCATATTCGGTCGGATCATCGAGCTGATACTGCACATGGGGGAGATCGCCGCCCGGGCAGGCCATCAGATTGGGGTTGCCCTGCGTGCCGATGGCCAGGATCACATTGTCGGCCAGCAGCGTCTCGCCATTGGCCAGCACAAGGCGATAGGGCGGGGCAAGGCGCTGGATTTCCCTGGTGTCGCTGCTGCCATCCCGCTTGCGCGTGACGATCTTCATCACCGAGCCCGGGATGGGATCGCCGGTGCCGCTGATGGAGGTGACCTCGGCACCATATTTGACGTTGACGCCGGCCGCTGCGGTCTGCTCGTTCCAGGTGCCCAGCACCGCCTCGCGCTTGCCGGCCTCGAAATCCAGCGGCGAGCGCAGCACCAGCTGTGATGGCGTGGCCATCACATGCTTGCCCTTCTGATATTTGTAGATCGTGTCCGACAGATGGTCGGTCTTTTCCAGCAGCACGTGCGAAAGGCCAAGCCGCGCCGCGTGGGCAGCGGCCGACAGGCCGGCCGGCCCTGAACCCACGATGGCAACACGATATGGCGTCACTTTGGCGCTTGCCCCCCGGCTCCAGCCCTGACTATCGAACGAATCCTAGCATCTGGTTACGCTTGGGCTAGAGCAAGAGTGCAGTGCCGGCGGCAATTGTCCGGCTCGTCAGGGAGATTTTCGTCCCCATGCTTGCCGAAATCGGCCATTTCGCCCTGATCCTGGCGCTGCTGGTGGCTGCCGCGCAGGCGGTGCTGCCGATGCTGGGCGCCGCGCGCGGCGATGCGGCGCTGATGGCGTTCGGGCGCAGCGCGGCGGGCCTGCAGGCGCTGCTGATCAGCATCGCCTTTGCCGCCCTAATGATCCTGTTCGGGCAGGCGGATTTTTCCGTCGCGCTGGTCGCCAATCACAGCGCCCTGTCACAGCCGCTGCCCTACCGGCTGGCAGCGACCTGGGGCAATCATGAAGGCTCGATGCTGCTCTGGGTTCTGGTGCTGGCCATCTATGGCGCCGGCATCGCCCGTTTTGGCGACAATCTGCGCGCCACGCTGCAGGCGCGCATCCTTGCCATCCAGGCGATGATCTCGGTCGCTTTCCTCGCCTTCGCGCTGTTCACCTCCAACCCGTTCGCGCGCCTGTCGCCGGCGCCGCTCGATGGCGCGGAGCTGAACCCGCTGCTGCAGGATCCCGGCCTCGTCTTCCACCCGCCCTTGCTCTATCTCGGCTATGTCGGCTTTTCGGTCACCTTCAGCTTTGCGGTGGCTGCCCTGATGGAAGGCCGCGCCGATCCGGCCTGGGCGCGCTGGATGCGGCCCTGGGTACTGGCGGCGTGGGTGCCGCTCACCTGCGGGATCACGCTGGGCAGTTTCTGGGCCTATTATGAACTGGGCTGGGGCGGCTGGTGGTTCTGGGATCCGGTGGAGAATGCCAGCTTCATGCCTTGGCTGCTCGGCACGGCGCTGCTGCATTCCGCCATCGTCACGGAAAAGCGCGGCGCGCTCGCTGGCTGGACGATTCTGCTCGCCATCCTGGCCTTCTCGCTGAGCCTGATCGGCACGTTCCTCGTGCGCTCCGGCATCCTCACCTCGGTTCATGCCTTTGCGGTCGATCCGGAACGCGGCGTTTTCATCCTCGCCATGATCATCGGCGCCACCGGCACCGCGCTCGGCCTGTTCGCGATGCGCGCGCCGCAGATGAAATCGGGCGCGCTGTTCGGCAGCGTCTCCCGCGAATCCGGGCTCACCATCAACAACCTGATCCTGATGGCGCTCACCGCCGTGGTGTTCCTCGGCACCTTCTATCCGGTGATCATGGAGGCGGTGAACCCGGCCAACAAGATCTCGGTCGGCCCGCCTTATTACAATCTCGTCTTCGCGCCGCTTTCCGTGCCGCTGCTGCTGCTGGTCACCGTGGGGCCGATGCTGGCGTGGAAGCGCGATGATGCCGGCACGGTGGGCCGGAAGCTGCTGGTGCCGGCGGCGTTTGCGGTGGCCCTGTTCGCTGGCCTGTCGCTGTGGCTGGGGCTGGACAAGGCGTCCTCCGCGTTCGGGCTGGCGCTGGGGGCCTGGCTGATCCTTGGCGCCGGGCTGGTGCTGGCGCGGCGCTGGTGGGGGGCGGGCGGGTTCTCGTGGCGGCTGGTGCGCACCACCCCGGCGGCGACCGTGGGCCTGGCGCTCGCCCACGCCGGCATCGGCGTCACCACCGCCGGCATTTCGGCAATGAGCGGCTTTGCGGCGGAAAAGATCCTCGTCATGCGCCCCGGTGAAACCGCCGAGGCCGGGCCGCTCGCCGTCACCATGCTGGGCGCCGAGGAGGTAGACGGGCCGAATTACCGGGCGCTGCGCGCGCGCTTTGCCGTCAGGCAGGGCGGTGGCGAGAGCAGCCTTGTCTCCGAACGGCGGCTCTACAGCGTGTCGGGCAACCAGACGACGGAGGCCGGCATCGGCGTCTCCATCGCCGGCAACCAGTATGTGGCGATCGGCGATGTGCAGTCGGATGCGCGCGGGCAGGGGCTTGTGGTGCGCATCTACTGGCACCCGCTGGTCGGCTGGATCTGGTTCGGCGGGCTCCTCATGGCGATGGGCGGTGCCGCCAGCCTGGCCGATCGCCGCTTCCGCATCGGTGCGCCGCAGGTGCGGGCCCCGCTTGCGCGCGGGCTGGTTCCGGCCGAATAAGCCCCCGTCATGAAGCGCCTGATCTTCATCCTGCCGATCATCGCCTTTGCCGGGCTGGCGGCGTTCCTGGGCTTCGGCCTCACCCAGGACCCGAAGGAACTGCCGAGCCAGCTGATCGACCGGCCACTGCCGGAATTCGCGCTGCCCGGCATCGCCGATGAACCGGGCGGCGGGCCGGGCCTGTCCAGCGCCAGTTTCCGCGGTGAGCCGCGCCTCTTGAACGTCTGGGCCAGCTGGTGCGCGGCCTGCCCGCAGGAGCATCCGGTGCTGGAACGCATCGCCGCCGAAGGCTTCCCCGTCTATGGCATCGCCTGGAAGGACAAGCCGGAAGACAGCCGCGCCTTCCTCGCCCGCTATGGCAATCCCTATGCCGGCATGGGCAGCGATTTTCCCGGGCGCACCGCCATCGATCTGGGTGTGACCGGCGCCCCGGAAACCTTCGTTGTCGACAGACACGGCAGGGTCCGCTTCAAGCAGATCGGCCCGATCAGCCCGGAGGTGTGGGAACAGCAGATCCGGCCGCTGATGCAGCAATTGCGGGCCGAAGCATGAAGCGCGCGCTCCTCGCTCTTGCCCTGCTCCTCGCCGCCCCCGCTTCAGCGGTGCTGCCGGATGAGATGCTGAAGGACGCAGCGCAGGAACAGCGTGCGCGGGCCATCTCGAAGGATTTGCGCTGCGTGGTCTGCCAGAATCAGTCCATCGACGACAGCGATGCGCCCCTCGCGCGCGATTTGCGCCTCTTGGTGCGCGAACAGATTGCGCTCGGCAAATCCGATGCCGAGGTGCGGGATTATGTCGTGGCGCGCTATGGCAATTTCGTGCTGCTGAAACCGCCCGTAGAGGCCGACACGCTGCTGCTGTGGGCCGGGCCGTTCGCGGTTCTGCTGCTTGGCGCCCTTGGCCTTGTGCTGTGGCGCCGGCGCGCGCCGGCCGCCGAGGCCGCGCCCCTCACCGAGGCCGAACGCGCCGAACTTGATCGGCTGAGCTGAAACCGGAACTCTCATGACCCTGTGGATCATCCTCATCGTGCTGTCGGCGCTGGCCGCGGCCTGGCTCACCATCCCGCTGGTGCGCCGCCACGAAGCCCGCGTGGATGCGCGCGCCGCCACCATCGCCGTGCTGAAGGACCAGCTCGCTGATATCGACGTGCAGCTCTCCGCCGGCGCCATCCAGCCGCCGGAAGCCGAAGGCATGCGCAACGAGATCCGCCGCCGCCTGCTCGCCGCCGGCCATATCCCGCCCGAGCATGACCGCACCATGGGCCAGAAGGCGCTTTCGGGCGTAGCGCTCGGGCTGGCCGGGCTGGTGGCGGTGGCGGCGGCCGCGCTCTATGCCTCCATGGGCCGGCCCGATCTGGCCAGCGGTGCCGGCGCTCCCGCCCCTGCGGCCGCGCCAGCGCCCCAGCAGCAGGCCGCCGCCGGCGAGGTGGCACAGCTGATCACGGGCCTTGAACAGAAAATGCAGGCGACGCCCGATGATCCGGAAGGCTGGCGCATGCTGGGCTGGAGCTATTTCCAGACCGGTCGCTATGCCGATGCGGTCAAGGCTTATGGCAAGGCGATCGCGCTGAAACCGGATGGCGATGGTTATCAGTCCGCCTATGGCGAGGCGTTGGTGCAGGAAGCTGGCGGGCAGGTGACGCCGGCTGCGGCCGCCGCCTTCGAAAAGGCCGCCGCGCAGGATGGCGCCGATGCCCGCGCCCGCTATTTCCTCGCCGTGCGCAAGGCGGAAACTGGCGATCGCAAGGGTGCCATCGAGGACTGGCTGAAGCTGCTCGCCGATTCGCCTGCCGATGCGCCGTGGCTGCCGCAGCTCCGGCAGATCATCGAGCAGACGGCGCAGGCCGCCGGCATCGACATTGCCGCGCGCCTTGCAGCGACGAAGCCGGCGGGCAATGCCGCCGTGCCCGGCCTGCCGCCCGCCGTAGCGGCCGCTGCGGCTGCGGGTGCGCCAGCGGGCGTGATGCCCGGCCCCAGCCGCGATCAGGTGCAGGCCGCGCAGCAGATGAGCCCGGCTGACCGGCAGGCGATGATCCGCGGCATGGTCGATGGCCTGGCCGAAAAGCTGAAGGCCAACCCGAAGGACGAGGCCGGCTGGCTGCGCCTGATGCGCGCCCGTTCCGTGCTGGGTGAGGCGGCCGCTGCCCGTGTCGCGCGGGATCAGGCGCTGGCCGCCTTTGTCGGCGATGCCGCTGCGCAGGGGCGCATCAAGGCCGCCGCCGCCGAGATGGGCCTGTGATTCGGCCATGACCGCTTCGCGAGTCTTCGTGCTCTGCGGCCATCCCGATGCCGGCTCGCTGTGCGGCGCGCTGGCCGATCAGGCGGCCGAGGCTGCCGCTGCGCGGGGTGCCGAGGTGCGGCAGATGGCGCTTTCGGCCATGGATTTCGATCCCAATCTGGCCGGCGGCTACAAGACGCGGCAGGATCATGAGCCTGACATCGTGGCCTTCCTTGATGCCATCCGCTGGTGCGACACCTTCATCCTGGTGCATCCGCTGTGGTGGGGCGCGGCGCCGGCTATGCTGAAGGGCCTGATCGACCGGGCGTTCCTGCCCGGCATTGCCTTTGCCTATGAAGGCGACGGTCATTTCCCGAAGAAATTGTTCGAAGGCCGCACCGCGCGCGTGCTGATCACCGCCGATACGCCGCCCTGGTATCTTTGGGCAGGCTATCGCAACGGCTGGCTCAACGTGCTCAGGCGGCAGATCCTTGATTTCGTCGGCCTCAAGGTGACCCACATGAAGGTGGTCGGCACCATCCGCGACGCCACGCCGGATCGCATTGCCAGCTTCATGGCAGCGGCCCGCAAGTTGGGGGCCTAACCTGGCAGCAATTCCGCCAGCAGCGGGTTGGGGAAGCGGCGGCGCTGGGTGATGGCGTGGAAATCCTCGGCGAGGCCGGGGATGGTGACGATCTCGACCAGCGTGCCAGCGGCGAGCTCGTCCTTCACCACGATCGGCGGCACCAGGGTGAGCGCCTGTGAGGAGCGGGCGAGCAGGCGCAGCATCGCCATGTCGTCCACTTCAGCGAGGATGATCGGCTGGATGCCGGCCGCGCTCAGCAGTTGATCGAAGCCGGTGCGGATATCGAGGCCGCGCGCCGGCAGCAGCACCGGCAGCTTGGCCAGATCGTGGGGGAAATTCAGTGGCCGGTGCAGCAGCCCGGGCGGGCCGACCAGCCCGACCGGTTGGTGATCGATCAGCCGCGAGACGATGTCGGGCGCGACCATCCCCCGCGCCGGCTGGTTCGAAAGCACCACATCCAGCTCGTGCGCCTCCAGCTGGGCGAGCAGGTCCTTCAGCGTGCCCGACACCATCACCAGCTCGACATCGCGGCGGCCGATCAGGGGCGCGATGAACTCGGCCTGGAAGTTGCGCGACAGCGTGGGCAACGCGCCCACCCGCAGCACCTGCTGCTCGATGCGCACCCGGCCCTTCAGCGTGGCGACCAGCGATTCCCCGGCGGCAAACACGGTATCGGCATGATCGAGCGCGATCTTGCCGGCTTCGGTGAGGATCATGCGCTTGCCCACCCGATCGAACAGGGCATGGCCGAGCGCGTCTTCCAGGCTTTTGAGCTGCACCGACAGCGCCGATTGCGACAGGTTCAGCCGCTCGGCGGCGCGGGTCAGGCTGCCGGCATGGGCGACGGCGTGGAAATAGCGCAGGTGGTTATAGTTGAGCGCGGCCATCCTGATGCTTTCATGAAACCGAACATCAGAAAGCAATATATCTATTTCACAAGCAGGTTTCCAGCGCCTAGATGGTCGGTCGTTCCCGCTGTTCCCGATGGAGCGACCCGATGACGATCACCTCCCTGTTGTGGCTGTTGCTGGCCGGCCCGCTGGCCTTGCTCACGCTCGCGGCGTTGCCGGCTGGCAATGCCCGGCGCCTGGCGGTCAATGCCCGCGCCGCCGCACTGTTCACCTTCGCCAGCGCCATCGTCGGTGCCGGGCTGGTGGCCGCCGGCGGTGCCCACGCCACCCCGGCGCTGCCCGGCCTTGGCCTCTATCTCGATGGGCTGAGCGCCACGATGTTCCTGCTGGTGGCGTTCGTGGGCAGCATCGTCGTGCATTTCTCCAGGAACTACATGGCCGGTGATCCCGGCCATGCCCGCTTCACCCGGCTGCTGGCGGCCACGCTGGCCAGCGTGCTGCTGCTGATCCTGTCGGGCAATCTGGTGCTGTTCCTCGCCGCCTGGGTGGCGACCTCGGTGGGCCTCAATCGCCTGCTGCTCTTCTATGGCGATCGCCCATCGGCGATCCTGGCCGCCCGCAAGAAGTTCATCGCCAGCCGCATCGGCGATGCCTGCCTGGCCGGCGCCTTCTTCCTGCTCTGGCAGGCCACCGGTGCGCTTGATCTGCCCACGCTGCTGGCCAGCCTGTCCGGCGTGAATGGCACCGTGCCCGCCGTGCTGATCGCCATTGCCGCGCTGCTGAAATCGGCCCAGTTCCCGCTCCACGGCTGGATCACCGAGGTGATGGAAACGCCTACGCCCGTCTCGGCGCTGCTGCATGCCGGCATCGTCAATGCCGGCGGCTTCCTGGTGCTGCGCTTTGCCCCGCTGATCGGCGAGGCGACGGCGGCCATGGACCTGCTGCTGGTGGTGGGCGGCTTCACCGCGCTGTTCGCCAGCGTGGTGATGCTCACCCAGAATGCCGTGAAGGTGGCGCTGGCCTGGTCCACCATCGCGCAGATGGGCTTCATGCTGCTGCAGTGCGGGCTGGGTGCCTGGCCGGCGGCGCTGCTGCACATCCTCGCCCACTCGCTCTACAAGGCGCATGCCTTCCTGTCGTCGGGCAGCGTGATCGACATCGCGCGGGCCAGCTGGTCGCCGAGCCCCGGCGGCGCGCTGCACCCCTCGCGGCTGGCCATGGCGGTGGCCGGCGTGCTGGCGGCGGTGGCGGCGGTGGGCACGCTGTCGGGTTTTGCAATCACCTCCCAGCCCGGCCTGTTCGCGCTTGGCGCCATCATGCTGATGGGCCTGGTGCACCTGCTGGCGCAATCGATCGACACGCGTCCCACCGGCTTCGTGATCGCCCGCACCGCGCTCGCCGCGCTGGCGGTGGCTGGCCTGTGGTTCGGCCTGCAGGCCGGCATTGCCGCGCTGATGGCTGGCAGCCTGCCGGGTGCCACCGATCGCCACGATCCCATCGCGCTGATCGCCATCGCGCTGGTGGTGGCCGGCTTTGCCGCGCTCACCATCGGCCAATCCAGCTTCATCGGCGCCAAAGGCGCACGCACGCCGGATTGGGCCCGCGCCTTCCATGTCCACGCGAAGAACGGCCTTTATGTGAACACCGTCGCCAACCGGCTGGTGCTGAAGCTGTGGCCCACGGGCCTGCCGAAGCGCGCCTGAACCCCATCATCGAAAGGTCTGTTGCCATGACGACCCTCACCCTCACGCCCGCCGCCATCCTGCCGGAGCCGACCATGCTGGAAACCGCCATCGCCGCCGCCTGCCAGCGCATCGCGCCGCTGTGGCCGCTGAAGCATTTCGTGGCGGTCAACCCCTTCCTCGGCTTCACCGGGCAGAGCTTCGGCGCCACCGCCGCCACGCTGCGCCGGGTCGCCAAGGTGGACATGCTGATGCCGCGCAGCTTCTACCGCGAGGCGCTGGCCAGCGGCATCATCACCGATACCCATATCGAACAGGCGCTGGCCCATGCGCCCGCCACTGCCGCCATCCCGGCTGGCGTGGCCGAGGCGAAGGCGGCGCTGGCCCGCGACCGCCGGGGCCCTGCGCAGGGTCCGGCGGTGGTCGCCACCATTGCCGAGGTGCTCGACCGGCTGTCGGCCGGGGATCGCCAGGCCAGCCGCACCGCCTTCATGGTGGACGAGATCTCGCGCTGGTGTGCCGGCTATTTCGATGAAGGCCAGGCCAGCTGGCAGATGCCGGAACGCGCGGCTGGCCCCTGGGCGGCGTGGCGCGAGACGATGCGCCACGATCGCAATGCCGAAGCGATGGGCATCAAGGGCTTCCGCCGTCTGGTCGCCGGCCTGCCGGAAGAGCCGGTGGCCGCCATCGGCCATATCGTGGCGGCCATCGGCATCCCCGAGCGGGCGCTGACCGATTATCTGCACCGCGCGCTGTTCGATATCGGCGGCTGGGCGGCCTATGTCCGCTATCTCGTGTGGGACAACGGTCTCTATGGCCGGGACGACAGCCGGCTGGTGGAGCTGCTCGCCATCCGCATGGCCTGGGGCTATGCGCTGTTCCGCCAGCGCGACGATGTCGCCTTCCAGACCGCCTGGGCGGCCGAGATGCAACAGGCTGCCGAGCTGCCAGACGATGCCGGCCTGTCTGCCGATCCGGAACTGGCGATCGATCTGCTGTTCCAGGATGCCTATGAAATCGCCTGGCAGCAGCAGCTGCTGGGCAAGCTGGCGCGCGATGGCGCCGCGCCGCAGCCGTTTGCGCTGCCCAAGGCAGCGTCCCGCCCGCCTGTGCAGGCCGCCTTCTGCATCGACGTGCGCTCCGAAGTCTATCGCCGGGCGCTCGAACAGGTGGTGCCGGGTGCCGAGACCATCGGATTCGCCGGCTTCTTCGGCTATCCGATCGAATATGTGCCGATCGGCCGCGAGACCGGCGGCGCCCAGTGCCCGGTGCTGCTCACCCCGGCCTTCACCATAACCGAAACGGTGAACGGCGCTTCGGCCGAGGAGGAGACGGAGGTGCTGGGCCTGCGCCTGCTGCGCCGCCGTGCCGCCAAGGCATGGAAGAGCTTCAAGCAGTCCGCCGTCTCCAGCTTCACCTTCGTGGAAGCGATGGGCCTGGCCTTCGCGCCCAAGCTGGTGGGCGATGCCGCCGGTCTCACCCGCACCGTTTCCGATCCGAACACCGACGGGCTGGATGCCGGCGTGATCGGCCGGCTCGGGCCGCGGCTCGATCCGCTGGTGGTGGGCGGGCGCATGACCGGCCTCAACGCACAGCAGCGGCTGGCCCAGGCTGAAGCGGTGCTGCGCGGCATGAGCCTCACCGGCAACTTCGCCAGCCTGGTGCTGCTGGCCGGCCATGGCAGCACCACCGCCAACAATCCGCATGCCTCCGGCCTCGATTGCGGTGCCTGCGGCGGCCACACCGGCGAGGCCAATGCCCGCATCGCGGCCGACATCCTCAACGATCCGGCGGTGCGCATCGGGCTGAGGGCCAAGGGCATCCACGTGCCGGATGACACCTGGTTCCTGGGCGCCCTGCACGATACCACGACCGACGAAGTCACCATCTTCGATCGCGACCGGGTGCCGGCTGCGCTGCGCGCCGAGCTTGCCGATCTTGATCAGTGGCTGGCCCGCGCCTCGGCGCTGGCGCGGCGGGAACGCGCCCGCTTCCTCGATCTCGATGCGCCGGCGGGCGACATCGATGCCCAGGTGCTGCGCCGCAGCCGCGACTGGGCGCAGGTGCGCCCGGAATGGGGCCTTGCCGGCAATGGCGCCTTCATCGCTGCGCCGCGCAAGCGCACCGCCGGCATCGATCTGGGCGGCCGCAGCTTCCTGCACGATTATGACTGGAGCCAAGACAACGGCTTCGGCGTGCTCACCCTGATCATGACCGCGCCGATGGTCGTCGCCTCGTGGATCAACCTCCAATATTATGGCTCGGTGGTGAACAACAACGTGTGGGGCGCCGGCAACAAGGTGCTGCACAACGTGGTGGGCACGCTGGGCGTGCTGGAAGGCAACGGCGGCGACCTGAAGACCGGGCTGGCCTGGCAGTCCGTCCACGATGGCACCCGCTTCCTGCACGAACCGCTGCGCCTGAACGTGTTCATCGAAGCCCCGATCGAGGCGATGACCAGCATCATCATGAAGAGCCAGACGGTGCGCGAACTGGTCGACAACCAGTGGCTGCACCTCTGGGCGATGGACGATGAAGGCCGCGTTGCCCACCGCTATGTCGGCAGCGGAGAATGGCAGGCGCTCTGAGCCGGCTTGGCAGCGCCGGCAAGCCGCTGCATGGTGACGGGGATGAGCACGTCCCCGTCACCGCATGATGATACAGGCCGCGATAATACTGGCCGCTGGTTCCGCCGCACGCTGGCGGTGATGGCCGGCATCGGCGTGGCGCTGATCCTGTGGCAACTGCAGCAGCTGGTGCTGGTGCTGTTCGCCTCGGCGCTTGTCGGCCTGATGCTGTCGGACTTCACGGCGCTGCTGCAGGCGCGGCTGAAGCTGCCCTTCGCGCTGGCGCTGCTGGCGGCCATCCTGATCCCGCTGGCGGCGCTGGCGGTGATCTTCGGCCTGTTCGGCGCGGTCATGGTGGAACAGTTCATCATCCTCGCTGATCGCTTTCCGGCCGCGGTGGCGCGGGTGGAAGCTTGGGCACGCACGCTGCCGATCGGCAAGGACATCCTGGATCAGCTCGCGCACGCCGCCCCGAAGATGGAGCAGCTGCTGGACATCGCGCAGGCCACGCTGGCCAATGTCGGCTCGGCGATCACTGGCCTTGCCGTGGTGCTGGTGGCGGCGCTCTACTTGGCGGCCCAGCCCCGGCTTTATGTCGATGGCCTGATCGCCATGCTGCCCGAAACCGCGCGCGCGCAGGCCATTGAAACGGTGACAGCGGTGCGCAGCGCGCTCACCGCCTGGCTGAAGGGGCAGGCGATCGGCATGGCCTTCGTGGCGGTGGGCACGTCGGCCGGCCTCGCGCTGGTGGGCCTGCCCTCGCCGCTGGCCATCGGGCTGGTCGCCGGCCTGTGCGAATTCGTGCCCTATCTTGGGGTCGTGCTGGTCTCGATCCCCACGGTGATCCTGGGCTTTGGCCAAGGGGTGGAGACCGGCATCTTCACCATCGTGGCGCTGGTGGTGGTGCAGCAGCTGCAGGGCAATGTGGTGATGCCGATCGCCCAGAAGGCCTTTGGCGATCTGCCGCCGGTGCTCACCATCTTCAGCCTGATCGCCGCCGGCACGCTGCTCGGGCCGCTGGGCGTCATCCTCGCCGTGCCGCTCACGGTGGTGGGCATGGCGCTGCTGAAACTGCGGCTGGCACGGCTGGGCCGCCATTCGCCGCTCACGGGTGGCTGACTCAGCTTGCGTGCTTCTTATGGCGCAAGCCTTCAAGTCGGCTTGCGTGATGCTGCCGCGCGTGTATCAGCCGGGCACGCCATGGCCCCGCATCCCGCCTTCCTGCTGATCGATCGCACTGCCGCGCTGTTCTGCGGGGTGGCGGCTGGCATTGCCATCGGCCTCGCCTTCGCGCCGCAACTGACTGCGCTGATCGGCACTGCGCCGGTGGTGGAGACGGCGGGCGAACAGGCCGGCGCTGACGCGCTTCCGGCCACGCGCGCTGCCGCGCCGCGTGTGCTGGCGCAGCTGCCGCCCGGCCTCGCCCGTGCCGTGGCAGAAAACCGGCCGTTCCGCATTGGCGTGTTCGGGGACAGTTTCGGCGATGGCCTGTGGGCGGCGCTCTACAACCAGCTGCCCCGGCGCGAGGCCTTCCAGGTGCTGCGCTATTCGGAACAGGCCACCGGCTTCACCCGCTATCGCCAGACCAACCTGGAAGAAAAACTGGCCGGGCAGCTGGCACAAGGCCCGGTGGACGTGGCGGTTATCAGCTTCGGCGCCAACGACACGCAGGGCCTGTGGGCCAATGGCAAGGCGGCTGCCCTGCTGTCTTCGGCGTGGAAGGCGGAGGTGGGCGCGCGTGTCACCCGCTATGTGAAGGCACTGCAGGCGCAAGGCGCCAGCGTGGTGTGGATCGGCCTGCCGGTGATGCGCGAGGCGACCTATGATCGGCAGGTGCAGGGGCTCAACCGCTTCTTTGCCGGCCTGATGGCCGAACTCGACGTGCCGTTCATCGACACGCGGGCGCTGGCCGCCGATGGCAACGGCCGCTTTGCGACCCATCTCGAAGGGCCGGATGGCACGCCGTTCCTGGCCCGTGCCGGCGATGGCATCCACATGAGCGGCAAGGGCTATCAGCGCCTGACCGCGGCGCTGGCCACGCAGCTGCGCGCCCATGCCCGCGCCGCCCGCAAAGGCGAGGCGGTGCCCGAGACGCTGGTGCCGCCGCCCGCGCCGCTGCCGCTGGCCAAGCCAAAGTCAGCACCGGTCACCATCACGCCTGAAGAGACGCCGCTCACCACCCCGCCCCCCGCCGCTGCGACCACCACGCCGGCACCTGCCGCCACCGAACCCGCGCCCCCGGAAGGCAACCCGCCGGCCGAAGCGCCGCCGCCGCCGCGCGGCTGATGCCGGCGGCGCTCGCCCTGCTCGCAGCCCAGTGCGCCGCCGCGCTGTGCGGCGGCGAGCGGCTGTCTGGCGTGCCGCTGTCTCCCGCCGCGCTGCCGGCGGATCGCCCGGCGCATATCCTGGTGATCGGCGATTCGCACACGGCGGGCGATGCCATCACCGGGGCGCTGCGCGACCTGTTGCAGACGCGGCTCGGCCATGGCGGGCGCGGGCTGATGCCGGCCGGGCGCCCGCACGCCGGGGTGCGCACGCAAGGGCTGAGCGTGACGATGAGCGGCTGGCAGGCGCGCGGCCTGTTCGGCAGCGGCGCCGCCGAGCCGTTCCCGCCGCGCGGGATCACCGGCTACAGCCTCTTCTCCAGTGCGGCCGGGGCGTCGATCGGGTTGACAGCAGACCGCGAGTTCACAGCGTTCGGCCTGTGCGTTGCCGCCAGCCCAGACGGCCCGCGCCTCGCCCTCACGCTGGGCGGCGAGCGGCAGGAGCTGGACTTCACCGCAGAGACCGAAACGCCCGATTGCCGGCGCTTCAGCCTCGCGACGCCGGCCACCACCGCGCGGATTGACCTGCTGTCGGGTCGTGCCGTCGTCACCGGCTGGTGGCTGGAACGGCCGGCCGGTGTGATCGTCTCCAATCTCGGCGTGCCGGGCTCGCAGCTGCAGTTTCTCGGCCGCGCCGACACGGCGACCATCGCCGCCCAGTTGAAGGCGCTGCCGCCCGATCTCATCGTCCTGGCCTTCGGCACCAACGAGGGCTTTGCTCCCAACGTGGATGCGGTGCGGCTGGAAGGCCAGATCAGGGAACAGGTGGCGCGGCTGCGCAGCCTTGCCGGCCCGGTGCCGATGCTGATGCTCGGCCCGCCCGATGCCGCCAGCCGCAATCGTGAACTCATGGCCAATGCGCCGGGCGAGGCGGTGGACTGCAACCCGGCGATCCGCGGCACGCCAGCGCGGCTGCCGGTCGACGGCATCGACATTCCGCTGTGGAGCGATGCGACCAGCAACCTGGCGCCCGATCCGGTGACGCTCTCTGGCCCGATGCCGCGGCCGGTGCGGCGCGGGCTGCCGCTGTTCGTGCCGCCGGGCTTGGCGCTGGTGAGCCAGGTGCAGCGCCGGGTGGCGGCTGATCTGGGCATCGCCTTCTGGGACTGGCGGGCGCGGCAGGGCGGGGCCTGCGCCGCCATCCGCTGGATGCAGGACGGGCTGATGGGCCCGGACTTCATCCATTATTCGCCGGCCGGCGGCGTCGAGGTGGCCAGGGCGTTGCTTGCCGATCTTGATGCGGCGCGCACGGGACCGGCGCACTGATGCTGTTCCCCACGCTCGATTTCGCGATCTTCTTCCTGCCCGTGCTGGTTCTCGTCTGGACGGTGGGGCAGGCCAGCAACGAATGGCGCAAGATCATCCTGCTGCTGGCCAGCTGGATCTTCTATGGCGCGTGGGACTGGCGCTTCGTCTCGCTGCTGATCGGCTCGGCCGCCATCAACTGGAGCATCGCGCAAGCCGTGCACGCGCGGGCTGAAGCGGGCGGCAGCGTGCAGCCGTGG